>JGI24158J21664_10004479_pt1 | contig 17994 bp, 13 predicted proteins | sample Ectturendosymbi3_FD_21664 | JGI IMG/M metagenome (IMG submission 21664)
TACCGGTATTTAAAAGTGCTCGGCTAGGGAGTGAACAAGTTCCTTTGAAACGAACGTTGAGACGGCTAGAAATGATTTGCCTTGAACTCATACAATACCTTGTTCAGGAAATAAGATGTAAAAGCTGTTTCTAGTAAAGTTCAGGTACCGCCATTGTTGCCTCAGCGTCATAATACCAACCTACTAGAAATTCTAACCAGAACGCCGTACCGGCAATAATTATTTTACCGGAACGGCGTTCCGGCTTACTTTCACCTCTGGTCATAGTTCTTTCGTCATCACCTTTGATCTTTGCAAACTGCTGCCTAGCAAGGTTGCAATCCGTATCAACAATGGTGGAGTTTGTTAGATCCAGAAACGGTTTGCACAGATTTCATGCCTGAAAAAAATGAACTCTCTGGACCAAGAGCGGAAAGTGCGGCAGCAAACTTGGTGTTGCGTTCACTGAAGCGATCCTCTGTTTCAACCTAATTGCGATCTAAAGCACAATAATATAATCCGCGCAATTCGACACGATCCACTAGATTTGCTTGATTTGTATCGCAGACCACGTATTCAGTCAATCGAATGTTTCCAACTGTCTAGCACTCGTCTGGTGACTGAAGCTTGTCATGTGGCGTTTCAATACATCTTTAAACCTGAGTTTAGTGCAGGTGTGCGACCGGTGGAACGACTGTCAGCTGCCAAAGCACTGTACATGAGATCTTTTGGCAGCCGGCCATCAGTGTTCCCCTTAAGAAAATTCTGCACCGAACAAATGTTTGTTTTGTTGCGCACTAAGCGCATGCAACCGCGCAGCCATGCAGACACACAAGCGGTGAAGCGTTCCCAACGTTAAAAGGGCTATGCGATATTATTTTAGAATGTTGCAAGTGTGCGAGAATGAAACAGCACTGCGCAAATTGTCTGAATTGCGCAGTTGCCTTAGAGGGAACATTGCCGGGCATCTTCTTGCATCTGCTCATGATCTGCCCAGCGTAGACGGCGCGTTTTTATCATTTTTTTAAATCATGGAGCAAATGTCAGTAATGTCCATGAGCTGAGGTCCATCAAAGAGGTCTTGGTGCATGATCGTGCTGCGAGGCACCAAACACAGAATGCTAACAAACGAAAGTGAAAATGCACTCAGGCGATGTTCCAGACGACGGTAGGTGGACTAGCAGGCCCGTCGTCAGGATGTAGCAGCAGGGGGGGCCAAAAACGAGAAGGAGGGGCCAAAAACCAGAAGGGGGACCACATTTTTAAAATACAGTATTGGATGTAAGCAGCGACCGGTGGGCAAAACGTGATATGGGGAGGCACCGATTTCAAATGGGGGGACCGGGCACCTCTGGCCCCCCCGCTGGCGACGGCCCTGTGGACTAGGTTTCCGACCAGTAGTAGGGCCTTGAAAACACAAATTTCGTAAACACGAGTTTTTAGGCGAAGTGGAAGGTTGCGATTGTTCCACACTCGTGAAACAGTTGACCAAAAACAGTTGCAGCCGTCCGTATCCGGGCTTGAATATCCGCGTCCAACACTAGTAACCACAGAGCCAAGATTGCAAAATTTTCCAACGTAGATAAGGCGCTGCTTCTGTGGATTCTGATTATTGGTGGGATAGAAACATTCTGATAGAGCAGCATCGTCTTTCTCAGCTGATTGACATGCCGAACTTGGACAAGCAGTTGCAAATGAGTTGCAGGGGTTCTGCACCTCTTCAACAGACTGCGAGACCAGAACAGCGTCATCTGCATGTAGAAGTTCGCGGAAGAACACTCGACAAACCTTTGTCTTAGCGTGAAGGCGGTTAAGATTGAAGAGGTTCTTACTGGAGCGTGAGTGAAGCAAGAATGTGTAAACACGAGTAGGAGCAAGTACACAACCTCGCTTGACACCACGACAGACATAAAGTTTTCGCGATCTTGAGCCCGAGGAACACGAGTTTAATATTTAGCATAAAATAAGCATCTTGGAAGCGAAGGCCCTGATTCGGTGTCACTTGATGCATAAAGTAAAGTTTACATTTAGATGGGTTCTATGCGCTTTGATGCAGAGCGTTTGGTTTAGTTTTTTTTAATCCATACCCCCAGAAAACGCGATGCCCATACGTCACAGAACATGCACGAGTGGCATCGCACTTTTTTGCAATTATCTTTCGACGAACAAGCAGCTCCGCTCCTTTGCTCAGCTGTTATGTTATTGTTTCGCAAATAGTCACAAAAAATTCGGCGTTTGCAGAAGTAGTGGGGCAAAGCGCCTGAAGTGGAGAAAATGCCCCATGTTGCTCCCCCTAGTGTCGACACTGTGTGAAGCACTTGCGAAATAGAAACTGAACAGCCCCTGGAAGATATTTTAAGTTGGTGAGCGGCTGGTGTATCATTTCTTTTAATGCTTGTAAACCTTCAACGCCAAGCCAAGAACAGATAAAGCCGAAAACCGATTTTCAATCGCAGTGTAACGTTAGCAACAATATAGGCGGCTACCATTTCCGCGCCTGAAGAATGCCGGATCCGACAGCCATAAAATCCACTGGGCTCTTACGCTTCTGCTGCTATTTACTTTTGATCGGTTGATTGATTGTAAAACGTGACCTTCCGCTATTGTTTTGCCACCAAGGAAAAATGTGAGGATTTTTCACTTGTGCTAAGGGAGCGAAATACAAACTTTGAGATCTTCGGAAACCTTCTAGTTCTATTTTGCATTCCATTCAACCAAAGGAACTCTTCAGCCTGTGAAATGATAGAAGAAAACCGACGTCTTTTAGCGGCCCATCACAGAAAACGCATTATTGAGAATTTTACATCAATTACAAAGGAATATGAAGCTGTAAAGAAGCTTGCTTGACGCCATGGTTATCAGTTGAAAAAATGTGGAAAGGCTGGTTCTGCAGTTGAAAACTTGATCAGGCCGGGGTTTGAGTGCTTCCAAGGTTTTTAGAGGCACGTTCAAAATTTACAATACCGCAAGGCAGTTATGCGAACATATGTGATGTAAGCGGACTGAAAGTCTTTGGAATGTACCGTGCTATTCAGTACCAATCACTGAGCTCTGTGTTTCAAAGAAGTCCACATTACAAACAACAGTCGGTGCCTATTTACGGCAGTCAACCATTGCTGTTAGTAGTAGTGTTACAAAACAACAATCAAGAGTTCGGAAACTCTATAGGCAAACGCGTATAGGGGTTAGCACGGTTCTTTGGGCTTGCGTCGGTAGGTTTTCGTTCGAGCGAACACGGTAACCCAGGAATATACAAGAAATCGCGAAAGTTGTTGCTAAAAAGTTCCTGCCCGGAAGTTATCAAAGTTGCGCGCTGAATAACCGAAATGGAAAATTGGTGGTGGGATTTCCGGGTAACGCAGTATTTGATTTTGAAAGAATCGTAATTGTGGAAGTCGCCTTTGTCGAAATACACCAAGAACTACAGCTGAAATCGAGAAGGTAACGCTTACAAAGATTTTTTGAAAAAATAGGTTCCGTGTTTCGTGCGAACAACCGACATCCATCTTTCCCCGAAACCTCTTGAGCCGGATGCGCCTTTTAACTGTCAATCGTCCGCTTGTCAAGAATTTGGCGCTGAATGTGGCTTTGTTTGAAGTGAGAAGATGCGGTAATTTAAGTCTGCGTGTCAAACAGTTTGACTTGCATCGGTCTATTAAATTTGCTGGTGTTCCGCCTCACACCGTAAAACTGACAGCTAAGTGACACATGATAATGACTGAAGTGTCCGTGGCATAAGAACGGAACGTGGTGACGAACGCCCAGGGCGGGTGCGGAAATTGCCAATTTTAGCTCTGCCTCATAGAAGTCTCTTGAGATCCTCCCTGGTGTTTCTCTTACAATAAACGCCAGTGGGCGGCGACCAGCTCAGTGTTAGAGTGTCCGCACCCCAGTTGGGAGGTTGGGTGTTCGATCCTGAGTAACTCGACGTAGCGCTCCTTCGGCAACAGCGTTCGCCGCAACTACCCCGACAAAAAGCATTATTCAGGCTTTGGTCTATCGCCTATTGTCGTTAAATACGTTTGCATTGCATGCGATCAACAAAAAACGCCAGGAATACAACTGCTACGGGGTGAAGCGGAACACCCGGTCTGCCCCGCTTGCCGTTCGAACTTCCGACCGAGGAAGTGATTAAAGCCAATTGCTCGCTATCTGCTCCTTAACCGATTTGACCAAAGAAGCGCTTCCCTCGTCATTTCTGATCGAGGAATTTTGAGTTTCGACTTTCACATCAGGCACATTCATCTGATGCAGTTCCCTCTGACTTAGCCGAATCCCATGTAGCGGCACTTGTGTGACCACTACACGGGGCATCAACGTTTCTCCGACTTTTATCCGGATCCTGTTACCCCTTGACAGACTCATGCGATCTAGAATAAATTGTTTTTGCACTGAAGATGAAAAGATACACCTTAATATTCGTAACAAAAGTTACGGCCTCATCAGGAAAGCATCCACTGTCCCTTAGGTTGCTCCACGTGTGAAAACCTCTTGTTAAGCAGTGCATGACCACATCAAGTCGTACAATGAAGTAATACGTGTGGTTTATTTGCCCTCGTTTTAAGTAACCTTGTGCGATATCGACTATCCCGTTTGTTCCCACGCATTGCAGTGTGAACCGGAAGACCGCTCATGTGCGCTACGCTCCAACGATTACGCAGCAAACGGAGTTTTCACCTCTTGGCCTCTCGGGCGCTTTCTTTATTCTATACGACGTAGAACGGAGCAACATGTTTGGTGACATTGTGGTATCGGACGAGTAAGTTCAAGATCCCGTCTGATTTTTTATTTAGAAGGTAGTGGCTGTTTGGATCGTGTTGTGCTTTCATTCTACTTGCAGAAAAATTTAAGTTGTGGCGGCCAAAACAGCGTCGAAGCTGGAATTTCGGACAACGTACAAATTATCTTGACAAAATATCGGGAAAATAATATGCTCGTAAATAAAACCTATCTGTACACAGAACCTTGAAACTAAAATGTTTCCTTTTTTCATTGCTTATACACAAGCTTTGCATTGCCGCAGCATGGATAAATTGTTGCTTTGAATTTTCCTCAAAGGTTCACTGACTTGCATTTGTTTCAAAACGTAAGCAACGTTTTGCACGATTTTGCACAAAATATCTCTATAATAAAATTATATAGCGAAAAGGTTTCGGTGCATCATTGTCATATCATGACGACCGTTGAAGTGAGACCGTTTGAAGGTAGCTGTGAAGGTGAATTTAACGAACAAATTACGTTCACAAACATCCTGTGGCTTCGCAACCATTGCTAGTACCCAGCTCTGTTGGAAATGCTGTCTGTGGTTTCTGCAATTTCTAACAGTTTCCAGGCGTTGTAGTCACCAACTCGTAGCTCATTAAAGTTCAGAGAAAAAATATATTTTTGTGTCGGCGGTATCGAAAATTTTTGAAATAGGGCGGACTTTCTATGCCTTTTTAGGAAGTGCCGCGTTCGTGATTTGAAAAGCCTGCACGATGAAAACTTACGACTGGGATCTTGGCAATACCACGTTCCTTTAGAAAAGTTTGATTCATCAGCTGTTGTAGTTGTCTAAAGCGTTTGTTAGAGTTGCTTTTTCATTTTAATGAGTGTGAAGTACCTACCGCATTTTCGGTGGGAGTAATCCGGGCTGGCGATGTTTGCTCTTCTTATGAATTTTAAACAGTTGACTAGAGCAATTTTCTGGAATGATCTCCGTCTAGACATTGTGATCAGAAACATACAGTTTCGTTTTTTGCTTTTCACGTAAAAATGTTTAATATTTTTGCATTGGCATCGAGACATTGGCCAAGTGCCTGCATAAAACATTTTTTCTTCTTTGCTCGTTGTCCGTAATTCCCCGCCGTCAATATGTCAATTTTGCAAATGTTTACTTCGATATTGCTATTTTATCAGTGTGGGTTTTGCAGCAGTCAAGAACTATTTTGTGGGTTCGGCCCACCCAAAAAATTTTTTCTCCACGAAGAGGGAAGTTTTGCGCAAATAAATTGGTCATTTATGTCAGATTTAAGCTGTTGCTCCACCATTTCTACCAGTCTGTCAAGTTAACATTTAAATGTACATTTTATGCACAATTTTAGTAAAGTTGCTTATCAATTTTGCTGTTTTTTAAACCACAGTTATTCCAACCTTTCAGCTGACGAAATGTAAGTTCACATAGCTGTAAAAAATACAGTAACATGAGATTTTCCTCCTGATCTGTTAGTGCTCTCTGTTTATGAATTTGGCAAAATATGTTCAAATGGTTGGTTTACGTGAAACGCGGGCGCACTTCTTTCTTAAGTATGTGCATATGATGGTTAAATTTGTACGTAAGCTTTATGGAAACCATTTCAGTTTTTTAGAAGTAGATCCAAAATCAGTGCCTAGTAAAATTTCCAGTTTTTACACTTGTAGCTCCCAGGTCAATTTTTCTGAAATCTGTTACAAGTTGATTTACGAGGAAGCTTCACTGGCATTTCTGCGGCTCCGGAATAACGAACGTATAAGCCAATTGAAGGCTGATGAACTTGGTTGCCGAAAACGCAGCATGTAACCACCAGTTGGCGCTCAAGCCACTTGCTTTCCGCCAATCTCGTGCATTCAATGAAGGCTTTGTTGATGCAGATACTTCGCCCACTTCTTTGCCCCCCCGTCGCTCGCACCCATGCCGAAAGTGATCGTTTTTGTTATCGACATCTCGGGCTCGATGTTTGGACACAAAATGGAGCAGTTGAAACGTGCGGTCACTTCCATTATGAGAGGCCTCAACAAGGATGTGCGTAACGGTAGTGTGGTTCCGTTCGTAGTGATATATGTGCAATCTAATCAGTGCACCGTTATTTTGTAACGGAACTACTCCAAATATGAGCGCCTGAGCCGGATTTACTGCTTCTCATTTAAAGTCTTAGACCATTTCAGTCTTTTTCTCTTTTGAAAACTTCCTGTATCTGCCTGTACTTTTAGCAAATGTGAGAAGAGAGATTTTCAACATCCATGTTGAAGGATCAGCTAAGGCGGTCAAGGCAAATCAGTACCTTTGTAGACAAGCCCTTGAAGTTTCAGGTTTTTAACGAAAATGTTCACAGGGAACGATAAGACAATTGCGTGATTTAGAACTCTCAAACTATTATTGTTTGTGTATAGATACTAGGACTTGCATTCTACTTCTGATGTAATCAGCTTAAAGTGATTGTTTTCTGTAGGACTTTTTCAACTTGGTGTTTTTCGGCAACGACGCGGAGCCTTGGATCCGTGACGTCATGTCTCCGGCGTCTCCCGGCAGCATCGAAAATGCCATAAGTTATTTCAAAGACATCGTGCCGCAAGGCGGCACAAACATGATGGATGCTTTCGAAACCTCTTTCGCCCTCATGCGACCGTTTCTCACGAAGTCGCCAGGTATTTATGCTGAAGAAAGATTTCCGACAGATGTGTTGTTTCGGTGCAGCTGTTCGTTTGATGCGTCATATTGAATCATTCCAAACTAACGAGGACGATGCTCTCGCATCTCTTGTTGTGGTGGACACTGTCTCCTTTTGCTCGAGTTGTACCAGCATTTTATGAAAAGATATTCAAGTAACCAGTATGCGTTGTCAGTTCAAAGGAAAAGTTTCGTCGAAGCAGATCAATCACAAGCTAATCCCGCGTTCCTATAAGCTGACGCCTGATGCCAGAAAAGCTAAATGTTGAGAAGCCTTGAGCAAATCCATCCCTTTCTATGGATCACCACCGAACTTCGCAGTCTTTGGCGGGGTGACTTATCTATACCTAAGTCAGTGTGCCTTCAATGGTAATTCGCACTTAAAGTAAAGCTTCAATGAGTCAGTTTCAACAACTTTCCGATTATGTCGTTGACCAACATTGACAAACCGGATAAAGGATAAACCACAAATCAAATCCCACCCTACAATCACTTCCTCACTTAGTTATTCACGCCACGCGCTCTTCGGTGGAAAGATATGCTTGCAAAGAAAAAATAAATTGAAAGATGAAAGCAGCTCGTGAGGTGCGTATAAAAACTGTTGGTGTCATGCGATTCTTGCCCCTATCTCAAAAGAACGTGAATCTCCTGTCCAAGACTATGAGCAATGGGTCAACACGCTGGTTTTCCAAATTTTTTCAGAATATCCAATACTTCAGTAAAAACCAGGTATACGCGGCGTTTAATTTTAATATCTACACGTCTATTTCTGTAGCAACACTTTGTGTTAGCACACAAAATTTTTCGCAGACACGGTTAAGCACAGTAAAACTCACCATTCCTTTTCGGATTTTTTTCACCCAATGCAGAATATGCCTGTTTAGCTTGTTGAGATTTTCGAATGTGTTGATGTTTTTAAAATAACCCCCTTCATCGCTTCCGGAGGTTGAAATCAAAGACTTCCTGGCAAAGAAAACTTGTTAGCTGGCTAGCACCTTACGAAATTTTAGCCTCGCGGCTGTACAGTGACAACAAGCTCTTTGCCCTGCGACCAGTTAATGCCAAAGTGTTTGCAACGACAGACACGAGTCATGTATACGAGAGTCAATTCGAGTCACTCTCATCACACTTGCGAGCCCAAGTCGAATTCGAATCATTTGAACTTAGCGTCGTGTCGAGTTATGGCTATGTCGGCCGAATCCGAATGGAGTCGCGAGTTACGGTCGTGTCTCTGTTTCGAACAGGTCTGAAACTTCGGGCTGACACGTCAGCAGTTTTGGTACAAATTTTTGACTAAAATTATCACATTTTTTACAAATATGTTGCAAAACGTTATCTTCCTTTCTTCTGCGACAGTGTGAAAAGCAAAAATAAAGGGTCATTCCCATCAGAAATGACTCAACAACTTATTTCAAAAGTGACTCGAGTCAGGTCATTCCCTTCTCTCCCTGGTCTTAATGAATAACACATATTCTGCGATGCCCCCGGCGTGAATAGCTTGACAGAAAAATGTTTTTCGCCTCTTGAAAAGCTGCTGTTTTCTTTTTGAGGTGATTATTCTTCCAGCGCTCTGTCTAGACGCATTCGAAAAAGAGAAGCCGGTATCGATACTGACATGCTGGGAATGGCGAAAGTGATGGTGTTTATGACTGACGGGAGGTGAGTGGGCGGCGTCCGTGGCTGTAGGAGAAAAGTTTTGGCGAGGAGCAGGAACGTTCCGCATCATACCACAAAAAGCAATTCAGAGTTTGCCCTCGAAGCATCTTTGCATGTTCTGATGCGGAAGTTCCTACAAATTTCGCGGAACCGTGTTCCGAACGTTATGACATGAGCAACGCCGCACAAAGCTGGCGCAACGTTTATATATTCCAGTGTCGGTTGATTTGTGGCAAGTTTAATTGCTTACCCAATGATCAGTTCTTTCGAGATATAGATCTGTGCATGCCGAAGAATGATTGGATTCTGAATCCTTTCAATATGCGATGCTCCGGTGAATTTCAATAGTATTGTAAGCTGGTTTGCTTAAAACCGTTACAACCGACCCCATTTCAAAAATGCTACAAACAGGTCGATGATATAGGGACAGAAAGTTCTAGGTTAATTTCCGCCTGAGTTCTTATAAATGGTTTTATTTTTTTCCTATCCGGAATATTGCCAACAACATCAGAGCATCATCATTTTCAAAAGCATGCCCTGATTTTTTCTTTTCCCTTGAAAAATATTTTCTTGTCCCGATTCGATCGATTTCAGAAATTTCGCTGGGCAACGCGGTGGCAGCTCTTCCAGACCCCGTTTGGCAGACCTTTGGCTCACTCCACCGGTTGCTTGTAGATAACCTAAACGTTGTACCGAATCTGAAGTTTGCAAGCTCCTACTGCGCAATCGTCGCGTTTGATTGGCCTCAGCAACAAACAGGTCTTGGAATATTGTTCGAAAAACGAGACTTCTGTTGATTGAACGTTTCCTTATTTAAGAAATGATGAAGGATTTAAATAAAAAATTGCAATCCTATGTCACTTGTTTTGTTCGGCGTTTAGCACATTATTACCTATAGTTGCACCAACACCCAACTGTCTACCTTTATGCGTTCGTACGTTTTATTAAATATAGCTCATGCTCCTTGCTGATGTTGGCTGAACATAGGTGTAGGAAACTAGAAACAGGCAAATTTTTGGGGATCGAAAGATTTTTGCCCGAATTAAAAAAAAACTCCATAAAGAGTGACCTCCAAAAATGACTCTTCATGTTATTTTGGGCGCCATTTTTGCTCATATTTTCAGGGATTTGGTGAAGGTTTACAGAGATTTTGCCTAGATTTTAAGGGATTTTGCTTGGATTTTCACCAAATCAAAATTTTTGGGGGTGCGCTTGCAATCCCTGAACCCCCACTTCCTACACCAGTGTGACTGAGTACACGTTTAGAGATTCTGTATTTTTAATTGTTGGGATTGCGACATTAAATTTCTGCATGTAACAGCTTTTGCTTAGTAGAAATGGCATTCCGAGTTTTGTTATGCGCTAAAAAGTTACAACGCTGTAAATGACAATAGCCTGACCTTTCTTCCTTTTGCTTGGTTGAGGTCTTTCACCCTACTTCATCTGTAAAGAATCACCAGTGTCGCCAGAGTTGCATCACCACCCTCATAAAGTTAATATTTGAGTCGATAAGGTCTATTAGCAACGTATGGCTTTACTTCACGACAAATCAAATGCATATTTGAACTACAGGGCTTGTTTAGTTCCCATTGCCAATGAGTGAATGCCACCTGCTGCACAGCGTTGTTCAAGATGCTCGCCCATGTTTACCCAACAGTCTGCTTTTCGAGTCAGTAGACGCGTGGGAGCAAATTCAGTTGTCCGGCTTGCGAAAAATGGACCTCATATTACTTTTCTTTGGCATTTTTTACCGTTCGAGGGTTTACCTGGCACGTACAAGTTTCATGGAACGCGTGAACCCATCGCAACTGTCGCGAGCGAAGATGACGGGCGATAAGAATGTTCCGCATATTTTCCGTCATGCCCAGTTCCTGTTACGATTTGAATAGTTTAGCGATGGTCAACAGCCCGCTCGTGGAAATTGCAGGCCTAACTCTGTGTAGAAAATGTCCAGGCGTAACCGAACGCCAACAAGGTCGTTGCATGGCATTGCAACGGGGATTACGTCGCTATTATCCTGGGTCGATTTTGCGACAGATTGGATTGCACGTAAAAAGCGTTTGAGCAAACATGTTGTACAACAGTTAAAGATTCCTATTTAGCAGACAAACGGTATGCTGTGAAACACATTCACAGTAGCTGATTATGTCATGTCGTGAAGAGGCTCCATTTCAGAAACACACGTAAAAAAGTGCGCAAATGCGAACCGGATTTCACCGAAACAAGCTTTTCGTACAAATTAATCCCAGTGTCTGGTGATCTGCAAGTACCGACAGGTTCCTTGTTCCGGGCGTCGAACATCAGAAAGCTTTTATGTCAGCTACCTATCAAATTGCAGCTCATGCTGAAATCTTTCAACGTTTTCTTCTACATGCGTCGGCAACCTTTATGTGCCCGACCAACGACCTTTCGCTTTGTTTGCCTCAGCCGTTGCCGGCTTTCGGTCACTGCCATGCTGTAAGTTGTTTGCTTGAGGTTTGCTGGAATTGTTCGAGCTTCATCAATAGAGCTCTTTTTGTGCCCTTTCCTTTGCGCTTGTTAGAATCCGGGACAACCTTTCTAAATCTTTGCTACCCGGTGCACAGATTTTAACTGCGCTGCCACCTAAGCTCTTGGTCTCACTTAGATTAGATATCTGGTAAATGTGTTTCTATTTTCTGTATAACGCCTGCATTGCGGAAGTGAACACGACCTGTATTTCTGCTTTAAAAATTCAGTTGGGGTCTACGTGGTAGTGAAATTCGTCACAATGTCTCGCTTTACATCATCTTGGTGGTGCCTGTGTCGTAACGTCTTTTTTGACCTTTCATGGCATTTGGGTAACGGCAATTGGATGCAGGCCAAAGCCTGAATGCTTCTTGTAGGAGAGTTTGAGGTTAACGCTTCTGCACAAGCAGCGCTACGACGAATCGCTCAATGGCCGTGGATCGATTTCCCGGCCTCTCGATTGAGGGGGGGACGCCTCCGCTGTCGCCACCTTCGATTAATTATTTTTTTATTTGAGCTTGTTATTAATCGCATTTTCTCTCCCCAAATATGATAAATGTTGATGTTGCTTCATTTGTTCGAATTTTATTACACAAATGCTTTAATTGCATTGCACACTCTAAGTGAACGGCGCGGATATTTCGAATCTCATGTGAGTTGTCAGTTTTTATTGGATTTCCTGGTTTGATGCAGAAGTGCTGTACCACGGTATAAAAAAGCGTTTGCTGTAATAATTTTTTCACGCTCCTTGCTTTCCTATTGTTTACTGCATGAAAGTAATACGTGTTGCTGTTGGCCAGATAAACGTAAAACATCTGTTTAGCCACCTATCAAGCGAATCTGCCAGCCATGAAATTGCAGTATCTACGTGAATGGTAGAGAAAATCGGTGGATAATTTACAGAGCCTGATAAAACCGGTAAACCGCTGACTGGAGCTCATGAAGTCCTTAAAAGTGCGTCTCGTTATCGTGCAGTAATACGCACACTATTTTGTGAGCAGGATAATGAATGCTGGAATAGTTGGATGATCGTGATGACGAGGAAAACTTTAGAAAGTTCCTGCGATGGGTTTGTACAAACTGGTGCGAACAGACCGAAACCCACTGCTGTGTAAAATATCTTTAATGGCTCAACTTCCATAAACCTTTTCCAGCTTTTTCTCAACTGTGAAGTGTGCGCTCCGGAAATAACGCTGTTGTTCGAACTAATACCACAGCTTACCTGCTACGCACCACTTAGTTCGCTGCGTGGTAACGTTGATGGAAAAAAATTGGGGTAATGATCTCATCACCTACAAATTTCCAGACAGTCTCGGCGAAATAATGCGTTCGAAGCTAAATAAACTGTTCAAGTGACTCCAACTGGTAGTTATTGATGTGCAAGCGTTGTGCAGAGGACCGCTACTAATGAGTACTACCGACGCATGTTGGTGCTCCTGCAACATTTATTTATTTGAGTTAGGATACTTTTTCCTAACATCTGTTTCCCAGAAACCTTCAATGCACAGAATATATATTTTCGTGAAAAGACCTTCAATTTCTGGCTTTTGTGCAATAGACGTTGTCTGCTTTTGAGCCAATTTTCCAGCGTAACTGAGATTTTCATGGTTTGTTCAGCCGGTTGCTGCATCTGTCACTACACCTATCAAGGGAAAATGTTTTTCAAGCACAAAACGGCTCCCGTGCCTTTCCTTGGACAATCGTCACTGCCTATCAGTATCATAGAACTGTGTCGAAAACTTTGCCACAGGGAGCCCGTTACACATTTGGAGGTTATCAATACTGAAGCAATCAGGCTACCCTTCAACTTTTCAGTTATCAAATTTCTGCCTAAATTGCCAAAAACGTTGAAATTTGGCAGGCACACGTTGCAACTTTGACAAATGATCCCCAATAAAATTCTTTAGGATACCTAAAATCACGAAGCAGCTTTTAACTTTTTAAACAACTAGACTACGGGCCAGCATATTTCAGTACTGACTGACTGACTGCATCACAACCACCACTACTCCCCATGCGCACAGTTCATCTGTTTCTCTTGACCAAAAAGATACCATTCACTTACTCTAAGCCAAAAGGTATACGTCTTAGGTCACAAATCCCTAAAAGACATTTCCTCAAGGATAGGTTATCACAAAAAGGAAAGACCCAGACTAGTTTACACGTACGCGCAGTACGATCGCGAGCTACTGGAGCCAGACATCGACATAGGAGAATCTGCGAATCAAGCCTTCTCAAGTGGAAACACTGCTGGCCCTCAACGGAGGACGGCACGCATGGGTCACGACCACAAAACTGATGCGATTTTTCTTTTTTTGCGAAGTGTTTCCGAAACAAAAGTGAAAGTGTTTCCGAAACGAAAATAAATTTTGAAAAAATGAAAATGTTTTTATTTAGAAAACATTTGCGAAATGAAAGTGTTGTCGAAACGAAAGCAAAATTGTTTTAGATTTTGAAACGTGTTTGTGTTTCTTTTTTTAAAAAAATGCCAGAAACAAAATTTTTTTAGTGTGGCACGCATGGGCCACAATACAACTCTGGTTTCGTATATCGAGGAGTCACAATAGCAATTGTTATTCAGTTCGTCCACATTCTGAACGTCATCACGTTTGCGTGCATTTGACTATTTTTTTCGTCATTGCGAAAATCACTTATCACTTCATAGAAGTTGAGTGCCACGAATGTTGCTGTGAAGCATAATAGATGTGTAAGCTGCTTTTTTGCTTTGAAAGTCCTGCGGCTGTCTTTTTTATCTGCAATGTTTCCAGTTGCTGCAGTATTCGAACTGAAGTTGTATTTTTACGCGTGGTGAGGCGCATCGGTTGAGATTTTTTCGATTGATTTGTGCGCACTTTCACAGGTAAAAAATTTAAAAAATAATCTTAAAGGAAAACGCCGAATTCAGAATATTACCCGCTTGTGTCTACAATTTCACTAGTATTTACAGGGTTTTTCAGAACGGAAACATTTTATGTAGTTTGTTTTCCGAAATGTGGAAAACGTTTTGTAGAAAATTGGTTTGAAAGTCAATGGCTTTGAATGCAGGCAGGAATTTCACGCTAAAACGTGGAGTTAAATTTTGCGTTTGAAGTTTTGACTAATGGTAAGCTAAAAGCGGTTCGGTGTTAGCTGTGTGATCAGCACTGTTGCGCAACAGCAGGTTCTGTGCCGCAGAACCTACTGTTGACCAAAACAATAAGAACAACTGTACAAAGGAGAAAAAATTTGGCGAGGAAAAATTCGTCCTGTGGTAAAAACTACCCTCCAAATCTCATACAACTGCATGCGGTGATGCACGCAGTCATTACAGTCACATTCTTCCCATTTCAATGCGACCCATTCGACGACACGGTTGTTCCGATAATAATCAGAAGCCAATCTTAATTTGTTGAATCCTGTTTCTTGGCCACAAAGTGCATCAGAAAAAAGTAGGATAAACTGTTGTGAAGGATTGCGGACGATTTGAAAACTTTTGATGGTGAAAATGACCTGCGTGTTTCACGAGCAAAAGGTTGCCAGCTGCGACAAAAGTTCTGATCTGCTATGAGAGTTCAACTGCTACACCTGCAGGAGTAAAAATTTTTGATTTGTTGTGAAGTCTAAAATTCTTGTGAAAACAAGCTTCGGAATCAGTCCAACGCGGTCACCACCATTCTCAATTCGTTCCTTTTTTAAGTACCAGCCACCTGCTTGATTTTTGCTACGCATTGCGGCGCCGTTTGAGGTGTTTGCGCCCAATCCTGTTCTTTTTTCTTGGCATCGACTGACAAACCAAATAGGTTTCTGAAAAAAACACAACGGTTCGCTGTTATGGCTCAGGGATCACTTTTCTCAAGTACAGATCGCGTCTTAATGCTGTGCTCTGTAGCGCCCCCACTAAGCTTTGCGTTGCAAAACGAAGTTTTAGGTTGATTTGAGACATCAGACTTGTTTTTTTAGCTGAGATATTTCGGTCATTTGTCCCGTAATAGTATTAAAACCCGCCATAACAGCATTCACTAGCCTACTTTTTCAAACATCGTGACCGAATTGACTGGATTTTTTTCGGTCATTTCAAAGAAATTTCGGTCTGTGGCCGTAAAATTACCGAAAAACAACAGCTTCAGACTTTTTTTTGACAGGTCTCGGTCCTATTCGCTCAAAGCACGCAAAACGCATCGCGGGTAAACCAAGAATTGCTTTCATTATTAGCAAGGGCTTTGCTGATGCTTGTATTTCAGCGGTTTCCGTTCTGTTTACTAGTAACCTGAGCAGCCCGGGGAACTATTCGTGTTTGTTTTGTTCAGTAACCTGATACCTTTTCAATTTTCTGTTATGTTTTCTCTTTAAAAAAAGCTTGTCAACAGTAACTTGTGTTGCTACCACAAAAATTAGATAGGAATCAAAATGCAGAATGCAGGTATTGTATAAAAACAGCTTTAAAGGCTTTTGTCGTTTATTCTGTAAAGATGTTTTTTCAAGCAACGCTGTGGGAACGAACTCCACGGTTTGCAAGTAAACTGAAAAGGTGAACCTCCCTCAGGCGTCAAATGACGAAGTCTTGCTGTTCCGTAAAACTTGTATTGACCAGACCAGTAGACGGAAAGGAATTTGCAGCGTTTGTGAGATTCCTTTTCAGCGTTTCCCTTTTTTCCTGTGACAATATTTGTGTTTTCCGCAAACGTTTGCTTATGTGACATTGTGATAACCGTTCACCGTCATTCGCAAAAATGCTCCGCGAGTTTTACTTTCCTCTCTACACAAATATCGTTCCAGTGCACCCGTGCGGGTGAACGGGAAGGCTTCTTTTCAGAGCGAAAACCGTATGTCCTAAATAATCTGTCACCGCCCTGTTTTCTGACGCCGGTTTATATGCAACGTGCAACTCTCTTTCCTGTAATTTGAGAATTTTTCATGCGCGCTTTTATCTTAAAATGGAGTGAGGAGCAAAAAAATTATCCATTTTTCGAAATCTGGATGTTGCTAATCATCGTTTTTAAAACTCTGCCTTGACTTTTTCTTTTACTCTGAAAAATAGCAATTGCTTGCCCTGAAAATTCGAAAACACTGATCCGATTCGCCTGCTTTTCATACATTTTGCGGTTCTACGGGGGAGGTAATCAACCCCCAAAATTCCTGTATCCCAATGAATTCACCGCGTACTGCGGTGCATTGCGCCTATTCCTTTGAGAACGAAAACACTCCGAGATTTAGCTCATAAAGTTCTTAGCTGCAGTTTAGGAAGTCCTTATATTCTTTGGTTTCAGGTGATGACATAGGATTGGTTGAACGATGTAACAGATACCCAGGTCCAGTGGCTATCTAGGGTTTGGCAGGCATGGCACGTGTCATGGGCGCCACTTTGATGTGGGCGCCAAAATTTGCTTGGCAAAAAATTACATTTTTGTTTACAGTTTCTTGAACGTCTATTTTGCGCCCCGCTCAACCAACTGCACAGCTGCATCAACACAGCGGCCTTATGTAATGCAGGGCGTGTCGTGCCAGCACCACCAAGCATTATGACAAAACTGTGGTGTGGAACGCTCGCTTGCGGTATCTACAAGACCTCATCATTCTCACGTCATAAAGGCTAAGCCAGTCTGAGCTGCTACGTTTCAGGCAAAAGGATATCAGTTGGTAACAATCTGGTTGAGACGAGTTTAAATCCGTGATTGTGAGAATCTGACCATTGCGCAAATAACTGCTCAAAGTGTTAAGCTTCCACAGATTTACAAATTACTTAAAACTGCTACGGCTCGCTCAAAATTTACGAAATTCCTTCGATGGCCACCAGCGCCCGATAACAGGCTAAACACAATGGCCTAGTCCAGAGACTAAGGAGAGAACCTTAGTTCTCGAAACATCAGCAGTTAGCAACGTTACCGAAACAGTTGCGCAAAAACTGATAACTCATGAAAGAAGAGTTTTGTTAGTCTTGTTTAGAGCTAGCTTTTTCCGTCCAATTTAGGCTTTTTGTTCGATGTCCAAGGCCTTTGTTACGATCCTGATTGTTAAAACCTAAAGCCTGTGTGTGAGAAATAGGGTTTCGTACAGTTCAGACGTAGATAGCAAGCAATTATACGAGGAGATTTTAGATGGCAAATTGCTAGAATTGCATCGTGCAATTTAAAATTGTTGCGTACTGAGGACCTCCTGAAATTTATGTCGTAGTGTATAGTTGAATATGGTGATGAAAGCGCCTTTCCTAACCTTCGAAATGCTTTGCAAATAATGTTGACAACGGCAGTATCTATTGCAAGCTAAAAGAAACTGATTCTTTCATACCTCCGAGACTCAATGAATCAGGACAAATCGTGTGATCTAGCTTTGAGTTTAGAAAGGGGCGAAACAGAAAAAATCTATGACTTTGATGAAATCACATACTACTTTTACGGCCATAGCCTTATCGTGGTTCATAAACACTAGCTCAATCACATATGTCCACGAAAGACTTGGACGAAAACATGCTACCATAGTGCTTAAGGGTT
>JGI24158J21664_10004481_pt1 | contig 17990 bp, 9 predicted proteins | sample Ectturendosymbi3_FD_21664 | JGI IMG/M metagenome (IMG submission 21664)
GGACTTGCGGTTTTGCGGACTACCTGTCGCAAACTCCCAGCACTGCTATTAGGCATCAGAGGGAAAAGCACTGCTGGAGTTATTTTGCCTTTAGGAGAATCCGATTCCTTCGATTGGTCAAGTGACTTGGACAATACACCTGCTTGGATTGGCATAAGGTCCTTGTTACATGACCTAAAACTCCAAACCTAATCCTGAAACCTCAACCTAAAGCCTAAACCCAAACCTGAAGCCAAAACCTAAACCCGAAGCCTACGCCCAAAACCGACACGTAAACCTAAGCCCAAAACCTAAAAGTTGAACCTAAAACCTAAACCCGAAACCTAATCCCTACACCTAAACCCTGAAGGTAAACTCTAAACTGAAACCTAAACAAACACACCAAACGTAAACCCTAAGCCTAAACCCTGAACTTTTTGAAAAAGTACATAAAAAGCATTCCTTTCAAAGGTGTAACCTCTACAAGCTAAGCCAAAGAAAATGGTGAGAGCAGAACCAATGAAAAACCGCACAGCAGGCATAGACACTAAGCACTCAACTATGTTAACGTCGCTGCTACTGTAGACCTCAACGTTATATGTGAACAAAAGTGGACACAGTTCGAAATGCAAAATAGTCCCAGCAGAGTTTTTGCATTTGATTGGAAAATATAGACTACCATTTAGCAAACCTGTGAAATCGTATCACAACTAAATTTGTTTATATTTTCAGAATAATCACATTAAAACAACAAAAATTTTCTCAGTCCGATCCAGTCCTGATCCGGCAAAAGTGGTTTCAGTCCTCATCAAGTCCGATCCAGTCCTGGTCCGTGCTCATCTCTGCTTTCCAACACACTTTTCCAGGTGGGGACAAAAAATTATGAAGGCGGGACGAAAACACCGCAATGGTCCTTTGGTTACGGGCCTGGGCCCGTGCCATATCCAGTGTGTACCAGTGTTGAACGTGATCCGGTTTCCTGATCGTGAACCAATCGGATTCTGCAATTCAGAACCGGAATCTGATCGGACTGGATTTCGAAAAAATTCTTCCGGATCAGATATGGATAACCAAACTGTGTTGAACACTGCAGTCAAATGTTTAAAGAGATTTTTCGGATATAATCCGGGTTGGATCAAACAACTGGACTGTACTATCGGTTTAGCGTCGGACTGCATTACACAACTGGACTGGATTAAGATTGCAAAAATCTTTGATCCTTTCAACATTGGTTGGCACTGTGCAAGAGTGCAGTGGTGCACTGCGTGCAGTGCAGTTGCAGTAGTGATACAGCAGAGGTGGCACCGCGCCAGGAGTGCCGCAGTAGACTCCGGCATAAGGATACTGCGGTTTTTTTCGAATCCGGATCTGGAGTAGAAAATTATTGAAAAACTGGACCTGGAGTCACTTTTCATATTCGGCAGTAGCAGGAATCTGTGTGGTCTTTTACTAAGCAAAAACATAATGTACGGTTGGATCGATGATTGTAGCCGGAGTCTGAACATGAGTCGCATTCTCAAATTTGAAAATTAGCCGGATCCGGTTCAAGCGAAATTTCTGACTTGCGAAATTTCTGACTTCACGCCATGTGCGCACACACAAAGTAATATTCTATCAAATACGCTGAGAAAATTGATGATTAAGTCTTAGGGTTTGGTGTTTAAGTAAGTGTGTCGGGTTAGGGTGAGAAAAAGAAAAATAATTGAGGTAAAAGACTAAGACCAAAAATTTTCACTAGTTAAAGTTATTCCCGTGCGAAGAGCTTGTTCTCTGAACCTGAAATCTAACCAAAATGTTTTGATTTAAGCAACACACATCAAAAAAGTCATTGCCAAACTTTATTTGTTTATTCTGAAAAGTAAAATATCTGAGAAACAATAACAGGTCAGAAATTTCGCAGAGGTCAGAAATTTCGCTTGACACCGGACCCGAATTCAAACATTTCGGAACTGGTGCGGAGTCGGTTCTGAAAAAATGTCTCCTGCCACCTCTGTGATGCAGTAGGCTGACATTGACCATTCGCCCAGAGACAGCTGAATCATGTTGCCAACCTTTCGTTTTTCCCGCGAATTTGGGCTTGTTTTTTTTGGAGTTGAGTTTTTTTTTGAAAACTTTCGGGTTGCTTGTTTTTGGGCTTGTTTTAATTGAAATTTGCTTGTCTTTGGGCTTGTTTTAATTGAAATTTGCTGTTTTTTTGGGCTTGTTTTTTCAGATTTCTGTTGTGTGGATTGCTTTTTTTTCAAATTTTATGACACTTTTTCTGTTTTAATATGCTGCTAAAGGCAATTTGGGCATTTTTTTTGTGAAAATATACTTATTTTCGGATTGTTTTTTCGGGTGTGCCTCTCCCTGTTTTTCTAATTGGTTTCCCTGATGATTTTTTATTTTGTTGAATTTTCTTGCCAAACGCATGTTGGGCTTGTTTTTCGGTTAAATTACCTGTTTTGGGCTTGTCTTTCAAATTTACTTGCTTATTTTTGCAAAATAACCTGGCATCACTGCAACTGATGGTGGTTGTTGGACTGTTTGTTCCTTATGGGCTTATTCTGGGATATAATTATCTATATTTAAGATTACAGCGAATGTGGTTTAACAGGGTTTGTGAAAAAATATCGATACATTCTGTTAAAAGTATGGCAAATAAATACAAGGCAAAAAGACCACGTCTGTACACATCTTCAGACCAATCTTACTTTGATTCATATGGTGACATTGCCGTTCATGAAGAAATGCTGGGAGATATTGTGAGAACCAATGCTTATAGGCAAGCTATTTTCAACTGTTCTCCATCTTTACAGAACAAGGTGAGGTTGTCTTGTACAATGAATTATGATATGCTGTGCTGCACAGTGAGCGTCACTGGCACTGGCAGTACTGTGTAAGTACAGTTTGAGAAATTATGGAATTGGCAACGTCTATCTTGCCGTCAATGGTCAGCAGCAAAAGTTTTAAGTACTGCTGGGGCTATTTTGCCATTAGCCAAACCTGATTGGTTGGATTGGTGATGCGAAGGACGATACGCTACACAAGCATATTGTCCTTGTCATGTTATCAAAAACCATGACCCTAAACACTAACCCCAATCCTCATCCAAAATCCTTACCCAAAATTGAAAATGTAAACTCAAAGCTGTGTTTGGTTTTCAAAACTTCTTAAGAAAATACATAAAACGCTTTGATCAGAAGTGTCATCTCTAGTTCAGGCATTACTAATAAGAAAAAGTGTGTATTTGTTTCTCGAAAAGATGCAGAAAGTCTAACAACAAATGGTTGCGTGCTTTCATGCAGTCAGATTGTTAATATTCATCCTTAAATTCTTTGGACACTGCAACCGCATTTCACTTTTTGACTGAGTGCTCAGACATTGCAGTGTATGTTCGTTTGAGGGTGTGTCATACCACAACACATTCATACTTTACCTGGCCTTGACCAATTTAGGAATTACTTAATTAGCTTCCTAAACTGTAGTAGTGTTGCACCGACCAAGTGTTACAGGTTAGTGAACAATTGTGTTAAAAGTGTGTCTGCACCTTGTGGTTGTACCTCCAACGTAGTGTTCCCTCTAAGGTTTTTGTAAGTCGGCTGGTGTCCAAAAAGTTTTGTGCCATCAAGATCAAAGGAAACTTAGGCGCCCTTTGTAAATTTTCTTAAAATGCGTCCATTTTTACTGAAAAACTTTTATCAACCAGTTTTGGTGGATGACCAAAGAAAATAAAAAATGGTCTTATATTTTTTCCAGCATGTACACACGCAACATTTTTGATAAACGAACAAAAAAAAGTCATCATAAAGGCAATAAATGAAATCAGCTACATGCAAACTTCCTAGTCAAATGTGAACCTTTTCTCTCAGACAAGGGTTGCCCTGCATATGCTCCTGAATAATTGTTCTTGTGTTTGTTGTGTACTGCTTACTGTCGCACTAAACTAGTTGTTTTCAACATTTTTTGTACCACAACCCATTACAGCAACCCACTCTAACCCAACAACTCCCATCTAAAACTCGAATAAAGCAAATGTAATACAGCTGTGTTCATGAAATATCTACTGTTGACCCCTCAAAAAATGGTTTATGACCCCCAGGTTTAATATCACTGCACTAAACCAACAATACAGTACAATTGAATCAGGGTGATGATACTGCACAGTTTCTTTACTTAAAGCATTGTCAAAACGTAACTCAGAAATTGAAACAGAAATTTTCGTCCTGGCCGATTCAGTCTAAGCCGTTTTGGTAACCGGACTTTTCGATCTTGGTCGTTTTGGTCTCGAGACCTTTTGGTCAGACAAACGTTTTAAATCTTACAGAAATCTTAGATGCTTTTTATTGCAAACGTACTTGAATCAACAAAAAGTTTTATTTAAAAAAAATACAAACAGGATGTAAGATCCAACAGTTAATCAGCATCAACACATGATTTTTATGTTAAGTTTAATGCAGACATACTTAAATCAAGTTGGTATAACACCAACCAGTGTTAAATTTCACCTGTCAAACTGTTTTGTCACTTCACTGTAATATCAAAGGGAGTTCGTATAGCACCAGCTAGTGTGACATTTCGCCTGCCTATATAATAATTTAAATAAACAAATATCATTTTTTTTATGTACAGAAATGTCGCGACCGATATGTTTCCAGACTGAAAAGTCAGTACTCCTCAGAAATATTGAGAAATTATTCAACCCAAATTTGGAAACCTGTCAGATGCTGTACCATTCTAGGTCAGAGTCGATCTGACAATATGATGGTGAAAGGGTCATTCCACCCTTCCCCACCCAAATTCACCAACTGCACTGTGGGCCAATGATTGGCTGCAATGCCCAGCACTGAACCGATTAAAGAAAGTTTTATTTGTCTGAGCTTAATTTTGCAAAGCAACTTACCTTAGGTCAATATTCACAAAATCTGTTCACTCTTTCAAAGTTCACATATTACAGAACATGTCTGAGGTGCCAGTCCAAGACTTGTTTGAAAGTGCTTCACATGAAGTCACACCCGTGCGTCACAATTTGTGGGTGCACGTGCAGTCCAAATGTGTTCAGATTCAAAGCATTCTTATAAAATGTGAAAGTCAAGAACTTCTCAGTGTGTCCCAACAACACAGAAAAATTTATGTGCAAAATTGTAAAAGATAACGTGCCCAAAAACATTTTTACAAAATCTTTAAGTCAAGAATGTTTGTTTGTGCGACACAAATCGTGAAAATGTGGCCAGAATTTTTTCATCAATCTTACAAGCAGAAACCTTTTAAAAAAATGTGTCTGAACTTCACGGCAAGCAGCTTTGTTTTTGGACACATAAATCGGAAATATGCACCCAAAACTTCTTCTGTGAACCTTGCAAGCAAGAACTTCGAAAATGTGTCTATTGTTATTGTTAGTGCATGATATTGTAATCTTGGAAACAGTAAGGGTACTAAAATGAAAAAGAATATTTGTGATTAAGGTTGTGCTGGATGTTGGAGCTGGAACTGGTATCCTTAGTTGTTTTTGTGCTCAAGCTGGTGCAAAGAAAGTGTATGCAGTAGAAGCAAGTAACATTGCAGAGCAAGCTGAAAAGGTATGATTGTATTCATTAGTATTGTCTACCTTTTTCACTTTACGTTATTTCAAAACCTTTTTGACAAAAGATTTTCAGTGATTAGGCAGTGCATTGTCAATTGTACAGTATGGTAGTGAAAGTTACCCAGCTTAACTTCATAACCTTAAGAACAGAATATTAGCTTTTGCCTATATATTCTGTTTTATCTATCCCTCTTTCCCCAGTGTATTTTGTTTTCTGTTTTAGCTAACCCCAGAGTTTCGCTATCCTCAGTGTATTAACCAGTATTACCACCCGTCACTTGCCTTTGTTCAATGCATCTCCATTGCGTTCCAAATATTTGCACTTCCTGCAAGTTTTGTTGTCCCCTTGTGCTGTATAATTTCACTCCACTTTTTTGCTGCCATGAATATCGAATGGCCAATGGTGAAACCACAGCATTGTGATATGTTTTACTTGGCTTGACACTTTTGAGGACCATGAAAAGCTTATGCTTGCCTCTGTATGTTAGTCAGTGCTTCATTTTGTTTGTTCTTCCTTGGAATCTCTATGCTAGTCATTAGTCACAATTTCAACATTGTGGTGTCAGAAATTAGTAGCCGCCCAAACAAACACTTAGTCCACAAAAATGTAAAGAACCAGTGCAATTTACTGTGAAGTGCTAATCAGAACATCTTCATATATCAGGGTTCCTATGGAGTCCGGAATTGTATGGAAAAAATTTGGTCATTTTCCAGCCTGAAACAGTCTATAAAAATTTTTTGGTCTGTTAGTATGGAAAAAGAATATAATTTTCTAGACTTGATGTTTTGACATGCATTTCATAATATTTCATTCAAGACTGATAATCTTACTGTTAAACATTATAGTGCCTGTATGAGACCAAGGTAAGTCAAATCGGAAGAGTTCAGTCTGGAAAGTCTAGAAAAATTTGGGAAAAGGTCTTGAAAAAGTATGTAAATTTAAATCCAAAATTGCCTTGGAATCCTGAATGTAGTTTCTGGTTTGCTACAACCATAAGAACAATTTTGTTGCAAAATGTGAGGGGGATAGCTTGATGTGAAACCAATAGATTACAAAACCTAAAGAAAAAAATGTGGGGGGACATGGCATATTATATCCCCACTGTCTGAAAACGTGGAATGGATGCATCCCCCGTGTCCCCCACCTAATTGTACCCATTGCTATAACTAAACTCCTTAACTGATGCAGCTTAATACTTTGTGCTAGCATTTGTTAAGGATGTATTAGAATTCTTGCCAGAAATTGGGATGTCTTTGTGGTTCCTCTTCTGCCTAGAGACCCTCAAATTTATTTAATTTACTATTCTCAAATATTTTTCTAGTCATATTCTCAAATATTTTTTTAGTCAAAAGATCGTTTCTGGTAATGTAATGGTTACAGGATACTTTTATTGCAATAGAGAAAGATTGATTGTAACAAACTAGAAAACTGATAAATTTTGTAAAAGAAAAGTCTTACATTACAGAGATCAAAATACATTCTACAAAATGCTTTTCATTCAAATCTCTGAAACTCAATTTTCTATAGGATACAATGAGAGCTCGAGTGGTAAGGTTTTTTGGGCCGATACCATTGTTTTTCATTGCTGATAACTGATGCTGATACTGATTTTTTTGCATTACTCCAACCACAGTTGAATGACATTACAGTGCATTTTTCCTTCAGTATGCCGGCCACATAAACAAAAGAAATAATTACACAAGTTACAAGTATGAAAGACCAGATTGCCATTACTATAAGTTAGGAACAGGCAGTGTCTATTTTGTTTCATGAAGCAAGCATGATTTGTTAAACTTTACCCAAACATGAATTCTTGAACTGGTCACATAACAAGTTTGGAATGCATCACTTGCTCAGTTGACTTTGATGTCTATAGCAGCTCTGTATGATGGACAAATATTCTCATAGTTTTAGTGCTGGTAAGCTGTTAGCAGTTTCTTATTTGCATTGTGTGAACTGTAGGCCAAACACTAACCATTAAACCTTAACCCTTGTCTTTTTGCGTATATACCGTATTTATTCGAGTATAACGCGCAAAATTTTGTATGGAATTTTAATCAAAAATTAAAGGTGCATGTTGTACACGAGTTTTTTCATCAGCACGCTTTATTTTTATTTCTTAATTTGGACACTGATATAAACGTAACTCAAGAAGAGTTCGAACAACTGTTTGGTGAATCTGATGATGAATCCAGTTTCAAATTGTAAATTTCATTTGGGAATTGTGCTTATACTGGCAGTTTGCTTTACCAGTGTACCGTATGTTATCAATTAATGTTTTGTTACAGCCACATGTCTTCAACAGTTTTTTCATTCAAAAATTAAGGGTGCGCGTTATATATGAGTGCATGTTATATTCGAATAAATACGGTACTTGTCATGTGACCACTTCAACCAATCATGTTTGATTGCACACTTTTACCTCATGAGGCAAAGTAGACAATATCTTACAAATAAGCAATAGAATATGCAAATAGCACAAGCATGAGAACAAATTGTGCACAATAGCCTAACTCCAAATCAAGCATGCAAGTGAATCCACAATCAGGCAAACATGTGTTACGTATAAGTACTCCCTTGTGTAGGTGTATGTCTATGTGCTTTTGCTCAGATCTCACGACAGTGCTAGAAACAATGCAAATTTCCCAGGAATTTAACTTTGATTTTCCGTGAGCTATCATGGAGTTTTTTAACTTAATTTCCACTGTTGTGGAAGTTTTGCATATGAGTTGCACCTTTAAATTTGCTGTCTTTCTAAAGATAATTTTTGAACATTTGCGACTTCATACATCCGATCTCATAAAGCACTTACCCATCTCCCTCGTTTTGTATTTTCACTTGCTTTTTTTGCCTGCGCCGACATCTGAAACACCCTGCAATATATTATGGCCAAATGCAGACAAAGGGCAAGAAGTGATCAAGACAAGTTGACAACAAACTCCTCTACTGCACAGAATGCAATAGCAGTCAGTCAATTGTATTTTTTGCAAGATGTGAAAAAATGACTGGTTCAACAACAAGACTACAAGGGTTGGCAGAATGACTGCAAGGTCAACACTTCAGCCAACCCTTGAAAGGCAACAGCAGGCAACAGAAATAGATCAAAATACAGTACATGTCATGGTAGCATTATAGAGTAAAGACTGCTGTCACTCGATAATGAGTTCTCAAACTATGCATCATGATGCCACAATCTTTGCAAAAAGAAGAGCTGGTTTATCGGCACAATACCAAATGTTAGCTGAAGTTTGGTGTCAAAACGCTAACATTACATTTTAAAACACAACAAATGTATATGACAACTAGTTTTGCAATTTCTTGTCAATATACTGCTTTACTATTAACTGAATTTGCATCCAAACCATGTAAAGTCAACTTTATGTTACTGATGTGACAGGTTGTTCACGAATGCAAAGCACAGTGTTCTGAAACGTTCAGTTATTTTGCACAACTAAGAACTTTATGCCGAGTGAAAAACTTGGACAGATGGCACACATCAAGCTTTACCATCTGTTGTTTCCAAACTCACGTCTATGCCATAAGGTCAAAGCAGGTTTCATGCAATTTATCCTGCCCACCACTATAGAAACTTCGTGCATGTGTGATCGCTGGAGATGAAGTGCAAAGGTCCACTGTTAAAGTGAAGGTTCAGTACCAGCATGACAGTGCTATCACATTTGCTGATATTTGGTCCATTCCAGCGTTAGGTCAGTTCATCACTCAAATTTTTCTTGTTTGTAGAAGTTTTAGACCCACCACAGACTTAATGGATTTTTTCTAGAACACTGCCCATACTCTCAATTATGGACTCTGGGCAGATAGCTGCAAAGTATGTGGGCTATACTGTATGTTCCAGAACATGTTCTGCTTCCAAATAAAGATCAGATCTTGTGAGCACACTTGTGCTCGTACACCTTTGTTGGATTTAGTCACTAAGAGAATCACTGCATCCATAGATGTTGACACACAAATTGCTTACCCTTTTGGTGTGGTCTGGCACTCAACATTATAGCGCAAGTGTAAATAATTTAATTTATATAGTAATGGCTGTTGGTCTATAACAGGAATAATGTCAGCGCTCTTGCGGTGGGGTTCACAATACCCAACACACATTACTTTGATTGGTGTGGCACAGGCACAAGGTTAAATGCCAGAACAAACACCACAAACAGGTCAGCAGCGAACTAATGAGCCTGAGCTTGCATAGCCCTTTCTGTTCAAATTGCAATTAAATTGCTATTGAATTTCAGTTTCAGCAAAACCAGCATGTCTTCTACCCAACTGACAAATAGGCTACTTGGCATGACCGCATGCAACAGTGGTGATTTGTGGAGGTAGTACGTTTTGAGTAGAATGGCTCAACCTTTATAATCCTTTCATGGAGGGAGTGCACTTTGAATCAAATAGCTCTACTTCCGAAAGCTGAGTAATGTGACATGTTGTGCTCAAAGTCAATTTGCACCCATTGCAAAAATTTTATTAACTACTTAAAAGTTTACAAATGTATAGTATTGCTGTGAAAATAATTCCCGCGAGCATATCAGATTTCCTGGGAATGACCTTCCCAAATTCCTAATTTTTCCTGGCCTGTCTCACAGGTGGGTAAACAAAAATGCGTGGTGCATTACCAACAGAAACCATCACTTCACTATGATGAAGAACTGTACAACATATAATTCTGCACAAACATGGGCAAGGCCTCCTGTTTAACTAAGAGGCCTTGACCTGGGTCATTGTTCACTGTGACATAGGCATGTTCTTTGACGCATTCTGAAAGCAAGGCCTTGTCTCTCTAGGCCAGGGGTTGGCAACTTTTTTACAAAAGAGCCGTTCTGCTTCATTTTCTAGCACATACGACTGGTGAGGAGTCAAGAGTTGATGCCATTTTATTTTTAATGCGACTTTATAGGAGCATTTTAATTGTAATCAATGTAAATCTAATATTAATCAAATGCAACTTAACATTCCAAGTTTTTTTAAATCTAGAGAGCCACTTTAGAGGAGCTAATGAGCCACATATGGCTCTAGAGCTGCAGGTGGCCAACCTCTGCTCTTGCCGCAGGTGGCTTTGCTAGAACAGTCAACCACTACATCGCCAACACATAACCTACCTCATTTGTTCACAGGCAGTCAGCTGCTTACTGCACAAGAACCTGCGAGTGACTGTTATCTAATAGAGCGTTTTGTCAGGATGATTGTGCAGCAGTCTGATTGTTATGCATTACTTGTTGTAATCAGAAGGCTCAGTGCCGAAAGAAACAGGACAGAATTTGCATTAATCAGTCAGGATCAGAGACAAAAAAGCAACTAGGGTGTTCTAACACTCCATGCAGAACAAAGAGTGAAGTGGCTTTTATGAGCAAATATTGCCAATCTGCATCAGCAGAATTTTGCTGAAATGATACATTGGCAACATCATATCGGCCGATATGGCATGCCGATGCATCGGTCGAGCTCTAGATACAATCAAAAACTGCTTTAGCTTATAGCGTTTCAGTGCATTTTGAACAAAATTGCAGCTACAAAACAAAGCATAAAAATAATTCCAGTTTCAACTAGAATTCTTGCCAACTTTTTTCATTTCTAGTTGATACCCATTTGGGCCAGAAACTAATGTCTTGATTACGTTATATCCCAACGTTTGTAGTATGTATCAGATGAACGTGGAAGTGAATGAAACAGCAGTTTGTAATAACCACCAACATTTTATGCTCAATGACTGCTAATAAGTCTTTTGTGTAGGCTTCCAGAAGTTATTCCCTTTTTTAAAGCATTTGAACTTGATTGTATTGTTAGCTTGTGAAGTGTGTGGTTGTGCATGTCATTCCTGTTTATGTCTGTGGTAGTGTTTTTGTTTGAACAAGGATTATAAACACTTAACAACTTTTGTGCTGCTGTTTTGTTATATTAACTTGGCACATGAAGAAACATGTAATAAATAGGGTGTTGCTTATTTCATTTTGTTGTGAAATATGTGTCATCAGAGTTAATGAACTATATTCTATTTGAATAAGGACTGAGGATGTGTAATTTTCCATGAAATCGATTTCCTATTAAAAATTTGCTGATCAATTCCTTGCTTACACCCATCGTGGAAAGTACATACTTGAACAGAGTTAATGGAGTAGTGCATTCTTCACTGGAGATTTCCACTTGTTTTACCAGGTTGTTGCAGCAAACGGATTGGGTAAGCAAGTAATTATCTTGCAAAGTTTAATGGAAGATGTCAACTTGCCTGAAAAAGTTGATGTTATTGTCAGTGAATGGATGGGCTACTGCTTGCTTTACGAATCTATGCTTTCATCAGTTATTACAGCCAGGGACAGGTCAGCTACTAAACTAACACATTGTAAACATTTTTTATTGTAAACATATCTTTGACATGTGCATATGTTGCAAAATTAGTTACCCTTTGCAATTACTCTTGCCTGTGATGAAGGCCTTGGCTACAGTGGATTTTCAGTTTTAGCATTAAGCAATCCACCATTAGCAAGATCAATGCACTTTTAAGATGATTCATTTCATAATACACTCTCAAGAGTTAAAATTTGGTTTTGCTCTCGTAAGACTTCACTTGTATGTTTTATTTTTTCTGCCAACCTAATATATTGTATAAATTGGCAGAACAACATTTTTATTGTGTCATATTCAAACCTCAAAGTGTTTGTGAATATATGTTCCTCTCCTGTCTGTGCTGACTGGGTCTAATTTTTACCGTTTTAATTTCCTGGTCAGAATGATCTTTTGAAGCAAGATTTGGTAGCTTGGTTGTGGCTGTTTATTAAAACCACTGACCTCTAGATTAAAAGTGTATCTCAGAAAATGCAAGTTATTAAATAGTGAAAATAATATTACCTGAAGTGTGAAAGAATCTTGCTCTATGTGTTTTTACTCATACAAAGCAGCAGTTGTCAAATACTTAGCTGCAAAATCACCACTTAACAGAGAAATAAGGGTGTACAGAAAGGTAGCATGGTATCATTTGAAAGTTTGAGCACCAACGTTTTTTGCAACTCTGCTATCCTATTTGTAAGTAGAGCAACCTTATTGATTAATGCCTCCATGATAAGTTATTTTTGAACTAAAGTGACTTTATAGACCACATGTTCTTATGTTGATTGCTCATTCTCAAGTGCACAAAACTTACAAATCTCCATTATCCTAAGGTTATCACTTTTGTCATATACTACAACCTATTGTACGTGAGGTATTCCTGCTTTACTGCAAGTACCTACTCAAACTCTTAAGTCTGTTGTTCATTTTTTGTTCTTGCCTAGAGGTGGTTGAAGCCTGATGGAATAATGCTTCCAAGCTCGGCAAGTATGTACCTAGCTCCAGTCAGTGATGATGAGATGGTGGTTGAGAAAGTTAACTTCTGGAATGACATGTACGACGTTTATGGTGTAGACATGTCTTCTATGCTGCCGTTTGCAAGGAAATCGGTCTCCAAAGATGTAATCAGCTTTTTTGCTTATTTTTGTTTGCAGCCTTTATTTGCTCATGTGCCTTTGAGGTGATTTATTAGCGCTGGCAAAACCACAGGGAATTGTTGGAAAGTAATGGGCTTATCTTATTAGTAATGGCAATGAAGTGCATTGTTTACTGTGTGTCGCAGGCTTTACATTGTTTTAAAAATTTGGTAAATGTATTGATATTTGAGATACACACAGAATATTTCCAAACCTTTGAATTTTTGTTTGTTTCTAGTTCTTTTGTTTTTCAGGCCAGGTTTTGTCAATTACCCCTCTCCCAAAATCTCATTGTGATTTTTATCTTGTGCTACACAGAACTGTAAACAAACGGAATCTTGAATCGTCAAAACTGCGTTCTAGTTAATTCAACTGAAGTGTTATATCGCAGCAGGAATCGCTATTTTTTTCTATTTCTGAAGCAAGAACCACATTTTCGATCCATGAATTATAAGAGTAGTTACTAGTTGTTAAACAAACGAGCTCTGTTCATCTGAACACCGAAGTACTTCGAAATTTATCTGGATCGAAGTGAAACCTCGCGTATTAACATAACGCAACTTTAATCACAGGTTGTCGTGAAAGCAGTGACGTGTGAGCACATCTTGTCGAGGCCGCAACTCATTGCTTCTTTTGACTTGCGCATGGTAAATCAAAAAGATATAGCTTCGGTCCAACATTCGTTTCATTTCAGCAGTTTTGGGATTGCGGAATTGCAGGTAGCCTTTAATTATTTACGAGTTGCTTGCTGCGGTTTTATGCAGCAGATGGTAAATTCTCTCTGTTTGATGTCTGTAAGTTTTCTGGTTTCCTGAACTAGGGTGCCCTGTGATCAAGCACGTCGCCAGGCTTTTGTTATTCGATGTGCTTAACAGCAAACAGAAGAGTCGCATTTATAAATGCACATCCGAGCCGTTGTGGTGGAACAACCCCTGGTGTTTTATCAGTTCTTCACATATTTATGGCGAATGACAAAAAAAGTAATCGCCAGCACCACGTTACGACAAGAATCAGATTTTTTATCTGTAAATCTCCAAATTATGTCAAAAATGTTATTTTACAGTACCTGACGCGTTGTAAGCTACATGGTTGCGGAGTCGGCGTCGCAAGGAGTCGGAGTCGTATTTTTTGCCCGGCTCCGGAAGTCCAATTGAATCATTTTTTTGCTGCGTACTCCTGAGTTAGGAATCCTAACTCGCGCCTGTTGAAATGATACAATTTCTGTTGAAACTTTTTTGAAACAGACAATTTTTACTGTATAACACGATTTCCATTGATTACTAGTTACTACAAAATTGTTGACAGCAAAACTTCGTTAATGTTGTGCTAAGGAGTCGGAAATTTTGGAAAGATCGGAGTCGGACATTTTACATCCAACTCCGCAACCCTGGTAAGCTGAGGGCCTGCGACCACGCTCCCAACTGAAGACGTTTTTGTATTTGATATAGTTTTGAAAACACTCCGTCGTGTGTTTCTCCCCGTAACTATGGTTATGAAGTTTTTCTCTCTGTAGATTAGTTCTAGGGTTCTTCTACGAGAACTGTGTGCTTTTGACATGGGTAGCTTTTTCTTGAAGGCTTTTGTCAACATATCAATGTTTTGTATAGTATATGCTTACGCTACCTCTGAATACTTTTACATATTAAAAGAAGTGTTTGCTGCACATACAGCATTCCACACATTTTATGCGTCGGTTAAATCGGATGTTGGCAGTTCAGTGCTGTTGGCTGGTAAGAGTAAGAATGTTCTTGTTTGGCAAATGTATCACTAGCATGTCATTGAAGCTGACGAAATAGCCTCGTCTATTGTTCCTGATATCTGCATCTCATAGAACAGAAACTGAGCTATGCAGGCACCCTCGATGACACTCTTCATCAAAATATTTCTCGTACTCTGAAAGATTATCGTCAGCCTCCATATCCTTGTTGAGCTGCAACGTTGGGTGATGTAACTGTTGCTGAAGTAAACAACGTTAATCTGATCACGCCGAATGTTAATTCTTTTCGTAGACGTTATTTTTTGCTTCTATAGGGTTTTGCCTTGTGGTTTGATGTATCCTTCTCTTCGTGCAAAGTGCCTCGCTGCCTCAAGTGTAAGGATTCAAAGGTCATGAGCGATGTTCAGGCAACGGAACTTGAGGTTGAAGAGAGCAAATGCAACGCTGCTGCACCTGCTCAAAATGGTCTGGCTGCGACGAACAATAAAGAAACAGGTTGCGATTGCAAAAACGTTTGTGCGGGGCTTGTGCAGCGGAAGCTACAGGAAGAACATTTAATGCTCTCCACTTCCCCGTACAAGCCTGAAACGCACTGGAAGCAGTCGTTGTTTTACATTAATGAAGAACTGCCAGTCGTTCAGGACTCGGTGATCTGCGGAAATCTAAAGATTGACCATTGCAAAGAAAACCGTAGGTTTTTGAACATATCTTTGCACTGTAAAGTTGATGATCGAAAGGACGTACATCAATCTTATTACATGGGTTACGAGCTACCTGAGAAAGTAGAAAATAATCAGTGACAGTCTTCTAACTTCGGGGGTCAAACTCAAAATTTGGAAGTTGACAATTCGGGTCATTGTCGATCACCAAGGACCAAGAAAACACAAATCACCTCTATGCCTGAAAAGAATTGCCCTATAACGTCACTTCACGGGACCGGAGAAAAAGCGTCGTCATAGGCGAACTGCAATAAGTCGCTCCTAAAATGGCATTTTAGTTCAATGCCAAAGCCTGCTAAGGGGTAAAAGTGTTCTTAATTAAGATTGCCGCTTACTGTATCGTGTTTTCGCGTATACTCTGATAAGAAAAAGTGAAATTATTTTGTCTTTTGTTTTTCGACTGTAGTCAATGTCGATGTTGGAATATCGAAATCTTCAAGTTTTGCCACTTTCGTACCATTTTCGCTATTGAGCGAAACAACGATGTCATACATTTTCCAAATGGGTTACTGCTTCTTTTGCTTGCATTTTGCGCTTTGCTCCACCAAGACCACGATCAAACTGACTACAGTCGCAACAATCCCTAATCGTGTACAGTGAAAACAATGATGATTTGCCTCCATCGGTCCTTATGGCGCAGCCCTTGATGCCATTCTCACGTCACACCTGTTTCGGCTGAACGATTGGCCACTTAACTTAATTGCGTTCCTATTCGGTCATGAAGGATTTATGTGGTGGCTCCACATAGCCGAGCTTCCACTTCGTTCAAACTGTAAAGAAAATTTGCAACTGTCGTTATAAACGAACAAAATATTCTGCGGGGACTGACAAAATGCGTCGTTATAGCCAAAGGCGTTGTAGCCGAACTCGAATGCACGTAAAAGATAGGATTTCTGCCGGGGCTGACAAAAAAGCGTCGTTATAGGCGACCTGGCGAATTCTACTGGACAAATTTCTGTTAGTTTTTTTCATAGGTGTAGGAGCAGGCTACTTTTTGGGGGTGTAAAGGATATTTTGCCCGAAAAACTTTGATGCGACAAACTTTCTCCCTACAAATTTTCTGTAACTGTGGATACAATATGTTTTCTTCTACCAAATTGCCAAAGACTTGAAAATATAAAAAATTGATACTTGAAATTTGCTTCTTAACAACCCAACTGAAAAAAGTACGCTGGGCTGTTCAAGAACATTCTCTGAAGCCAGCTGGATCAGTGCTCATGAGCATCAGTTCTGAAGTTTGGCGTTTCATTCACATTCCAGCTGTTGGTGTCAGCAAGGAACCTTACACCTAGCTGAGGTAGGCCTAAAGCTGCTTCCTTCTAAAGCCAGTATGGCCATTGGCCAACCATTCAGAGACCAAGAGCCACATTTCTGTAAAGCAATGCCTTCATGACAGTGGAGATAGGCATACACAAATCTCATTCAATCATGCAAATTTGACTTAGCATAATGCAGTTCTTTGCAGGGTTGCGGAGTCGGAGGTTTTTGGGTGGAGTCAGATTCTTAACACTGGGAGCCGGAGTCGGATTTTTTGTCCAACTCCGGATGTCCAAGTGGATAATTTTTTACATCACCCTCTTATATTGCGAATTCCTGTTAAAATGGTACAATATCTTTTGTTGAAACAGAATTCATGCTGTGTNCCACGATTTCCACTGATTTTAACAGCCAAGTTTTATTCCCTTTGTGTTAACGAGTCGGATATTTTACCTCCGATTCCGCAACCCTGGTTCCTGGTTCTGAAATGTGGACAACACTACTTCTTTAATAATTTGTGAGACATTGCACAAAGTTAAATTTGGCAATTTACGTTTGTTTTGAATGCATGTAAACAGTCATTTCAAGGTTTTGTGCAGTGTCCCGCAACAGGTCTTGTGCAGTTTTTTTCACCAGTATGGTACACAAAAATAGTAGCACCTTAAAAGATGCCACGTGTGATGTCAGAACTTAGGTAAAACACAGTCTTGCTCTGCAGCACACCACTGTCATCGCCGACTTTCGGGTCTCTGTCCGTTCAGCCCAGGCCGTGCCTGAACGCACCGCTTCATGCGTAGACGTGGGCTTACAACGTTTTGAATTCACCGCACCAGTCGGTCGCATGCGGCTCGCGAGCCACGGGTTGGCCAGGCGGCCTGTTCTGAAGACATATATGTGGCACATATCAAATTATTTATGTTGTGACTATGCCGTGAGTTTCACAACATTCCTCAACAACTGAACTTAAATGCAACAAACATCCAAACGCTTTTCTGTGCTTGCCTAGCATGGACTCCACTAGTCATAGGAGTAGGATAAGGGCAAATTTTTGGCGATGCTAAGGAATTTTGCCCAAATTTGAACAAGTTAGGCTCGAAAAATTTTGTGCGCCAAACATTCCATGAAGAGCAAAAATGGTCTTCGATTCACTCAGCGGACGCCATTTTTTTGGAGAAATTGTTGCAACCCCTCCGGTGGCGTTGCGTTGATTGTGTGATTCACCACGAACGGGATGTGCGCGAAGAACAAAAATATATATGCGTGGTGCGAACAAGCAATAATAGAG
>JGI24158J21664_10004482_pt1 | contig 17988 bp, 11 predicted proteins | sample Ectturendosymbi3_FD_21664 | JGI IMG/M metagenome (IMG submission 21664)
GCTAGATTACCAAATTCTGTAGCATGATAAAACTGTTGCACAAGCTCAAAAACAGCAGTTGTTAACATAGAAGCATTCAGGGATTTGATAATGTCTCAGCAGGGAAAAAATAAAACTAAAAATTTGCAGAACTTCTATGCATAACAAAAAATCGAAAGTTTGCTTGCGTACTTTATGCGCATTCTCAATTTGTGTATTCAGCGAGATTCGATCTTGCTAACAGGGGTATGCGCCAGCCAGTCCAGCCGCACAATTTCTGTGCCCGACTGCTCGTATTCGACAAGACATCAGCAAAGCCTCATTTTGCAGTTGTAAATTGCTCTGACGCAGTGGTGAGTGTGTTTTACTCCCCTGTTTTAACGCGCAGCCTCGTATTTTTGCAGTTATGAACTACTGCGTCGTAGCGTTCAGTGTGTTTTCCTCAGATATCCTAACCTGGAACGCTGATTGTTCATATTCAGTGACACATAAATTAAGAGGAGTGCGTGTAGAAGAATATGCATATTATGTCAAAACACATCAACAAAACGTTGGTTTGGAAACATGAATTTGACGTCAAACTGTGACGTATAAATTACGGGAGCGCGTGTAGAAGAAATTGCATATTATATCAAAAAACTTCGCCAAAACGCTGGTTTGGAAACAGGAACATGACGTCAAAAATAGCGGACACCAAATACAAATGACCACCATGTACCACTGAATGAAAACCCCCCATGAGCATTTTCTGCGTACGCCACTGATATCATTATTGTTTAATTTTTGATATTCTTTATAATACAAATAAATGAGAATAGAAACATGCTATTGTCATTGCGAATAAGTTACAATTTCTTTTGCTTAAAGCAGAAATAAACACATAATTTCTCTTTTGAAACATATGTTTCCTTCGTGGTTTATGTTTCGCAAAACTCGTGATGATTTCTAATATTTAAATTATGAAAAAGGGCGCACATTCAAAGTTTGCCATGGGCGCCATTTTGCACTGAAACGCCAATGATTGTGAACTTCCCTGTCGCAGCGTTGAGTGTGTTTTACTCGGCTTTTTTGATGCGCAGCCTTACATTTTTGCAGTTGTGAACTGCGTTGATGTAGCACTGAGTGTGTTCTACTCCGCTGTTTTAACGAGTTGCCGGATAGTTTTGCAGTTAAGAACTGCTCTGACAGCGTTGAGTGCCACTGTGTTTTGCTCCGGTCTCCTAACTTGATTGGAGCGCTGGTTTTATGTTTTAATTGTGGTGACACATTGCTCAACAAGTAAGGAGAGTGCGTGTAGAATGATAGGCATGTTGTGTGAACAAACTTCGCCAAAACTTTGTTTTGCAAAAGCGAGTATGACGTCATATTGTGATGTCACAAACAGCGCGTATCCAGTAACACTGTGCAACATACGCGACTGCTCAATACTAGAATTTGATAGGCGAGCATCCAACCAAGCAGTCACCCCGGGCATCAATCATCACACCTCTGCACGCCACTGCTCCACTGCAGTTCCGATATACAATGTGAGCTCTAAATTACTCACGCAAACGCATCAACTGCACTATCGCGCTTCAAGAACGTCATCTTCCGACACCATCATGTCATACAGAAAAATATCAGTTCCATTGAAACGGAGCAACGTTACCTTTACAGAGTTTTTCACTTCAACCCCAAATTTTACTGCCGATAAGCCCAACTATTGACTAGCCACTAGGCTACAGCTTATGGCCCTACTGAAAATATCCTACCGAACATTAAAAATAGCATGAGACCTGCCAAGCAATGTTAGTCGCCAATGCCTAGGTGTCAAGTGATGTAATGATCATGGTTTCCATGCGGTATTAAAAGTATTGAATTGTGAAATCAGTTTTCAAGACCTTAAAAACGTATGTTATTTGGCCAAAATGTGTACAAAGTATTGAAAAATTATGGAAATTCTAATACAGGTTTTTTTTTAAGGAAAATGTTAGGTACCCGGCATGGACCTGTAGGGACCCGATTTCTCTGATTCTAGGGACCCGATTTTCTCTTATTCTAGGGACCCGATGATAATTTTCTCTGATTCTAGAGACCCGATTTTCAATTCTAGGAACCCGAATCGGGTCCTTAAAACACCTTAAACAAACTGTTCTAATAGGAAAAAGGAATCGCGAAGCTTCTGAGCAGAATCGTCTCTTATTACAGTACTCTGTTTAGTTTCAATTTTTATACAGTGAAAAAAATGTATGGGTCATGCCAGAGAAACTGACGTGTATGAATGTGCTCATGAACGTAGAAGACACAATAAATAAAAAACTATTGTTCAAACTATCAATGGATGGCCCAATGTAAATTGAAAGTTTTCCAACAAGGGGCACCGGCCCCGGGCATCCATGGCAGGGGGGGCATCCAAAGAGTGAAATCACAAATATTTTAATGCTGTAACTAGATGATTTTTCCTATTGTAGGTCTACTAATGCATGCTTCATGGATTTAATTTTTCGAAAATTGTTTTGTTGTCAACACTAATTTTTACGTAGTCAAATGCCAGTAATTCTCACATTCTTCATTACCAGGGTCTTTTACTTTAGGTGTGCGGCGCGCGCCCAAATAAACTGATAGTCGCGTGACTTGTTCCAGATCGTGCGATCAGTGGAAAATCACAAAAAAGGATTGAAAGATAATCAGGGTTGAGAAAAACCCGTTTTTTTAAAAGTATTCTACCCTCCTGTTTTTTTAAATCCAATTTTTTGGGATTTTTTGAAAAGAAACAGGATTTTGTTATTTTTTCAAAAAACACAAAAATCAATTCTGAATGGTTTTCATTGCGTTATGCAAAATTACCATTTACAGAATCACACATAAATAAATTGTTATAGCTATTATGGCATTCTAATTTGAGGGTAAAGAAATGTACCCCATCTTTGTTTTCGCAAAGTGTTTTTGGTCGGTTCACTCCAAAGTAGTAGAGCTTAGCAAGAATGCGCGCAGCAAACAGAGAAAAGTCACTCGCACACAAACGCTGAAGTTTCACGTCAAGTTTATGCACATGCCCTACTAGTTGCGCATCTACAGTATCTAGTGTATTTTTTCAATATATGGTGTGGTATGGTCCAACATCAGAAACAGCTTGGATGCAGGGAAGGCAGAAAAATGGATTAAAATATACCAATTTTACAGAGCTGAAGAAGATAACCAGAAGAACTTACTCAAACTGTTCGAATTCTTTTTTTTTTTCAAATTCTTCAAATTTCGTTGCTTTGCTGTTCGTTTTGTTTCATTAAAAGAAATTCGCAGTTAACATTTACAAGCGGCTGCTTATTTTACTTTTTACTTCATAGTACATTTTTAAAGCAAAATCTTAAGGTCATAATTTTAGATTTCTTGGCTGCGGAGAAATCTGGGATTTTGGACTGACGCAGAGATTTCTGCGACTGCTCCATAAGCAGTGACCTAGACATGTTACCGAGTGAAATCATTTCCATAATTTGCCTCCCTGTTTGCCAGTTTTACAAAAAGGTCGCACTACGGTTGAGTGATTATATTTGTGTTATATCCACAATAACACACAAAATATGTCCACCCAAAGTTTTTAGCAAAATCCACTTTTGGGCATAAATTGAACTTGGATTAAAGTTGCTTTGATTTGTGTAAATGTAATTCGAATTCGAATTTTAGTTCGATTTCTCGTTTTCGAAATTCCGCTAATTTTAATTCTGGTTTCATTTGTGGCAGCTGAGTTAGCTCTAATTTCAATTTTAATCTAATTTAGAAAAGCTAAAAAAATTCTAGTTGTCCAAGTCTGCTCTAGTGTAGTTATTAATGTACTTATCAATATATCATCCCCAAAGTTAAATAACTACATTTTTTCAAATTTCGAGACATAGAGTGCATGAATATGCTTCTGGGTTAACCATAACACCCAAGGATGACTTATTTTGCAGTTGCAAACGCAGAAAAATTATAGGTCAAAATATAGTCAACATTTGTAAAATAGAACATGAAGATTTTACGTTTTTGTGTCAAAAAATTCGTTGCTCTAATCATCAGGAATACAAATGATGATGACTTATGAATAGGGCAACCAAAAGTCAATGAAGTCAAAAATTTTGTGCCTATCTTAAAGTTTATGAAATATCCACAAACAAAATTTCACGCTCATATCATGAGGGAATCCTAAGTTATTAAGTCAAAAAAGTCAAAATTTATCATTAGGTCAAAATTTATCGTTGGGTCAAACTTTGCTTGCAGCACAGTTTTTTCCTCTTTATCAATATTTTGTTGAAACTACAACAGCAGATATTGGTATGCTTTTGCAAGTTTTGTTGCAATTCTGTAATAATAATGAGTCTGTTGCGATTTATGAGGTAATAATATTGGTTTTCCCACTACTGGACGATTGAATGTTATGTCGGATAGGCGGGGTAAGGCAAGAAACGCGATCTTACAGTACTTGGTTAGGTAAATGCTCAATCCATTATTCATATAGTGTTTCAACTTTGTGATGTTCTCAGGTTTGACTCTACTTTAGTCATTAATGTACTCAGCAATATATCATCTCCGAAGTTAAACAACCAAATTTGTTTTAATGTTGAAGTAAAGAGTGTATGAATAGGCTATGCTTGTGGGTTAACCTCGGCAACTTTGGTCAGTGCCGTAACTCACGGGGGGCAGGGGTAAGAGCCATCGCCCTTGCCAAGCCAAATGTAAAAACTGTGCCCACTTTAGCTGACATTTTGATATTTAGTATTCGTTTGGTTTTCAGTAGGATGTTGTTTTTTGCGTTGTTCGGAACGTTTTCATATTTTATCTAGTATAGACATCCACGACATCCGGATTCACTATAATTTCTTAATTTTTTTCTGAATGTTAGCTAGTGGTCTCCCTGTGGTGGCCAGTGGGCCCCTTCAGCTGAGTTTTGCCCCCCCCCCCGGTTCAAACCTCTAGTTACGCCACTATTTGTGGCTGAATTATTTTACAGTTGCAAACGCAAAAAAATTATAGGTCAAAATAATGTCAAAATTTGTAATTTATGCAGTCAAAATTTTAAGTTTTTAGGTCAAAAAATTGGTTGCCCTACTTATGACTGAGCGGAAACATTGAGTTAGATGCTGTTTTCGATACTTGTGGCTGCTTTTTGTTATTACTGTTCTCAATAAGAATCTACTGCAAAAAATTGCTTCGGGTAAGCATACGTAGTTTATGGACGACGACGGTAACCAACAATTCAGTATATAGTCCAGTACGTTCGATCAACAAACATCAAAAAAGCCATATGCGACAAAGTATTCATTGTGTATTTATGCAACAGTACTCAGACACTATTGCAAACAATTATCTGAACAGGTAACAACACCATTCATAATAATGGGCCTAATGATTGGTAAGAGTGACTTCAGTCAAATGCAAATCAGTTACTTTAACAAAAAATATACACAAAACACAAACGTAACTCGCCAGCAAAACAACATTTCACTTTACACGGTATGGTTCAAGAGGAGCTTAGTGTAGTACAAGCGCAGGTCGTGAAGGTTGAAACAATCATTTAACCGCGAAACAAACAGCATACACCGTCGTATCAGCCGTAAAATATTTTATTTGTGGTAACGCAGCATGCATGTCTTCCGATTTCTTCCGATTCAAACTAAGTTTCCACGGGATTCTTGGTCGATCTCTGTTGCTATGAACAAAGATTTGAAGTTGCCAGCTCCAAATCCCTAATGACAGAAAAATTGCCACGGTAAGAAAAACTAACTGCTTGCAAAAACGTTCACACAAGTACAACAACACAACTCGTTTGAGAGCTTACTGACGCCAACACGCAGTCTTGATTACATTTACACTGTGCAAGTTTATGCGGCGTTATAACACTAAACTTAGTGTTGAGGGTCGTGAATTCAATTCTTCAACGCGACAGTTTTCGTACCCATGATACAACACGACGCTTAAAGCCAGCTAGAAGAATTGCACAAGCATGAAACATTCCTACAAAGACTGAAAAAACGCGTAAATAGAAAAGTAAAACCTAACTACTAGATCAATGGTTCCCAACCGGGGAGGATTTTCATGAGTTCAGGGGAGGAATTTCCACTTTTTAGTTAAGTTAATACCTATTCAGTATACAGTAAGTGTTGTACTTGTTTTTAAGTTGACATTGGCTCTTTCAATTAGTTATATCACTTTATCTTTGAAAGTTATTTAGTGGACTATCACACGTTTTTGTTGACAAACTTTAGTCACATTATTTGACAACAAATAGTTTTTGTCCCACTTTTATTAATCAAGTTATTGTCGTCAATAAAGACCATTGTTCCAATTGTGGTTGATACGAGCCTACGAACTCAAACAAGAAGCTACACCGTGACAGATAAAAGGCAGGTGAGAAAGAATATATTGGAAGATCAAATATACCTGCAGACTCGTGTAATATGGGAGCAATGAAAAAAAGTTTTGTGTCATAAGGGAGGAATGAAAAGTTCCAAAATGAGCAAAGCGAGGAATGCATCAAAAAAGTTTGGGAACCACTGTACTAGGTACAACTAAATATACAATATACTAAAATGCAGCTAAATATCCAAATACTAGATGAAGGTAGCGTTTGTTACGGCGGCTTTGTCGCTGGAAAAGTGTGGTGGAACCGTCTCCTCAAGCGGAACAATACGGATTGTGTGGAAATCCAGGGAAACGCTGAATGTAACAGCGACAATCTGACATAAATGCCACGCCACTGGATGACAATAGCATTAAATCTATCAATGTTAGTTGTGGTCGTGTGGTGATCACAGAATAAGGCTAGCATATTTTCATCAACGAAAAGAGGACAATTTATGACTGTCACTTAACAAGTCAAGTAACAAATATATTATTTTCTAAGCAATAAAATTAAAAGCTCTAGGTTTTCTGCAAGATTTTTAGGAATCAGCTGATTGGAATCTGCTTTTTTCACTTTGCGATGATTCAAATTTGCATAGATTTATATTCAAGTAACTAGTTTCCAACAAGGCGACTGAGTTAAATCCATTCGCAAATTTAAAACTAGGAAATCGATTTCACGTAACATTACGCATCCTCAGTCCTAAAAATCTTCTTCAAATAGAAGATCACAGGCCTACAACATCTTACAAATAATGATTCAAAGTTACACGCTTCGGTACTACATATTCATACATGGCTTACAGCCAAGCAGCGAAAAGTAACTTTAGAACTGCAATCGCAACGGGTTTTGACATAGAAAAACAAAATAGCCCACAGGTGATACCCCATAAAATTATGGATTTTCATAACACGCTAAGTTCATTTTGTCGTTATTTAGCAAATAGCCAATATGCTCGTTGACTTCTTTCAAGGAGGTTCTTTCCAACTTCTGACCTTTACCATGTGAAAATACAATTTATTGTACCTGCTAAGATATGAAATAAACGAGGACATTTTAACAATTTTGAATGTCCTGCAAGGACAACTTGTTTTTCATGAAAAAGGAGGTCATGCCTAAAAGAGGGCGTAAGGTAGCCCTGTCACAGAGGGATCTGTCAATTAAATATTTCATTTCGTCGCAAGATTGGGCACTGACGATTTCTTTTCCAAATTGCAATTTCATAACATAATATGTCCTCTTGTTGCGGAGACTAATGAGCCAAGCCACAAATGTGAAAGAATGAACTAACTTTTTGAAAAAGCCAAAAACTCTGCCGCGAAGTACCTGCAAAAAGAGAAAACCTGCCGGTATGCACCATATGTGCGGTATAAATACGCATGCATTCTGCGCTTGTTGACTTGAGATGACGATGCAATTTTTCTATGTTGTCTAGTGATTTTTCGTAAAGAATGGGTTTGAATAAGATTGGTTGTCTTATTTCTAACTATAGCATTTTTTCTGTAAACAATTGATTACATGAATCGTTGTGTGAAAATAAAGCACCATCAAATCATTAGAACGAGGAAGCTTTTCTAATTTTTATTGTTTTCGCTTCTGTGCTGTTTATAATATTGCTGCAACGTTGCCTATGACCTTATTTTCATTTCTTTGGACAATCAGTGCAGTAGAAATGCATTTATTAAAACCCTCTCAGTCCTGTGCTGCAACTTCTTGACCAAATTGCAACTCCATAAGTTGCAATTGAGCTAGAGCAGGGTCCCCAAACTACGGCCCGCGGATCAAATGCGGCCCGCTAAGCCATTTCATCCAGCCCGTCAAGCCATTTTGCCAATGATGAAAAAATGATATCAGTACTTACGAAAAAATTTTTGATTTTGCAGAATATAACATATCCCGCAACAATCACATTGCGTAAGACGTCCGGCCCTCTTCGTGTTCTGTATTACCTTATGTGGCCCTCGGACAAAAAAGTTTGGAGACCCCTGAGTTAGAGAGTTATTCAAACCCTCTGTGGATTCGGCAAGTCTTCTAGTTTAGATTAAAAAAAATCGTTTTTATTTTGGGCTTGGGGTTCTCTGTGGGTGACGTTACAAGTGGGGGTGTTTTCGCATTTTTGGCCGAGTAAATAGAATCTATTTGATATAGGACTGAAGATATGCAACACACGAAACTACTTTCCTTACGCAATAAATCGCGATTGATTCGCTTGTTGTTGGTCACTGCTGTGACTTAACAATTATTGCTGAATGATGAGTGCAAGCTTGAATCATTGTAAGAAGATGGGAGCAGAACCAGGCAGGAGATTCCTCAAACAGCCTGCTGCAAAGCTAGAGCCTGTGATTGTTGTTACGTTTAGGGATTTAGGTTTAAGGATTCAGGTTTAGGGATTTAGCTTTAAGGTTTCAGGCTGCGGGTTTTAGGTTTAGGGTTTTAGGTTGAGAATTGTAGTTTGAAAGGAGAACCGTCTCCAGAAAATCCTCCGTTGGAGGCTTTACGTTTGTGCGGGCGCCTGGGCATTCTGAAATTGGCGAAAACTCCAGTGATTTGTGCAGTAGCCTAGTGTTTTATTTTTCAGTTTGGGGAATTAGAGCTTTGTTTGGGGTGGAAAAGTCCAACAAAGCTACCCTGTGACGATGGGACTGGTTGATGGTTTCATTTTAGGTTAAGGGTTTTAGGTTTAGATTTACACACTAATCCAAGCATGTAACTTTGTATATTGTGCTTGTCACATGGCATGACCGCTTCAAACAGTCATGTTCCAAAACAGGCAAAATGGTCTCAGCAGATATTTTGCCTCGGAAGGCAAAATAACCCCAGCAGATATTTTGCCTCAGGAGGCATAACAGACAGGTCTTCGAATTGTGTAGCGGCCATAGTTGGGAGGGTTTGAAAAAGAATAAAAGTCATCGGTCCACAGGCGGTTAATGGGCTGGATGTTGCAGGTTACGGGCGTTCCGGGCCTTAAAAGTCTTGGACCGTGCCATCTCTATTATCCCTCCTAATGTTGATGGAAGTTTCATTTCAAAACCATCGCAAAATTCCTCTCTGATAACCCTGGCGTGCTACAACCATAACTCATCCTTGTTTGGAGTGTCAACCATAGCCTTAAAAGAATGTAGTAGATTTTTGTACAGTTCGAACAGTAGATGCGGGAATGTAGCGGTGATATATTATACATTTGTGTCTTGAACAGGGGTAAGGGCGTACGCAAGAGGGGGTGTGCGGTTAAAACCCCCCCTTGAGCTTGATATTTTACAAAAACTTTATTACTTGCGCAAATGAGATCAACTGTTTTCGCACACTTTTTGATTGTTAATTTGTCCACATAATGCAAATACCATGGAATGAATTTGCATGCAAATTTCAAGGAACATTGTAAATGGGCCAAAAAGTAATAATTAGGTTTCGGTGGGAATCTGCGTTATCGTCTCCGTCCAGAAACCATCTAACCACTTTTTGCAGATCTTTCGTCCACTACGTATGTTTAAGATTGTGTTCCGCGATAGTTCAAGTTATCCGAAACAATTGTCTTTAATTTGCCTCCTAATGCTGAACAGCGCAAGCGCTGACGCCATTGGCTTCTTTACCAATTTCTGTAGCATGAACTGTTGCACGAGCGCAAAAACAGCAGTTGCTAACAGAGAAGCATTCAGGCATTTGATAATGTCTCAGCACGGAAAAAGGAAAACTAAAAGTTTGTTGGACTTCCATAAATAACAAAAAAACGAAAGTATTCTTGAGTACTTTATGCGCATTCTCAATTTTTGTGTAGTTTAACAAGATTCGATCTTTCAAACCGTTGTGTGCGCCAGGCAGTCCAGCCGCACTTGTTTATGCTCTACTGCTCGTATTCGACAAGACATTACTGCAGCCTCATTTTGCAGTTGTAAATTGCTCTGACGCATTGATATGTGTTTTATTCCCCTGTTTTAAAGCGCAACCTGATATTTTTGCAGTTATGAACTGCTCTGTCGTAACGTTTAGTTTATTTTCCTCTGATAGCCTAACTTGGAGGTCTAATAGTTCATATTCAGTGCAATGACACATACATTAAGGGGAGTGGATGTAGAAAAATATGCATATTATGTCAACAAACTTCGCCAAAACGTTGGTTTGGAAACATGACTATGACGCCAAATCGTGACGTCACAAACAACGCACACCAAATACAAATAACCACCACATGCCACTAAATGAAACCCCCCGTTGAAAAATTTGTGTGATGTAACTGACTGGAGGCAGAGGGGCGAAATCCCCTCCGTCACCTTAAGTGATATTTCGGTTTTAGTATTCGTTTGGTTTTCAGTAGGTTGTTGTTTCTTTGCGTTTTTCGGATTATTTTCCGGTGATTTAGGGTTTTAGCATAGCTATCCACATCCGGATTCACCATCTTTTCTCAAGTTTTTTTCCGAGTGTTGGCTAGTGGGCCCTGCACAGTGACCATTGGGCCCCTTTTAGCTAAGTTTTCCATCCTGACTCAAAGCTCTAGTTACGCCACTGATTATAGCTATGTAAAATAAGAATGCAAAAAGGACAGTTTCGAATGTCCTCAGAGAATATTTCATTTCTCATGAAAAAAGTGGACATGTACTTCAAAAAGGGGGCGTATGAGAGCTTAACCTAGCAATGCTAGTCATGTGCGACCTGTGCAAATCTGAGTAAAGTAGACGCAAAATCTACCAGAAACGAGTAGAGACGTAAGCTAATATGTTATATGTGGCTTGGCCTTGCATTCACTAGATTCAGATACCTGACCGACATTCAGGAAACCAATAAGTGAAACAGTTGCTTCGTCACAATATCAATTAATGTACAAGTGAAATACTGCTGTTTGGCCTACCGATATATAATTATATATAATATAATTGTTATTTATTGTAATTAATATAATTACAATTAATTATATAGTTAATCATAACGATATAATTAATTATAATTAATAGCGTCTACAAACAAACGTTTCTCGCAAAAAAGGACTAAGTGGCACGCACATGTCGCACCTATGGCTAAACACATAAACATGATGGGGAGCCCGGGTCCCTTGGGTCCCCCCTAAATCCGGCGCTGCCAACGAGTAAAATATCAGTCTTGTCAAGTAATTATGGTCTCACCTGTGCATAGTCTCAAAGTGTTTCAACTTTCACCTGATGTTAAATTTCCACCCTATCCTACCGTAAATAATTTGAAACCATTCAGCTGAAACACGAAGTGTCAGTAGCATTTTTTATTCGAGGGCCACATAAACCATTACACAACAGTCCGAGGGCCGGACATCTTACGTAATGTGATTGCTTCCGAATATGTTACATTTTCCCAAACAACAAGTTTTTCGTAAATACTGTATATTATAATTTCATTCGTGACAAAATATCTGGGCAGGCAGGTTAGGGTATATTTTTGAAAACTTTTGTAGATATAGCACATGGTTTGGGACACCACAGTGTTCTTATTAACTGTGTAGCTTATGAAAAATTGGGCCATCTTTTTGGACCCGCCTCACAAGATTTTTGATTTAATGATAAGGCACTTTCAAATTGTCGTGATTCCCTGAAAGATCGCTTAGTTCGGCCAACAATAAGAGCCAATTTCTTGGCCTACAAAAAGTAAGCAATATTGCGTGACACCAAGCGATTGTCACAGGAAACCTGGGATATTTGAACAAGTTAAGTCCTTTTTTGGGGCCCCGTTATATGACTGCCCCCGAAAAACCTGGTCTGGATCCGCCACCGGGCGCATGTGACAGTGGACGACCTGTGTGAAAAGTTTGCATGCTATGCACACAGCAAGACTGGCAAAGTGACGCAAGAAACGGATCCGTTTTTTTGCCTTTTTTGCCATATTTCCGAATTCCGTCAGCACAGTGCACGATTTTTGACCATTTTCGCCAGCACAGTGTACGGTTTTTGCCACATTTTGGTTAGTACAGGACATTATGTTCGCCCGAAACAGGCGGATGGTAGATTGTTTGAAGTTTGCTGCGCATATTTTCCTGGTTCTGTATACACAGTACCCTACATGCACGGCACTATTTGTTTCTCCCTTGGAACGGACCAATAGGAACTGGTTTGCACCAATAGTCATGTGTTCCGCGGTGATTTGCGCATGCATATCTGGAGGCACTCCAGATATGCATTGTATGGCTTGCTTGATGTGCGTGCATGCCTTTCCTAGTTTGTCTCACAACGTCCCTTGGGAGCATAGGTCTAGGAGCAGGTACATTTTTGGGGGTGTGAAGGATTTTTGCCCGATTTTCCCTAAACTTGCCCGAAAAATTATTGGGCCACTTTTTGTGCGAACATTTTCTCATGCAGACCTTATATGGGAATGACCTTCAAAAAAGTTTTCATGTGATTCTGCAAACGTTGTGCACCATTTCTTTCAAATCAAATAACTTTGGGCGCCAACGTGGCGTGTTTTATGAACGTACTGCTGCCACCAAGGTACGATGGAGACCCATGGTACATTGTGTTAACTGCCAAGATGTCTGCATTCAGCAGTCTTATCCAACAAAACGCCCATTACTATAACTTGAAGTGAACCTTTGAAGATTTGTTGCCATGGTTTCGTTACGCATAAAGATCAGCAGTAGAACAATTCGGTAGAAAGTTTTGCATCTGTCGGCAAAGGAACGGACATGAGTGAACTGCAAGTTTATCACTGCATGACACCAGAACAGTGAACCTGGCTCTTGTGCAGTGTGTGTCATACCGGCAAATAAACTGTCATTGCAAGAATTAAATCAATCAGATTTAAGCTGCTGACTTCATGTTTTGTAGAAAATTTTGCTTCTTAGCCCCAATGTCCAGGGGGAACGCCCGTTTTGCCCCCCCCCCCTTGTTGACGCCCATGTGCACAATCTACTTTTGTATAATTCTTCAAGTGAAAAAAGTTGATTAGGGATGTGATAAAAGATGAGCAAGCGACCTGACTTAAATTCGTCTTCTTTCCCTTTGGACATAAGCATCAGCTGCGTAGGTTTAACCCTTAAGGTCATGGTCTTTGCCACTAGTAGGCAACTAGGCGCTTTCCTACTGCACAAGCTGTCCTCTTGGTGTTTCAGTAGCAGAAGTCTTTTATAAGCAGAAGGCTTGGAGCTCAATATTGGCTGAGTTTCGCTGTTCTTTAGTCAAAAGCACTTGGTACTCCTGATCAAGGTAAGTTGCAGCCAACAACACTGGTGGAATCATATGTGATTTTCCCCTTCTTTCATGCGTTCCATTAGCATTGCTGCTAGTGGAGTAGAACTTTGCTCTTACGATAGCATGGTTAGTTGCCTATGACCTAATGTCTTACTTGGGGTTAGCGCACTCTCTTGAAGTTGTGGAGTGAGTGTGCGTACTGATGCCAAAGACTCCACAGCTGTTTCAATCAACTTGGCTTCAGAGCGCTGTTACTCAAATTTCCAAATGTAGTACAAATATCGGTGAAGCTTCACCATCAAGCGCAAAAATTATAATCTTTGACATACTTTTTCTTACCATTATATTTTTACTAAATGCAATGTCGGCCAAACTATCGTCGTATTTAAGCTTATAATCCGAACGTTTTTACGTACAGCAGAAAACAGGTGTGAGCTAATGAATTAGGTGAACAAAAGCTGTAAACAGTTATCTACTTAGTGAGCAAATGGAGCTGATCGTCGCAATAAAACATTTTACTGCACTGGTGCGCAAAGCTAAATTCGCTTTCAGCAGGACACTTCACATCACGTTTGAAGTGTGACTTCAAAAGCTGACGTAAGTTACTAAACCTACTTAGCAAACGGTATTGACAGTGGCAACAGAATTCGCTTTAATCAATCTGAGTACAAACTTCAACTTACAGAAATGTGACGAAACAGGTCTGAACGAAAATCTGCCTAACGTTTCACAAAGTATCTGAAACAAAACTAGTCTACTAGTAGCCACGGCCACCGAGCACGCCTTTATGGCTCGTTTACAATGAGCAATGATAGTTTCTCTTTCAGTTATTGCACCTCAAAATAATGTACATAATTTGTCACAGGATGCCAAGTCAAGCCTTCGATTACAATGCGACATTGCTGGCAATGCTAGCAAGGTAGCTATCTCGTCTAACACAATGGCAGACTGGCAGCACGGAAGTAAACATGTAGAAGTCTGGCGACAATGACTCCTGTCTCCATGAGAACAGAATCGGAATAAGAGACCTCCTTTTCATGTCGACGTTACTGTTTGTGACGGAGATTACGAAGAACGCCCTTTGCGAATTACTGTTCTAGTCGAACTCAGACTCTGTTTGCTGATTTGTTCAACTGAAAGAAAAACCGGACTTCAGCAACACCATGTCAAAATGTGCAAGTATGGAATTTGTATGGAATATGGAAAATTTGTTCCATTCCATAGATCAAATCTTCCATTCCATACTTCAGCCATTCCATATTCCATACCGATTTTTTCCTTCCATTCCATATTCCATACCGATTTTTTCCTTCCATTCCATATTCCATTCCATACCATTCCGTACCATAGCATGCCCTGACTGGTGGTGCAGATAAAGGAAGGGCTGCATTTTCGCAGCCCGAGATTGGCGAACAGATTTGAATCCAATGCCGCCAATATCGCCAAAGTACTAATAAAAGCATTGTTGCACTTAATCATAAAAATCAATATCCAAGAAAATCACCTAGTAAAAAACAGTCAAGATCATATTTCCTCCGTTTTTTCTTTAAACATCGTCAAAATAACAAAAACGCTTTGCGATAGGCGGATACACCACCATGTTTCTTGTAGCCAATTGTTTGGTTTCTTTCTTTTAGGGGCGTGCCGAAGACAGCCCCGAAATTGCCAAATTCATCGGCAAGTGTGCTGAAAACGTCATCGCATATGCGGCGTCCTTGCAAAAGAGCGAAACGTTGGTTTTGTTGGATTCCTAGGAAACGTTGAGCCAAAATGGTGTCGGGAGTACCGAAAATGATTGTGTTGTGAAATTTCGTAATTAAATCCAAACTTAAGGCGAGTTGGCCGTTTGGCGGAATCTTTTGCTTTACATTTTTCAGGGAGAACTGCAGCCCGGCAGCCTGTCTAGACGAGCCGCCCCTGGTAATGGCTGCTTCAATGCCCTCAGCGCTTACGAAATAAAAAGCATCTTGCTACTTACGTAAGATTTTGCCTCTGACTCTTCTTGTTCAAGCTAAATGATTTCAACTTATTTACTGTAGGATAGGGTGGCAATTAAAATCAGATGAAAGTTGAAACACTGAGCTTACAAACAGTAGGTCGGAGTGTAATATCTTGACAAGATAAATTTTTTACTTGCAAGCCGGCAAGGTGAAGGGAAATCATTGATGAAAACGTTAAAGGCATTACATAATCGTGATTGACCCGTTACAATACATGCCATCACAAATAAATACCAAGAATGAATAGGCCTACTATTGTTGCTAACAGCAGTGTTGCCAACCTTGCGGTTTGCCCGCGAATTTGGGCTTGTTTTTTTGGGGAGTTGCGGGTTTTTTGAGGACTTGTGGGTTGCTTGTTTTTGGGCTTGTTTTAATTGAAAATTGCTTGTTTTTGGGCATGTTTTTTACAGATTTCTGTTTTGCGGATTGCTTTTTTTCAAATGTTATGGCACTTTTGCTGTTTCAATGTACTGCTAAAGGCATATTGGGCGTTTTTTTGTGAAAATTTGCTCATTTTGGACTTGTTTTTCGGATTTGTCACCCTGATTTTTTATTTGATTTTCTTGCTGATTTTTCGTTTTGTTGAATTTTCCTGCCAACGCATTTTGGGCTTGTTTTTCGGTTAAATTACCTATTTTTGGCTTGTTTTTCAAGTTTACTTGTTTGTTTTTGCAAAATAACCTGGCATCACTGGTCATGGCGCAATGAAGAAGACTTTGAAACTGAATCGCTTCTTAGCCAAAGTTTGAGCTTCTAGACATATAAATTGTATCCCATATCACGGCCACATTCACGCGTTAATATGCAAAAACAAAAATCTGCGATATTGATTTAACGCTATGGCTGACACTGGAAAGAAAAATAGGTTAAATTTGTATCACCCACGGTTGTCAAAGAGGAATTCGCGATGGTCTTGAAATGAAGCTTACATAACCATTAGGTGGGGCACAGCTAGCAGGTGAGCAAAACCAGCTGCGCAAAGCGTTACTCCACTTGTTTTTACTTGCGGTCATTGATCACAAACGGTCAGATACAAGTTTATACTCGACTAAAAGCTGAAGTAGGGTAAGTTCCTTGAGGCAGCTTCGTTGATTGGCACTGAAGTATCTTTGGCTTATACTTCAAAGATTTGATTTGTCTGGAAACTTTCCAATCGGGGGGAAATTGTCCCTGTTGCGCCATATGGCTAGGCGCCTGGGACTACCAAAACAACACCTAAAAACCTTGAGGCCATTGTGAAATTCAAGTTTCCCTTGCAACGTTAGAGCATGGCTGTGAAATCCCAACAACGGTTAAGCACTGAACATAAAATGCAAAAACTCTTAAATAACAGCGTACAGTAACCCCAGGCAAACGCAAAGCTAACAAATGTGAACATAGTAGGCTATGCTGTTTCTGCAAGCAAGCATAGTCTTCTGGCTACAAACTTTGCGCTACTGGTGGGAAAACAATACACTATTTATTGTTGACGTTTCGAGAGTCTATGCAAACTCTTCCTCTGAAGATAGAAAAGAAACAATATGAAACGTACACACACACACTGCATTTCTGAAAATTAAAAAAATTAGAATATACAATTTTCATGAATCGAATATAAAATTTCATCTTCATTCTTTGAAAGTATCTGCAAATGTAAAAATTGTTATGCAATGTTTTGAAACTTTTTTGGGGGAAATGCCCCCCCCCCTGGTTGCGCTACTGACGTGAGATGACGATGCATCTATGGCAAGGTTTTTGTTACTGCGGTCGATATCTACAGGAACACGAAGTCGTTCTTGAACTGAAGTTCTCATGCCAGGGACAATTGGTCAATGTTGTTTTTTGTACTCAACATTTGTTCTCAACTCACTGCTGACTTCGATGTTTATCTGCATCAGTGTATATCTGTACAACGCAGACAGTGCAGTTATGAGAGATCTGCGTCTTTAATTTCACGTTCACTTCACCACATATTGACTACTGAATTACACTTCGCATTGCGTGGAATTAATCTTAGATTTTGTGCAGAGCGAAGTAAAAAAGATTTCGAGCTCAAGAACGCCGTTATAACGTTTGGCGTAACGCTTAGAGCAGTGGTTCCCAAAATTTTTTACATGGCGGCACAGTTTTAAGGCTGTAAAATTTCGCGGCAGCCCTGTTGTAAAAATCACTGTATTTCCCAATATTAATAATGCATTTTACACATCACATACGAGCTACCAAGTTCAATTTGAATAATATTTGGAAATGGCAAAGTCCATCCAGAAATTTGCATTTTTTATATAGCCCACAAAGAATATTAAGTGATATTAAAAATAGAGAAGTGATCATAAAAGACATTAAATCTTACATTTACCAGTATTTCAAGTGGTTGTGTGATAGTTAAAAGTTGAATTACGAACATAATTTTACTTACGTAAATAAAGCTTCCACATGCACTTTGAAATGGTGAAGAACTAGTGTGAAACATGAGCTTGGGATTTTTGTACTACTGCTGCAGTATTAGCTCGGATGTGTGTGAGGCATACCCTCA
>JGI24158J21664_10004483_pt1 | contig 17987 bp, 9 predicted proteins | sample Ectturendosymbi3_FD_21664 | JGI IMG/M metagenome (IMG submission 21664)
TTTAATCTCAAATATATTTTTGTGTCGTTATGCAAGAACTCTTAGAATGAAACCTTTGATTTGACATGGTGCAGAGTTATAAGTCGGACCGGGCTCGGGCTTAGGTTTGTCAAAATATTTCTGGTCTTCGTACAAAACTTTTGTATAACATTAGGAGTAGCCTAACGATTTTTTTCTTTCGTGACGTAGATTTGTTGTGCTCACCGCGGTAACTTCCGTGAGTGAAGTGATTGTGACTTTTCTTCAGCTAATTCTGTTTGCAAACACAGCTGCGTTCTTTCATTCTCTCCTGGGATTGGTCTCACACTGTTTTTGAGAAGGCGACAGCGGTGAGGAAATTAGCACGCGATGGCGTTGCATCGAAAAGATGAATCACCCACGCGATTCTTGGCTTGTTTTAAGAAGCCTACAAGCCGACTTTTCATGTCTATAGCGCTATCCCAGAAAGTTTCTTTTACGCCTATACGGCCATTGTGGATAGTTTCTTTTTTTCATGAGAAACATTATGTTCCGCAGTATTATCGTTGAGTAACATCCTACGTTTGTGCCACACTATGCCAATATTTTGGTCCAGGGGGTTGCCGTTTTCGGTGTGATAAACCGTGTACGTTCAACTACACCTGCACGCAGCGTTTTTTGTTACTCCGCAGTTGCGCATATCTTAACCCCCTCGGTAAATTTGGCTTTCGGGCCTAAATCGGGCTTCAAAAATAAATGTCGGGCTCCAGCCATGTTCGAGCTGGGTTCAAGCTTCAAAATTAGGCCCTTTTACAACTCTGTGTGGGTATCTATGCAGTGGCCAACAAGGGGAGATTGAAAGGATACCTCCTCCACCCACCAACAGTAAAAATAGATTGAAATCATTTCGTGAAGTAGGCTACGCTAATTTTAGACTAAATGTTTTTGCTGCTATTAAGAGGATATCAATGGAGATTTTGTTAGGGGTAGGGTTGCATGCATGATGCCCAGTAACATTAAAAAGATTTGTAGCTTTTTCAAAAAACGGAAATGTGTAAAAAAATAATTATCGTCTTTGTAACGTTAAGCGGCTTGAACAAGACATCAAATCGCGCTGTAACCCACACTTATAAAACGCATGAAAACTGAAGTGTTCTACTGTAAGAGTGATATGATCGTGCTACCAATGCGATTCAGCATTTTGTGCACTCCATCTGATAGCTCTGATAAAACCCAATTGATGTGCTCTACTACACTGCTGTGCTTGTTTGCATCCAAATAAGATATTAATGGAAGCAGGCTGAACTACAGTACCGTGTCCAGCAACAAATTTAAGTATACTAACATGTAAATCATCTGCAAGGACAAAGCAAAGCGTGATTAGCAAAGTTGCTCTCAAAACACCTCCAGAAATAAGATTGGGAATCTGTATATATAAAACGTCACTTCTGCATCGATCCGATAACTATATTGGTTTCACACCAAGCTGTCCCTCCACATTTTACAACAAAATTGTGCCCATGATGTCAAGTACAGTACTATGTTCTCACAAATTTTGGTTGGCACGCGGAAGACTTTTGTCATTGCTTTAGCCGATTTCGGCACGCAAACCGAAAAAGGTTGCCCGCCCCTGGCCTATAACATTGCAGATGTCTGTTGCAATAGCCACGTGCAGGAAAACATGCTTTCCTCAAATCGTTTTACTTCGATGCAAGGCAAAGACATATCTTGGTTTTCAGAATTTACGGTGTCATTGCAAAATTTTAGGGTGTCCTTGTGACACCCAAAAACGGCTTAAAAAACACTGCTAATGACTGAGCCCGAGTAAAGCGCGAACGAACGAAATCGTGAGAACGCTTACTACGAACGATTGTTTTATTCAGGTCACCTGCAACATGAACGCGAAAGGACAGACATGGAACGAAATTATATGAACAGTGACAAGGTCCAAAGGAAAGAGCCCGAGTTAACAACTTACTGAAGTGGGACCGTGGGTGGCGGCACGAACATACAAAGCAAGCTTGCGTTCTCCGATACAAATCGCAATCGAAGACTCGGGCCAAGCCCGAGGAGCCCGTATGCCGGAGAAGCCACTGGGTGTGTTGTAAAAACACCAAGAACACAGCTTAAAAAACAGGCAAAAATGACGCAGTATTGATACTTGTCTTAAACGCATTCAAAATCATAACTTTTCCACATCTCGAACGCAGAAGTATCATGACTGAATGCTCATTCAACGACTGCATTAGATACCGGAATACAAAGACAAGACAAAGCATACGTAGCAACTAGCAAGTTGTCCCAATCCAACTATTTAGTCTTTCCAGTGCAAAAACAAAAGCACAATTGGAAATGATCTGTCAAATATTGGATTCAGCAAATTACACTATTTAGAATGGTGTTGAAACGCTTGAAATTACCCCAATTTTTTAATGGTGTGGCACGAACTTTTCCTCCACACAAGCATGGGTGTCGAAAGAGGGGCAAGAATTTGAAAATTTCAGCAAAAAAAGCTCTTTTCTTAGTTTCGAGTGTTAAAAACCAAATTTCACCACTTTTGGCCCCCTAGAAAAACGTTTCGAAAAATCCACTAGTGGCTCCCCTGGAAAAATTCCTTCCGACGCCCATGCACACAAGTATGTAAAATTTCACCAATTTTGTGAGAAATTGTGTTGTATTACACCATCTGGCAACAATGTTCAACAACAGCAATGCGGTAGGCCTAAACAATCCACAGCAGGGAGACAGGCTGTGCACGGTGTATTCTGGCAAACAATTACGGAATCCTGCAGAAACTACTGCCAAATTAGAAATAATATCGACGAAATACTGCCAAAAATCTGCAATATTTTTTTCATTAAAGGATTTGCTTTAAGACTGGACCCATACCAATTGTGTTACTCAAACTTACGATATTTAGGCAAAATTCGAAATTTAAAAGTGGGAGGGCCAGGCCCCCCAGAAATAAAAGTGGGGGGCTAGGCCCATGCGGCCCTCCGATTCCGCCACCTATGCAACCTAGCACTACAACTCTATTGGATAGACAGTTTCTCTTCTGTTCGGGTTCGTAAAAAAGAAAACAAAAAATCTTACGAGCCAAATAGGAAGCTATTTTTCCAAACCAACCGATCTCATTAAAAAATGATGTCGAATTTCCGAACCAAAAACTAAACAACACAGTAATGTGCGCGTCCCGCGACGCTGACATGTGCTCAGGGCACAGGGCTACAGGCGAATGAAACAACTCTGCTGCTGTAATATCATACTGTGCTTGTTGGCGCCATCTACATGTACGTCAACTTTGCATGAAGGACGAGAGTCTAATTGTTCCGCGAATTTCAACTATTCCCTGCTGTGAGGCATCGGCTGAATGAAAAATGTCTTGTGGTAAACATCGAAACAAGCGTGCACGTGTCATTCGTTGTGAAAATATTATATGGTGATATTAACATCAAGTAGTTTATTAGAGGTGTGCGTCTGCAATGGCAGAAAAGCATAAAATATGTTGGAATTTTGCGATTTAACTGAACTGCAAACAACCGCTTCGAAACATTGTTTCCCAGTAAGCGGCTGTCAGCTCTGTGTCTTACAGTTACCTATAAATTACCTCAATAATCCAATTGAATAAGATGAAAGCGTTTGATGAGCGTATTACTACAAGAAAATGTTGTAACACATAGACTTTTCTAGCCTGGTTTTAACAAATACGTGCAATAAACTCTGCTAATTAGCAATGTTGCGGTCACGTGATAAGCATAACGCTTATTGTATGTTCGTTAATAAAACACTTTTTCAGTACCCAAAACGATACCAGGTAAGCCTCAAAAGTTAAGAAGTATTGCAGCAGGAANCATCTTGCCTCTGTATTTTAAACTGCTGGCACCACATAAACAGAACCTCAACGATGAAAACAAATTTATGAAGCAAGATACAAAANTGTTTGAGCTCTGTGAATGCATAAAGCCTGTAACTTACTGTTCTTAAAGCCAACAGCAGAATTACAGCAAATATTTTTGGTCGACTTGCTGTTATGCTTTAAATGAGGCTGGAAAGAAACAACTGCAGAATATGTATAACATACACGTNAACACAAAGCTATAATTNAATGCATGCTTTGCACAAGGTTATCAAATATTTCTGGTGGTGCAAAACAAAAGCAGGTTATCAACAATCGTTGGCCGAATTATATTTTTCAAAAGCATTTCCTGATGACCCTGAAAAGAAGATTAACCTAATTTTCGAACTTTTCTTTGATTGCAATTCGAGTGGAAACACTAAAAATGGAAGTTCTGTAGTGCCTAAAATCAGAAATAATGTTATACTCTCAATTTCTTACCAAGACTAGCCTCACTGTAAAACAGAGGTTCCCAACCTGGGGATACATGTACTCTTAGGAGTGCATTTGCCTATCTGAAGGGGTACATTTAAAGTTCTCAATAGAAGAGAAATATATATTTACATATCTTTCATTTCCAAATGTTTCTTTATACGTATATCAGTGAATATTATTTTCAATAACCATTATATGCATATTGTTAAATATATCTCTCATTAATCACGATAAAATATTTTGTCATAAGAAAATTTAGGGGTACATTCTCATCTGTCGAAATGCTGAAGAGGTGCATGGTCAGAAAAACGTTGGGAACCCCTGCAGTGAAACAAACCGATGAGTTCATGAGTTGTCTGAAAAACTTTGCATCGCAAGCCAACAGCACAACAAACTTCAGTTTGTATACTAAAACTTACATGCCTGTTTCATCTGTTTGCTTGGGTCGGCTTTGCACAGAAACTCCACTGTTTTCATTTAAAAAAGGACAATGGCACTGCCGCTTATAAAATCTCCAGAAGATAACCAGAATAAAACTGACAGAAACCAGTGTTTTGATTTATGCATTTGAATTTCATTTTTGAGTTTGGTTGCTTTTTCTGCTCTTGCTCTAGCCTTACAATTTTTCACCCGTAAGCATTGCTTGTAGATTTCCGGACTGAGGATGCGTAGTGTTGCGTGAAATCGATTTCTCATTAAAAAATTTTGCAGATATATTCACCTGGTCACCTTTGTGGAGACTAGTTACTTGAATACAGATACGAGCAAGTTTGAATAATCGCAAGTGAAGAAAGCAGAGCCCAGCCGGCTGATAACACGAAAGGTTACAGTTACAGCAAACCTAGAGCTTTTAATTGTGGTCATGATGGTGTTCATGTGTTGGCAGTCAAAGGAAAAAGCAACCATTATCATAAACGTGATCTTACGTAGAGATGTCGTCGAGGAACTGTAACGAAGTTTACGGGCAAGCACAGATGAAGTTAGTTTGATATGTTATCGACCAATTAGGCAAAAGCATTCACGAACTTTTGGATGATGTCGTTTGTACTGTAAAAAATATTTTTGGAACACGAGTGCTTTTTCAACTTTAAAGAACTCATAACGTTTAAACCAGCGTTTACCAGCGTAAACATCGATAACAATATCACCACAATCTGAAAGCTTATGGAAATTCACATAACTAATTCAAAAGCGCTGACACCACTTCTTTAAAATCGTAGATACCACGAATTCGGGAGAATGAGCACAGTGCATAAACGGCACTTACAAGAGACTGTGAAACACAAAACCATTTCACGGCAGAAGTTGTTGAAACGCTTGTTCGATGCCAAAAAGAGTGGCAGCAAACGCAGGCTCTACGGCAGACGGAAATCTCACCTGGAACGCTTAGTGGCTGGATCGCGCATCACCGTGGCATCGGATACTTCTCCAAACCGACTGAAGTACTCTTTCAAACCATCTGTGCAAAGAAAATAACGAGCGTTCGCCTCTTCTCTGTCATATTTCCACGGCAAGTACTCACTCTATCGAGTGCGGGCTGTTGACCAATGCGTTAACCTACATGTAGTGCTAGAACAGCTCTTCACCAGCAAGTGCTTGTGATAGCGAGTTTTCAGCAGCACTGGGTGACAAATTCTGCCAGTATAATGATATACTGACCTCAAAATCGTATTCCTTCAATTTATCGCAACAACCCCTTAGAGTAATTGAGGCAAATGTAGAGAAATTGGCGAATCAGTCAAAAATTATTTCCGAAGTCTTACCTGCTGTGGTTTGCCAACTCAATCCTCCAACAAACATTTTTCTGCAAGCACAATGAAACACGTAAGCGCTATGGAGAGCAGCATTAGGCCATTAAGCACTTCGGAAAGTATCAACAGCAATAAATCATGAACGACAAACGGTCACGACATTAAGTTGTCATTTTGTGGGGTAACGCATTACACCCTCAACGCTTGCCGGGCAACCTGATACCTACAGCCGCCGGGTAAGACAATAAGTTTCGTAAAATGATTACGATATCATCATTTTTCACGTACATATTGGGAAATGAAACATTAGTTGAATCGTAACCAGTGTAGTTCCACAAGTTACCTGTAATATCTGAGGAAAAGATCTGCTAAGACGGGTCTAAGGCAGATTATAATTCGCTTGTTACAACTTGCTGCAAACATTAAGCTTAAAAAACTTTGAACCTGTCTGTTAGATGGGTCTAAGGCAGACATATCTAACATATCACTCCCAAAATACCCTATAATCTACAAACAACCGTCTAAAAGACAGGTTCAAGTTTTCTAAAGCTTAATTTTTGCAGCAAGTTACAACAAGCGAATTATAATGCCTACATTCGATGACTTCGCATTATAGTTTATTTCAGTTAGACTTTTGTCCAAACACTCATTTTCACTAAAAAAGCGGATGGGGCAAGACACATACACAACATCTAGAAGACGCTCTTAGTGGGGTCGGTATACTTGAAAGCGCTACAAAATAAAAGTTTCAAGCTCTAGAAAACGATGATTTACGAACTGTAACCCATAACGCATCATGTTTTCACAGAAGATCTTACAGATGAAGTTCAATCGCAATGCAAATTGGGTCGCAGAACATGAAACACTTGCCTATAGGGTCCACCTCAATAAAATGTTTGAGAAGCAGCCCTTCGCGTTGGAAGCAAAAAACTGTAAGTTTAGTTTTTAAATTATATACTGCTAGTGCAATGTGGCCAATCACTTCAATGCAAAAATACTAGGTTTAATGATACAAATGTTTTTTCATGATCAAAACCGATTATGAAAGCTTAAATGCTTACGTGAGCTGCTTTACATAATACCATGCTATGAGAGGATGCGTTAGTGACGCATGGCTTGACCCATACATCATTGCACTCGCTGTTGGAATGTTATGCAACTGCTTAAGACAGCGAGTGTGCTTCAAATCATCAACGACATTACGAACAGATGGTCACAAGTAGCTTACTTTATAGAAATTGTAATGAATCTATTTCATAAACTCTAAAGCACCTTTTTACCAATACCACAGATTTGAAACAACTGGAGTGTGTTGAGTGATAATTGTGACGATTTCAAAACATTAAGTGCAATATGTAATTTGGAACAAATTTCGCAGTGAACACAAACAAAACATTACGTAATACGTTAAGGATGGAGACTGTTTGCCAGCAGTGTAACAAATTAAGTGAATTGTAAGAGCTATGCATTTCTGGCAGAAATTGAGCACCGAGCAGCTTGAATTTGCGGTTTTCTATCAAAGTTTGGAATCTATTGGCATTATCAGTTAGTATATGCCGATGAACTTGAAAATTTAGTGCCAGTTCAGAAAGAGCCTTTGGTCAGATTGTGTTACAACATACAAGCCCCGAAACAGTTCAGCAAAAGCATGATATATTTCGTTCCACTCGGCTCTGATCTTTGGATTAAGTTATAGTAGTGAAGTAGTGATGGTATCCTTTGCCATTCAGACCAATGTGGCCTTTCAATCAAAACTGGAGTAACAAACTCAAATTTTATAGGCGTAGGAAATTTTTGCCCAACATGTTGCATTCTTTTCAACACACGTTTTTTTTTTAACAACCAGAACATTTTGGCCCAACAACCAATGATTTTTTTGAAGTTGAAGTTTTCTGTCAAAGAATTTGTATTTCGTCTTGACATTTCAGCATTTGGTTAGCAATTTATGTTTTTTTGCCTATTGTTAAGACATGCCCCTTACAAACAGCATATGTTTGTGGACAAAGTAATAAGCAACTGGACTCATATATTCGTTGCCAAACATCGTCTTAATTTTTTTACAAATGTACATCAAGAACGGAGGCTTTTCCATGCAACTCTTTCCGCATAAAAAAACACATAACTTTTACAAGTTCTAATACACGTGTGTCCGAACTTTTTTCAAAAACGGTCAAATTTCATGATGTGCAGATGTCCGCAAATCAGAGATTCTTGCCGACAATTTTTGAGGTTGGCATAATCCAAACATTTCGCATAGAGTTTAAAGCAGAAGCACTCCTTTGCGTCCGCTGTCGTATTTATATTCGCTCTCAGCACATGAAAACACAATGGGGAAATGCCTTTTTGCAAGAAACCGTCGTCGTTTCAGCCCAGGAGCGCACTCCAACCTTGTGCAGGCCATATACAATTTGAAACTAAAACTGCGGGCCATGTAATATGTGCCCACGGGCCGCACCCTGTTCTAGGAAGATAGCCCTCTGTTTCTGTTTCTCACATTTTACTTCCATGAACATTGACATTTCTTAAACGGTGATGGCAACACGAAATGACGAACAGGCGATTTTGTTCGGTTAAAGCCTTGTATTCAGTCAGAGTGATTCGATTCTAGTCAAAGCGTGAATGTTGAACCACCAAATCTAATTTCTCAATAACTGAAAAAACGAAGGGGTCCCCAGTGGTTTTGGGTGCAGTTACAGGGCTCCGCAGCAACAAAAGTTGCAGAACCACTGCTTTGAAGAATGCCATGCGGAATACCTTCAAAATGTTGACTTTCTCTTCCTAACATTAGATCTACTTCAAGGTTGGGACTGAAAATGTACATCCAGAGGATAAAAAACGTTTTGAACTTTACAGATTGAACATTATCTTTTGATATCTAGTGTTAAAAGTGCGAAGTTCTTACATTTCGTTACAGATAAATTAGACTTGCTGTTATAGTAATTCACAAAATTGGTTCTACAAGTTAATACGTTCCTATATTCACAGAACTGAACGTATAACCTAGTGCTTAAAATAAAACACGTGTCATAGTTCATAGCGGGAAAATTAGTTATACTCGTAAGCTATAGACCAGCTATGTCCAAGCCAAATGGCTTGCTGAGCCAAAAATTATGTCACTATCTTCACCAGGGCCGCACATTGAGTGACATATTAATGAGGACCGCACATTGAATGGCTTACTTTGATCTTAGCAAACAACATTTTGCTTAACCTAAAGTACTGAATGTGCTCAAATTGTAACAACAATGGTAACAGACGTAATAAAGTGTCACTGAGGACCACCTGCATCAAAAATNTCAAATTCAAGATTATCAAAATCAGGACAAGTTGTCAGAATATAGGATACTTTTACTACAGCGAAAACCTAAACTGGGCCGCACAAAACCGTTGACTGGGCCACATGCAACCGGCGGGTTGGACATAGCTGCTTTAAACCAGCGATGGGCAAAGCGTATGACACTGAAATCGAGAGCGATGAGCATTGAAGGATTCGAGAAAGTGCACCACGGAAATAGCAGCCAAAAATGCAGCAAATGCAGTATTTTGTGATACAGGTAAATTCAATAGGATATCAGTCAAAGAAGACAGTTTTTGAGTCGCTTGTTCAACAACTTGAGAAAAAAACGAGAAAATTTGGCACGTCTACTGCGCACGGGCTATTGCCCGTCAGCGTGGTCACCGGTATGGTAGTGACTCCCTGAAGTATTAAGGCTGCCCATTACTGCTTTACACAAAAATTGCAGCTTTTCTACTTTACTGAACGACTAGATCACAACCATAATTTGTCATATGCCAGGTTCCCACAGACTAGCATTTAAACAGCCTCAAATTCAAACATAGACTTGCTATCAGTCACATACCACCGTGAAGTTTTAGTTTTAAAACTAAAACCCACTATCCCAAAACCGATCATTTTGTTCATAGTGATTGCAGACCTTATATAGTAACGCCGTTAGTAGGATTAAAGAGAATTAAGGGTAACCTTAAACAACAAACATGCCGTGCTTACCCTGGGTGGAATGCATCTGCACTGGCAGTCTCCGATGCTGTGGTTCTTGCCAACTCTGAATCCATAGCAGCTGCTCAGTGCTCACTAATATTATGGTTAAACACACATTGAACAAAGTTTAATAACAATCCCTCTGTAGTAACGAAAAAACTTTGAATGCTGTCTAAACTAGTTCAGTGCGAACGGAAAACCCAGGTTTGATAACCAATTCATACACGATTCGGTGAACAGCCTTTCTCAATTACACACACCTAAACGAATAGCACGCAGCGCGCTGAACTCCACCAACAATCCTATGAAAACACGAAAACGTGTGCCGTCTTTGTGACGTATTTCAATTGGAAATCTTACAGCGCAGAGTTCCCTTCGCTATTGCAAACTTTTAACATCAGCAACCCTCAGCAACATCTTCGCCAAACCCAAGATGCAGCGATGGTATTTGCCTCAAGATTAGAGATGTTTCAAACAATAGCACGCACGCTTACAAGCCAATGCGCTTATCTGACTAACAGACCTGCGTTGTCTCAAGCGTATACTGGGTACATTTCGCGAGTAGAGCAGTTGTGACGTCCTAGGGAGGAGATCACGTTGGGCTACGAGATTCCTCTCAGTTTTTCGTGGTAGTGCGGTGAAACGTTTATACTTTTTTATTTTATTTTGTTCACTGTCTCTAGCCAATGGCAACGTTTCATTGCCATTGTGTACGTACTCATCGACGAACAGCGCCTCAGTACTTCGCACATTAACTATTGACTGTTACTTGGCAGTCTCACGGTAACTATACGACACAGTCGAAAATTTTCTTACACCTGCAATTCGTCAAACATCGATTATTATATTGAACATAATTTTATGCGCCAGTTTGCGTTTATCACAAGCGATTCACACACAATTTACTGTTATAAATGTAGAGGGTGCGGAATGAATGAAACTACAACAGGCCTGATTTTGGTGACCGCGAAACCCCGAGCAGTCCCTTGCCTCTACAACAGTATGATTGCAGTTAACGAATTCTGACGTCTTGTGACAAACAAAATATGCATCACAGTCACTGCCTGACCAATAAATCGCATCCTATCGTTACGTACAGTATAGGCCTATTACAAGAATTCACGGTCAAAGACACAATGTTATCATGTGTGTTCTAGTAACTAGTCTTCACACAGGTGAAGAGTTTGAATCAATCAGCAAATTTTTAGTTGGAAATCGATTTCACGTAAAAATCGATTTCCTATTAAAATTTGCAGATTGATTCAAACTCTTCACTTGTGTGACTAGTTACGTGAATACGGATTTGTACAAGTTTGAACCATCGCAAAAAGATGAAAGCAGAGCCCATTCGGCTGATTCCTCTAAAGTTGACAGCAAACCTAGAGCTTTTGATAGTGTTATCGTGTGCTCCTTTTAAGAATGATGGCTTTGAAAAAACGTTTTGGAACTAAAGTTTTCAACTTAATTAAAGTTGTATGAGTTAGATTTTTCATTCACTTTAACCCACTTTAATTTTTGTCTTTACATGAAGCCGCTTAATTTGACTTATCAGCACAGTCGTGTACAGGGACCGATTTAGGGAACGCGGGGACCTAGGCCATCTTAGTTTTGGGGGCCCCAAGCATATGTGACCTGAAAAGCTTGAAATTACGTCTGAAAAGCTTGAAAGTATGCCCCTGCTATGTGTAGTGCCCACCTCAAAGACCTATCTTTTGTTCTGGCGATTTTGGTTCTACATTAGATGTTCAATACAAATTAAAGCCTTTCCTACATTCTTCTAAAGGACAAATAGCATTGCGATCTTTTCTTGGAATTTATGGCTCTTTCGCGTAGTTCAGAAGTTCTCTTCGTTAAATTTCCGTGATTTCTAGCGTTTTTTGTAGTTTTTTTTTGGATGTGTACATGTTCATGCGGGACCGTGTTGCCTCTCTCGAAAAAATCGTCTAGCTGTCGATTTGATCACCTGTACGTAAACTCCTTTTTTATAGTAGTAGTAGCCACATATTTAATGAAAGAAACAAGCACAATCCATTCAGTGGACACAGAGCTTATTTATGCCGGTTTGAAGTTGTCATTTTCCAAGCATTACAAAATATGGTGTTTCAATCCTCTGTGCCAGGGCTTCTCAAACTTTTTTGTTCTGTGATCCCATTTTAAAAAAAGGTGTTTCTATGCGACCCCGTTGATGGATAGGCTAGATCAGTTATGTTCAACCGGCGGGCCGCATGCGGCCCAGTTTAACTTTTCGCTGTAGTAAAGGTATCCTACATACTGACAACCAGTCCTTATTTTGATAATCTTGAATTTAACATTTTTTACGCAGGTGGTCCTCAGTTCCACTTTATCACGTTTGTTACCATTGCAGTTAGGATTCGAACGCTTTCAGTGCATTAACTTAAGCTAAATTTAGTTTGTTAAGATAAAAGTAAGCCATTAAATGTGCGGCCCTCATTAATATGTCATTCAATTTGCGGCCCTGGTTAAGACTGCAACATAATTTTTGGCTCAGGAAGCAATTTGGGTTGGACAAAGCTGGCCTAGATCTTAATGATTCATGTCAACGTCTCACTACAAATCTCAAGATGCATTTTTGTCAATGGCGAAATCCTACAAATGCATACAACCCACAAAAGTAACTACACAGTAATAAAACTACCACGTAATGGAAACAGTAAGGCGAAAGATAATTAACAAAAAAGGATTCAGTTTATTGGAAGTTAAGCACAACTGATGGGATGGATGCACTTAATTTTTACACAGATCAATCATTCGCATATTGATACAAGACAACGCTGGACGAAGGACATTCTTAACATTTTCCAAAAAGGATCTATTTTTGGACTTGATGATTTTATCAATTTTAAGAATATCGCTTCACACAAATATCTTGTGCAAACATCTGAGAGTTTATGAATGGCTAGATCAGAAATTACTGAGCATTTATTTCTTGTTCTTATCCAAAAATGACATAAGCTAAACCCTATTTTGAAAATTCCAGTTGCAAACGTTTGTCGTTTAATAACTCCGCAAACTCATCCTGGGCATGGAAGGTGTGTGCCCTCCTAAAGTTTCAATTGTGTATGGTTTGTGGATCCAACTTCTCCGAATCAAAGTCCAAAGTGCTTCTGAAACTGTGTATGAAGATCTTAACTACTCGGTGTGCTCTCAAAGCAGTTAGCCTAGCCCCTAGAGTAGACCTAGAGTCTAAACAGAAGCATGCCTTCGTGTCGGAATGAATGCAGTAAGCTCAGTATCGGTAAGTAGCCTACGCTAAAACAATCATGGTGTAACAACCCATAACTTGTCGTGCCTGGTTTTTATTATCATTTGATAGCTCAGGAAGGCATCATAGTAAACAACTGACAGCATAAAGTACGATATTGCCCCTAAAAATAAAAATGCAGTAGAAATAGATTCACTGCAGGCCTTCTTTTAATTTTCTTGTAAATTTTACAAAAATTCTTATATCTGATTTGTCAAGCCAATTGGTTTCGCAACCCCAAAATTAATTTCGCGACCCCATTTGGGGCCACGACCCATACTTTGAGAAACCCTGCTCTATGCCATAGGCCGATGGTGAAAAGCATGAAGACAAGTTTTGCACAGCAGCAAAGTATTGTCGCAACACACTCAGCTAACCATGTGAAGTAAGCGCAATATAGACACGTTTCTCCCCGTAAAACTCACGACAAACTGTTCTAGCTTGTTTTAACTAACATACAGAGTTTCAGCAAGCAATCTCTGTTTGCGCGAAATCTAGTAAAAGCAACCGAACGTAGGATCCAATACTGACAATATTGCTTGTCATCGGAGCTCTGCAGTGTCTGGCGGTCTTATGTTGTTGCGAGCTTTTTGTCAGTGGAAAATTGAACATCAATTAAGTACCCTATTTTTCTTTTTCATTATTTTTTGTAACCAGTTTCATACAGACGGCCTGCATCTCTCTCACGCCCAGATGCACAACATTGTCGTATTGTTACTGTACTGATAAGAGTCAAGAGTAGACATTTGCATTTTCACTCGTTTCAAGGCAAATTGTGAAGTTATGCCTCTGCGCAGTTTCGCAAATTTTTAGTTAATATTGAGTCATCATAGGAAGAGTTGCGCGGGGCCCACAAAAGCGCGGGGCCCTAGGCCATGGCCTATTTGGCCTATGCGTAAATCCGTCCCTGGTCGTGTATGCGTGAAAACCTCTGGAAGAAGTGCTCCACGTGAGTGAATGCGAAGTTCGTTGAAGATAAATCACATGTGATCGCTTCGCACTGATATTAACGCATGTTCTGAACTAAATCACACAGTTTAGCCAAGTAAACATTTTCCGAAACTTTTGTTTTCGAGTTATCTTTGTCAGTTACAATCCGCAAGTTAATATATGCGGAGGCGTCACGCAAAAAAATTTTGGGGACAGCTATGTTTTTCTAAGTGAAGAGAAAAAAACTTGTCATCGACATTTCTGCATCCCGATTAGCAAAATATCGTCAGTCATGCAGCCCCGTTTCGGCCTGAGTTGATTGTAAACTTCAAAAAAAATCAAAAACGATTTTTATCAGTAAAAAAACTTGGATTTTTCGAAAAGATGGAGCCTGGGCCCCTTTCAGCACAAAGCAAATGATCTTAATCTTTCAAACCACAGTTTCAGTTCAGTTCAGATCATTCCCATAGCCAATGGCCGTTGGTTCGCATTAGCAGCATGCACGATCGTTTGCCAGTTATTCCGGTCCCAACAGTTTCTTAAACAATGTTCGTGGCTCAAGCCAGTCCATGAGTGAATATTGTCAATCGAGCTGGTCTTTGGACGACCTCGAGTTCGTTTACCTGATAAAGATCCTTGCATTATGGTGTTCGCGAGAGAGTCCGCGTGTCTGGATACGTGCCCAAACCACTGTAATTTACGGCGTCTGACGATTTGTATCAGCGGTTCGAATTCGCCGATCATGCAGGTGACCTCTTGTGTTACTGAGATGTTGGTGCGGTGCACGGTGTAGGGAATCTGGAGTAATCTGCGGAAACACCGCATCTCGAATGCTGCTATTCTCTTCTCCAGGTTAGGGATAATTGTCCAACTCTCGCGTGAAGAGCGGTTGAGAAGACCACTGGTCGAAAGTAGGTTCATCTTTGTTTTCATGGAGATGTTCTTGCTGGACCAAATTTTCTTTAGTTTTGAAAGGTGCTGTGTGGCTATGGCAAGTCGGATTGTATTTTACTGCCATTGACTGTTATGGGTATATTGGTGTTGTTTTCGTTGGTGGCAGGGGTGACCATTATGTTGCTCTTTTCGGCGCTTATCTCTATTCCGAAAGCTGACGCTGACTTGTCGAGTCGCTCAGTAAGTTCGGTGAGTTCTTTCATGCTTCTGGCTATCAGGTCAATGTCATCAGGGAAGCGGAGATTGTTAATGCTGCGCCCACCAATCCTCACGTTGACCTCGAAGGACTCTAGAGCGTAGAGCCTCGGTCATTATCTGTTCGAGGAAAATGTTGAAGAGGCAGCGGGATAGCAGACACTCCTGCCTCATTCCAACGGTTCTCTGGAACCAGTCGCCGATGTTGCTGTCTACTAGAACCCCGCAACTTATGTTCTCGTATAAAGACCCAATCAGATGTACTAGGTTGCTGTGAATATTGTGTTTCTTCAACGCTAGCAGTAAGGCCTCGTGCCAGACGCGGTCGAACGCTTTCTTGAAGTCCATGAAGTTGTGGTAGAGGTGCATGTCGTGGTTTCTGTGTTCTCGATTAATATCCTAACGTTAGTAATCTGTTCTGCTGTGCTTCGATTCTTGCGGAAGCCTGCTTGTTCTTCGGCCAGGATCGGTTCAATCTGAGGTTTGAGACGCTGGAGGATAATCTGCAACATGACTTACTGGGATGACTGATGAGGGAGATAGTTCTGTAATTCTGCAGTTTCTGCAGCAACCATAAGCGTGAGTTAAAATAAAAATCGCAACAATCATGCATATTTATGGCTTTGCACTGCGCAGCACTTAGAAAATATCATTAAACTCCGAATAAAATTAAGTACAATCTCCAAACATTTGCTAAAGTCACTTGCGTGAAAGATCTCGTCATTTAGCCCATGTGCAGTAAGAAATTTTAGATGTAGAAAACAAAGTTAAACGTCATTTTTGCTACAGATTTGTGGCATTACTATTTTCGGTAACTTTTTTAGAAAATATCGCAACAGAAATCAGCTCTGGATTTAAACACGTGATTGACACTGCCAGTCAGACACTATACTCACGAGGCGATTTATACGCACGCTGTATATAAAAATTCCCTGCACAAGTATTAAAAGGCAAGACTAAAAAGGGGGGCCCTCTCATGATGTCATCATACTCAGCCAATCATGATAATCACTTTTGATTTGCCTAAGATACGGCCACCGAAGGATATGTTCCTGAGATTACGGCATAACTGAAACAGCAGAAGGAGAAAATGCAAAAGGGTGTTCGGGATACACAACTTTGAAAACACTGAAAGTTGGGAAGACAAAGCTGACAACACATAAAAGTTAGGCAATAGCAATTTGGCATCGCTCCCACTTCTTTATTTTCGCGCCCCATTTCTCTGCATTCACCATCAATAAACTACAAAGTTTCCCCCTTTGAAAGTTTCACACTTTCCCCCTTTGAAAAAATGCTTGGTAGTTGGTATCCTGAATTTGTTCACATTCATGTCTTTGTGGGAATCCCATGAAACTATAAAAAACAACCAAGAAGATTTAAAACACTAAATTTGTTTTACATTTCATCTTTTAACTACAAGAATACTGCATACAAAAGCATCCAACCTGAGACTTGTTTTGGAAAGTTTTGAGGCTGGATGAGTCAAGGCTGCCCTCATCTTGCATTGACACTAGTTGTTTGAAAAGTGTGCAAAAGTAGGATACAATTTATCATGTACCTTATCGAAAACATTTCTACTGCAGCAAGTAGCCTACACAATTGATTAAATATGTGCTTAGAAAAAACGGTTCAAGTTATACTGGCTAAGAGCTGGTAAAAGAGCTTAAACATCACTTACCAAGTCTACCTTAGACCAACCATTTGCTACTCAAGCTTCAAATAACCTGTGACTCCAAGCATAGGCTAAATCAAACCAACTAAAATACCTGAAATATCTGCAGAAAAAATTAGTATTCATAATACTCAAAAATTGCCATTTCTGCTACGTGATAAGAAGCATGAATGTAGCCTTGCTTATTGCGGGGCAGCAGTAATACAAAATTCCTTTGTAAACTAAGAAGAAAATGTCCTATAAATTAAAAGATGTAGTGTGGTCCCTGCCATAACAATTGCATGTTGTCTTATTTGCTGATGGAAATGTTCACTAAGGTACAACATCACAAGAAATGAGAAATTTGTCTAACCTTTCCACGTCAGAGATATAAAAAAGACTATACTTTTTGTTCATCTGTGGCATTTTCATAACATTATCAATATAGCAAATACTTCAATCTCTAAAAAACATCATTTGGTATCAATAATTATCATTTGGTATAAGTAGGTCTATTTGCTCTTAGTTGATAGGGCCTTTTCAGAATTTTTGGAAGAAATTTTAACCCACAATTTTTTTAGGTATAGAAGTTGGATTGAAGCCTTTCTTTATTTGCTCATTGGAGATGGTGGAGGGTCGCTTTGAAAGGACGGTACTTACACATAACAGTTGCTGTTGGCAGTGGCGATTCTAGAATGAAAAAAGTGGGGGGCCACTGCGGGGCCAAGGAAAAAATAGGGGGGGCAGCATAAATGTCTATCTTGCATGGTGATTTTTCATTGTTTTGAAGATTAAGTTGCTATGATTAACCCTATCAAACCCAACATAAGCTTGTGAATATCATTAAAGATGAATTAGCGTTATTATTCACTAGAGACACCTAAACGCCACTGTAGATGCAATCACACACGTGTACTGCTATGTCGAAAATTCTGTGCTAACCATGCAACTTCCAC
>JGI24158J21664_10004484_pt1 | contig 17986 bp, 11 predicted proteins | sample Ectturendosymbi3_FD_21664 | JGI IMG/M metagenome (IMG submission 21664)
CAAAAATCAACGAACTCCTGGTGCAAATTCAACACAATAATATAAATCAGGGGTCTCCAAACTACGGCCCGCGGGCCAAATGCGGCCCGTGAAGCCATTTCATCAGGCCCGCGAAGCCATTTTGTCAATGATGAAATAATAATATGTTAAATTTGATTTGGTGGAATGCAACCTTTCTCAAAGCGATCACATTACGTAAGAAGTCCGGCCCTCAAACTATTGTGTAACAGCATATGTGGCCCTCGGACAAAAAAGTTTGTAGACCCCTGATATAGATCATTACAAAGTTCATCTCTGGTAGCCAACAACAGAGAAAAACAAATACCAGATCTACCAGATTTACGCGCTACTGCTATATAAAATTCACAGGCATATTGTTCATTTTCCATGTTAATCGATTATGTCATTGAATTTCGTAATCTTGCCGTTCGTGACCTAAGATTCCGTGCGTGTTATACGTGCTTTTGTAACATAACATAAGCATATACCCTCGGGGCCGGGGGCGATACCTCTAAAACGTTTCTAAAAATAAAACAAGCACCTGCCTGACTGCTTCAGCAACTTTTCCACATGAAAAACAAGTATACGTACAGAGAACCAGGGTTTTGTCGTTGTATAATTGACTAATTTACCAGGTCCTCCCATTACTGGTTTAACTATTTCTTCACTTCCAGACTTAAATTGCAGTCCTCGTGTTCTGAACGGATGCACGCGCGGAATGTGCACGCAAACGGATGCACGCGCGAAATGTTCTTTTCGAGGTCTACGGCGAAAGCTCAAGGCAAAGGTCGGGAAGCATGGTGGATATCGCCAACTGTATACTACTTCCCGCGGCGATTATCACTGTATTATTACGAAACAAAACGCGAAAGTCCATGAGCAGTTCTACCGCGCCAAGCACAACTTTCACTTTTGCTCGGTATTGTGACCGGCAATAAGCTTGACTTTACACGGCCCGTGTTAAACGNTTTTGATTGNATCACCCTGAAAACTTACTGCCGTGTGTTGAGTGCGACNGCGGGCTGTCTATAAANGATAAACGACACACGCTTTATCTCAGGCTATACGTACATACTGCGCAACATGACTGATTTATAACCACGATTGCCACACCATTGGTCTATAACCACGAGTAAAGCCACTGGTTCATAACCACGATTAAATCCACTGGTTTAAAACCACGGTTTATTATTACCACTGGTTGATAACCACGACGAAAAGTGATAGCGCAATACACAGCCTCTCCTTTTCATGTGTACTGATTGCCGCATGATTGCACTTGGCAGCAGTCTCAGTGCAAAGCCCCTTCTGCACAAGTGTGCCTGCAGCAACGCCTTCCCGCGGTACCCCATAATACCTCATACCAGGGTTCCCACACATTTTCAAGAACTACATGTCATGCTTTTTCAATGCCACATTGAAAGACATTAAACACCATCCTTTAGCTTCATTTTTAGAATATTTTATTCATGAAACACAAAGCAAAAAAACATCTGCAGTCACCGGCGGTGAAGGACAAAATTTTGAATAAAAAAATGGCTGAATTTAGAATTACAAACTTTTTCAATAGCTTATGTACATTTTGGCCAAATTCAACACTTTTCCAAGCAATGGCTAGTATGGGGAGGTACTGCCATTATATGTGCAAAATAATCAAAACCACCGCGCATCGCTCGTCGCGCGCGTGGGACCAAGGGCCGCGGTCGGGCTTTGGGCAGAGGGGGCCGTTCGAAAAATTCGCGACAGTCTCCCCCATCAGCAATCCACAAGTGGAGGCCTTGCGCCAGCTACGCATCAAGCGAGGCGGGCGGGAACGGCGCAGAATGCTTCTAGTCTGGGAGTTGCGTTAATTGGCGCAAATATTAGGCAATTCCATGCAAGTCAAAGTCGCAGCGCTGGGTCACCGAAAAAAAAAACTGTNGAACAGATTGTCTCGTCGGGCATCCTTCGATAGTTACATAAATTTTTATCGCAGTTGAAAGTTGATGACCGAATTATTGAGAATTTAACAGGGTTATGTTTCTGAAAGGAGGTGCAGTCTGCTGGATGATCGACACAGTTGCGCGGGAGTGCTGGGTCGCAACCGGTATCTATTGTGGTCTGCCCATTTCTGATCACTCCTTCAAAGTTGTAAATTTGCTTAAAAATAAATGCTTGTGGAAACTACAAAAAAAACAAAAAATAAACAAGCAGATAATTACAGTCGTTTGGCGATTATTTCTATTATTTCCCTTTGCTACGCAGCAACATGAGTAGCAAAAAGAACAGCATCAAAAAAACAAACGTTTGTGTAAACAGAAAAAAACGAGGTGTTTTTTTTAAAAGAAAAACAAAAACCTTTTCACAGGCATTACTTCCACAAATCTGGTTATTTTCGTCTTGACAACAAAATTTTTGACGGAGCGAAGAGGCAAACGAAGACCATTTGTTTAAAACTTTTAATATGAACGAAAATGCCAATCATTGTAAAACGCAACTGGGTCAACGCATTTGATCAAAGCAATCTTTTGAACAAATTAATGAAATACCATCACGCACCCTAATCACAAATGCACAAAAAACGAACCCCCCTGGAGCGGGGGGAGGCTGAAGAAATAAAATCGCATTGCAAATTGCTTGGTGTTTCTCTTTCGGGAGGCACGGTATGGTGCAGCACCCTCAGGATTCTTCAAAATTGCAGTATCGCAGCGCAGGCAAGCGGGAAACAACAGCTTGGCTTAAAAGTTTGTCCGCAATCAGTTTTTACCACCAACCAACACAAAATGATCAAAGCGCAGGTTGAGATTTCAGTGACGACGTAGCAGCGGCTTTTCGTCAATTTTTTAACTGAAAACCAGCGGACTCTACACGCAACACGCCTGCAACATTTAGAGAATGCAAACTGACGCCGGAAAACCATTCCATTCCGTGTGCGCCTTGTAATATCATGTTCTAACCTGAAAACCGACAGCACATACAGGCAAGTACCGACGAAAACCTAGCTGCGAATCGCTACTCACCTGGTTGTGAGCGGCTGGTTGGCCGCCAGGAGTGCAGTGGACAGGATTTCTTGCTCGTCCGCTTTCAACTGAAGCGAGAAACATTTACATGGTTGGTCGTAAAAACGCCGCGACATCATCACAGAACAACGGCGGGTGTCAGAAGAAAAATACAGGTCCCCTCGGAGCGAATTATTAGGACTTCAGCGCAAATACTGGCTTTGGTTCAGAACATAGAACATGGGTTCTCATCCTGATGGGGTACATTTGCCTATCTGCAGAGGTACATTTAATGTCAGCAATAGAAGGGGAAATATTTGTATATTATTTGTTTACGAATTCGCATACATATTCAGCGAATGTTACTTTCAAAAATCGTTACACCCTTAATTGTTAAATATATCAACCTTTGAAACATAAAAAAACAGTCTACCTTAATTGTTCTGAAAATCTTAAAGTTCTATCAGAAATTTAGGGGATCTTTGTAATTTTACTTAGCATTTCTATCATAAGAAATTTAAGGGGTAAATGCTTATCTGTCGAAATGTTGAGGGGTTCATGGTCAGCGAAAGGTTGGAAACCCTGGTTCATAAACAAAACGCTTCTGACAATACCCTTTTTTTCACTGTATGTTAATATTTTCTCTTGGGTTCGAGTTGATCAAATGAAATTTCCTTAAACAACAACCCGTTCAACGCTGCTTCGCTCTCTCATCTGTACCACATTTTTGTGCTTTTATTTCGTTACAGTAACCTTTTTAAGACAATCTAAGCGAATGCTTTATCGCCGCAACATGCCTGTCTTCTTGTTCTTTCGAGTACCTGTGCGTTCCTTGTTAATGCCATGCATGCTTTTAAGTTTATTGCGTTGCGTGTGGGAGTGCAGTCGTTGTACAATACATGGTTCAGGACCATGTCCGTCGGAAAGGATGCAGGCGGGCTTTGCCAAACCCTGGATTTTGAAATTTGATATTTTCGTATTAACTTTTTAGTAGGAAAAAAGTTTTCATCTTAGTTTCGAGTTGGTAAAATTAAATTTCACCACCCCACTCTGGAGAAATGCTTTTGACCATCACCTGGAAAAATCTGGCAAAAAAACTGTCCTCCCCCCCCTATAAAACGCCTTGTTCTGACGCCCATGTCCAAGACCGAACCTCTATCTTTGCATTTAATGGCGACCGACTGGTCGTAAATCGTTTTCGATTTTCAGTCGTCGCGCTTTCACAGCACGGCCGTGTCCGCCTTAACATTATCAGGACCAGCCGTGACCAGGGGTAACAAACCAGCCGTGACCAGGGGTAACAGCTGCGCAATTACTCCATCTCCCGAAATTTTCAAAAACATTGTGAAAGCGCCGATAATTTTTTTTAATTTTAAAGCACAACAACAAGTTACATGCATTTTGACCCAAAAAAAACTTCGGCAAGCTGCGGCCCTGGCCAGGAGCATACCTTGCTCAACGCACTCTCAAGCTTCATCCTCACGAGAAGTTCGGCCGGGGACGTTTGGCCACCGCTGTCTGCCGTGGCCTGGTTCAGCCTGAACACAGAAAAAAAACATCAAAAACGCTCTTTCTTCGTATTCTTTTACCCGAGAACACCAGTTCTTAACCTGCGGCCCTTTTCAGGTGATTTACGAGGTCCGCGATTGTGATTTAAAGGATCAATGGGCTTTGCTCTGACATTTAGAAAAGGTTAATAGGCTTTTTCAGACATTTCGATTACTACTAACGATGATTAAGAACAAATTTCAAATAATTATTGCAACTTTCCTTCATGAGTGGTGCGTAACATTTACTAGGGCCGTCCGTGACCCACAAATATTTAAGAAACGCTACTAATGGCTGGTTTATAAAGAAAGGCAAGATCTGTGCCTGTGTGTGAGCGTAGTGATAACCACGAGGTCGACTTTTCAGAAGTGAAAATAGCGATGGTCAAATAACGCACAGGCACCAGTGTGATCTGTCTCTTAATATCGCGCATAATCTTGACAACTGGTTTTTATTGGTGGAACTAAACACAAAACTTAATTTTTTGCAAACACTTGCGCCATCATAACTCGCCGATTTACTCGACGCGCCATCATAACTAGCCGATTGAGGTAAAGAGCTGCTCAAACCCTCTAAACACGAGGGAAGTCTTGTAGTTTGGATTAAAATATTGGGAACTTCTGGACTTGAGTTTTTTGTGGGTGACGTCGTAACAGGTTTAGACATTTTTAGCCCAAGCCACTGGACCCCAACCCCATGAGTCAACATTTGTCTCTATTCGCCATCGTCAGAGCCGTTGATCGGCCATCTAGTGTTTGTGGTTGAAAAATGTATGGCCAAAGAAGCGAAATTTTGGCGAAAATTCAAAAATTTGTTTTTTTGCAAAAATGCCGGGCATGATCTCGAGAACTGGTTTTAAAAACAGGGTTCCAGCCTATATTCAAAAAACATTTTCCATACTTTTTCGAGACCTTTTCAATAGTAAATGAAAAAACTTTAATACCATCACTTAAATCTTCATTTTCCCAAAAGTTTATTCATGGAACAAAATGTACCAGGAGTAGCAAAACTTCCACCAGCAGTAAGGAACAATTTTTGAATAAACAAATGGCACAATTTGGAATTTCCACATTTTTCAATACTTTGAATACATTGTGGCTAAATTCAATACTTTTTCATGGTCTTGAAAACCGATTTCACAATTCAATACTTTTTCAGTACTTTCAATACCGCGTGGGCACCCTTCAGCTTCGGTAAAACTAAAAGAAACTCTGGCAGCAACTGACTTGTTCAGGCTCTCCTGATAGCGCTTGCGTTGCGTGACCAGCACGTGTAGGATGCTCTGGTCGGCCGGGGCCAGGTGGCGTATCAGTTCCGCCTCGTCTGGGGCCTGCCTGGTCCTGGCGTCGGTCATGAGCTCGTCAAAGATCGCCTTCTGCTTGTCTTCTGGTCTGTAAATGAGGCGAAACAGAAAAGTCGTCATGTAAGTGGCAAAACGTAGCGCAATCAAAACGTGTTTCACGGTAAAAAATTAACCAATCAAAACGTGTTACGGGGAAAAGATCAACCAATCAAAACGAGTCACGGAAAGAAATTTACCAACCAAAACGTGTTACAGGATAAAATAGTTTTATTGCAGAAAAAAAGGAACATCAGGCACGTCAAAAAATGGTGTAGTTTTTTTCCAAAAAGAACAAAACAATAAGTCACAAACAAATCATGCCATTGATGCGACACTGTCTGATTTCAACTACCTCATTGACGACAGATCAGACTGGCTTGCCTCTTCCGAATGACCTGGAAAAAAATATAATAACTGAAAACGTACACACACAAAACAACGTTTTTCAACAAGAAAACAATTTAACAAAATCAACAGTTCGGCAAATTTCAAAACCCGCGGTCAAAGGTCTGTCCAATAACTTTCACACCCGCTGTTTCTCTGGAAAGGGTTGCGGGCATCGGCGTATCCATGGTGTCCAGGGAGTCACGCCCCCCAAATTTTTAGCATATTTGGTCATTTTGTGCTTTGACAAACGGTATCTCCGACAAAATACTGTTGCTCGCCTAAAATCAAGTATTTTGGACCTCCCAAAAACATTTTGAGCTGGCTACGCAATTGGTTGCGAGGGCGGCAACCCTCGTTGACCTCGTAATACCTCGTTTTTCAGCAAAACGCTGGCACCAAACTTGGGCATCACTCTTGACCAGAAGTCTCACTTTCAAAGACCACATTCTGAAAATGAAAAACGAAGTCTCATCTCGAGTTGCCTTGACAAAGCGCCTCGTGGGTCTGGTTTGTGGATGCTCATTTAACGTGATCAGAACCTCAACAAGTGCTTTGTTATATGCTCCAGTAGAGTGCTGCTCCCAAGCTTGGTGCCAAAGTGCACACACACGTAAATCAGACACTCAGTTTGAACGAAACCATGCGTACAATTTCAGATTGCATAACATCTACCCCTACAGACTTCCTTTCCTTTCCGGTATTCTGCCCAACCCCCCCCCGCACTGCTCGAAGAAACGCGGCATGTCTAGAAATACAAAGCTCGAAATGATGATTGCAAGCCATGTGTTCGGCTGTATTAGCACAGACCCAGGGCTGCCGCGTCAAAAAAACAAATGGGAAACTTGCGCCAAAAAGTCGGCTAAATCAAACAACGTGAAAGAGGACAGTTTTGAAATTTGGTTTAGAAAATCAATTTAACGCCTATAATTATCTTTCAATACTATTTGCGATTCTCCCTTTGATCGCACGATCTGGAAAAAGTCACGTCACTATCAGCTCGATTGGGTGCGCGCCGCTCACGAAGAGTTATAGGTCCCTGGTATTGACGAATGTAGGAGCTACTGGCTTTGAAATACGTAACAACTAGTGTTGACGAACCAACAAATCGAAATGTTAAATCCATGCAGCATGTGTTTGTCGCCTTAATATACGAAAAAATCATCTAGTTACAGCATTTACATTTTTGTAATTTCACTCTTTGAACGCCCGGGGCCGCCGCCCCGTCACCTCCCCTTCCCCCCGTCTGCACGCCACTGCGTGGACCACTGTATCATCACGAAGCACAGAAGATCGAATACTTGTTACTAACGAGTGTAGACGATTTGAAGCAGCTCCTCTTCCTGTCGCTGCTCCTGGGCAAGTGCGAGACTCTCCCGTACGATCCTCCGTTCTCTTTCGAGCGCCAGGCTCCGTTCCAGCTCCCGCTCCTTCTGCTCCAGCTCCCGCTCCTTCTGCTCGAGCAGCTCGCGCTGTTTCTGCTGCCGGAGCTCGCGCCCTTTCTCCTCCAACATTCTTTCGCGCTTCTCCAGCTCTCTTTGTTTCTCGGAAAGCTCGTTGAGTATCTTGCTTTCTTTCTCGAGTTGCTCTCTGGCAGTAGAAAGAGAGGAAGAGATGACAGTTGCTTTTCCTTATATCATTTTTCCTGTTTTTTTTTGCGTTTGGCCTTGCTAACCGCGCAAAGACATTTTAAGAGGTGGCAACTACTGTCTCCGAATACCGGGATGGTTGTAAAGCGAGATTTCGGTGTATTTTGGCGGTGGTTATGTTCTAGTAAACGTCAAAGCTTTCTAGTCTCATCTCAATTTTTACAGTATAGGTGAAAAGGTTTCCAACAATTACGCTTTGAGCCATAGTAGAACTTGAACGAAACAGAGTTGTTTGTTCTTGAAAATACGCCTAACCGCGGTTATTTGACATAGTTTTTTTTAAGTTTTCACCTTGCTGAGCGCATACGCATTTTGAGAGACCGCAACTGTTTTATCTGAATACCGTGTCGGTTGTAAAGCAAGGTTTAGTATGTTTTGATGGTGGTGGTAAAGCGAGTTTCTACTGTATTTTGAGAGACCGCTGCAAGACCACTTTAAAAACACTGCATTCACCAACGCTCGCTCGCAGCAAGCACTGCCGGCCAGTGCTATTGTCAGTAAAAGAAATTCACACTCGCTCTGTAGCGCTTAAATTCCACGCAATCAACCGCAAGGCTACTACAAAGTTACGAATGCTGAAAAATGCTGAAAACTTCATCAATAATGAGCACGAACGCGAATACAATCCGGTTTTTACCCAACTCTTCGGCATAGCACGGACAGGGGCGAACCCAATATTCCTGTCTGATGAGTCAGCACTTTACTGCATTACTCAGCAGCTGGCTCCCGGGGTACAAATGCGGCGAAATTAACTACGTTAAAGGTTGCCGTTAAATTGGTATGAATCACTGCTGTCTTTTCAGGTCTGAACGAACGTACTATACTCATACTGGATAACACCAGACAGCCGAAAAAATAGTGGAAACATCACAAATGTGAAATCACTGTCGCTGCTGAAAGACATGAGAGCACATTTAATTTTTTGAAGTGTCGAACATATGAAACGACAGAATGTTCAACAGTCTAACTTTGCCTTGAAGCAAACTTATTTACTTTATCAAAAACATTTATACATATCACAAAAATGAGGCACAAACGCGCTTTTAACGAAGCCCAGTTTTTCAGAGAAAAAGGCAAAACACAACATTAAGAATTGAGATCTACCTTGTCTTAGAAAAAGGATCAGACAAAAACGACAGGTTGTACTTACGGGCAGATAGACGGCGATGCAAGTTTGTCTGCAAGTAAAAATATAGTTGCTGTACTCGATCCAACCTCACTAAGATTCAGGGGGACAAAATGATTGCAACGTGATGTTGTACTTAACAACCAAACGTGTTTTTTAAAGTTTAGGGGTGAAGCAATTGTCCGGTTGCCCCCTCTGGTTGCGGGCCGGCAAAGACTTACCGTAGTCGGCGCTCCCACAACAGCTTTTCCGCTCAAAAGCTTTTTTTAAAGAAAAAAAAGGGGGGGCGATGAGGAGAACTGAACTGGGCTTTGTTAAGGTTTTGCAAAAGGTTTACTGCGACTCGAAAATGCCCGACCGTCGGTGACGTCACATCAAAAAAGGGTTGGACGCCCGAAATCACGTGACGGAGATAAGAAATATTTGGACTTTTAAATTGCCACGCAAGTCGAACGTCGAACCGTCATCGGCAAAAACAGAGGCCAGGAAAACCTCTTTTGCAAAAAAACGAGGGTTTCACAGTGGCTGGCAAGCACTTGAAATGTGGGTGAGGCCGATACTTGCACTGTTCTAAACAAGAACCCACCTACTGGGAGCTTGTCGAGCGATACCTGCATTTATCACAACTGCCAAATATTTCACTTATCTGGTACATCAAGTTAGGTCTTCACTGAAAAGTGCAGTGAAGTTCTTGGGTGCTCGAACGCCAAAATCGCGAAACGGCCGAGGTTTTCATAGAGAAGCGGCAGAACTGTCACGAGAGAGGATGATTGCTTTGCGAGGGACGGGATGGCCGTGGTCCAGCGAGACTTGGCGAAGAAGTGCACGACAGGCCAGATAAGTCGGGGTAATGTGCCTCCCACTCGAAGGACGAGGGGTTTGGAGCAGTCCCAATAGGTCTATTTTTGCAACATACAGAAGGATTGTTTGAAAACAAAGCTAACTGTTGCATGGGTAACTGTGCAGCCATAGTGGACATTCCTTACACAAAACTCGCATGGTGCCAATCGAGCAGTGGGTCCAGACGGACGTACTTGATCCGCCTGTACGGACACCACAAATAAAAAAAACACATTCATATAAAGTATATATACACACTGCGACCTAGATATAGATGTGTTGAAAAAAAGGAGAGCCGGTTAGCACTCCCCTTGATAAGGACGGACGTTTCAATACATATGCGGGCAAGGCACTGTCACGGTGTGGCATCTGCCCGTATTTTTGCACGAGACGTCATATTGCCGGTGTCAAGCGCAATTCCTGACGTATTATTGTTTGTCAGTTATTTTGCTTCTCAGAGTAATGGAATAAAGTACGGTGTTTACGTTTTTGATGTGTGTTGTGTAAATTAAAACTTTTTGATTAGATGTCTGATACCCACAACAAGCTACAGTACGGGAATAACTATAACGACTGAAAATATTAGACTTAGTTTTAGACCTCAATTATATTTCTGTTTCTATCCCAAACCCTAACCCGTCACAATTACCTAAACCCAAAATCCTAACCCTTAACCATCAGTTCTCAGCATTTTTGATATATCAGTGAACAGCCATTGCTTGTGAAAGGCATGGCCTGGAATATCACTCTGCGCATGCGCAGATAAAACTGACGTCAGAAATTTCGTTTGACACCGGGCGCTTTGGCGTTTGGAAATGCAGCAAATTGAATTGGCGCAATCCGTACTTGCTTTTTAGTTCGTACAACGACGCAGAAATTCCAAATTCCACGGTGAGTTTTCATTTCGGTTTTCAAAGTATGTTAAGGATCGAGAAACGACCATCTGTTTCGCGAAAAACAGCCATTTCGCTCTTTTTTTTTCTTGAGGAAAATCGTTCGCTTAAAGCCTACCTACGTGCAGCACTTCAAAGATGGAGACAAAATTCTGAAATGTTGAACTTTATCAGCAAGCACGCACTAACTACAGTCAAACTTATTCACGAGTGTTTTCTGAAACACGGCCGTGACGGTTACTGCACTCGCAAGAGTTCGCCCAAATTCGAGTCATTCTCATGAGGGAAGCTCACCACCACGGTACAAAGCACACAGTTAGCGCAGAGCTGATCGCACAGCCAGTGTTTTGTTTTTAAGGTGGTTCGAGGTATCGAACGGTTTCTCGAAATTTTCCAACAGTCTCACAAAATACAGTAGAAACTCGTGTTACTACCAGCATTAAAATACGCTGAAACCTCGTTTCACGGCCATCTTCGTATTCAGATGAAAATGGCTATGTCCTCTCAAAACAAATTTGTGGTCAGCATGGCCAATGCTTTTAAAAAAACCGCGCACAGCAAAGCAAGACACGTGACTTTTCAGGAAAGCTTCCCGACATCAAAACTAACTCACTTTGGGCATCGGCTCCTGCCGCCGCTTCCTCGTCGCTCTCGGCATCGTCCGATGACTGTTCGTCCAACTGCGACGAGTCCGTCGTGCTTCGGCGCTGCGTCACGGTCTGAGAGGCAGGGCCGGATGACGACACCTGACTGGAGGCGTCTTCTGCGTCTTCGTCGACTGGCTGCTGCGAGGCTACGGAAGGCGGGAGTCCGGCGGCGTAGTCGGGAGTTTTGTCCTAAGCAGAGAAAAGCCTCGATGGGCAACGGGTTGTGGCTTGAAGGTAAACAAGCGGGGGCGTTCCCGGTCCGAGTCGCGCGCGCTGGCGATCCCAATTAGAGTTCGACCGGTGAGAGTTTTTTGGGCTGATACCGATATTTTTCATTTTTTCATTGTCGATAACCAGTGCCGACATTTTCGCATAACCACAGTTAAAAAAAGATAGTACTACTATGCATATTACAAAGCAACTAACAAGAAAATGGGAATAGCTCACCAACTGAAGAAATACCTGTAAACGTTTGCATTTCTGGCAATTGTTGATTTAATAACAAAGTTGAAGAATTTTAGGTTAGAGTTCAGGTTATAGTTTCTCAAGACTGTCCTCTTGCAATGAGCATATTCTATTACCACAAAGAAACCCAGCAAGCAGTAAACCTGTTCTAACTTGTCAGCAAAGCTCAAACGAATCTCATGAATGGGTAAACGCCAGTGCAAATCGCAAGGTTCATTCCCAAACCTGAGCGGAAATTTTGTAATTAACTGCGAGTTTGATCTTAACTTTACAAATTTTTAGAAATCACAACCTTGGACTCGTTACATGCAACAGTTCTGCAGACTTTTCCAGCACAACAAAATCCATTGCTAACTGCGGTACATCTCACTTCACAACAGCTGCAGACGTACTTCGCGCAGTGACCCAGATGACCAACGCGATCTTTTTTACGACGCAAAGTGCATTTCTCGATTAGCGTCGCGCAACACTGAAGCCAATTTTTAAATCGCGCAACACTGAAGCCAGTTTTTTACTCTTTCAAGTGAAGCCGCGCGCTGGGCGAAGTCGCTGCACAATTTATCTACTTCCTGGTTTTCTGAAAGACACGAGTCACAAACCTCCTCTTCCGCTTCCGACGCCGCCTGAGATGACGCAAGGTTCTCCTGGGGTTTTTCCGCTTTCTTTCGACGCTTGGCGTCTCGCGCGGCCCCCCCACTTCCACCAATTGGCTGTTCCGAAATGTCCAGTAGCTTCGTTCCTCCGGCCTTAAAAAATACGTGCGCCGCTTAAATCACTACAAGAGAAGCACAACAACGGCAACGTCAGTCAAGGCGTAAATTTCGCGACACACACCTATATCGATACGTACGCGAAGCGAAATAAAACGAGGCTGCCAGCAAAGCTGTCGATCGAGGCCGCCATTCACGTTGGCCGTAGCATGGGCGTCGAAAGGATTTTTTCCAGGGGGGGCAATCGTGGATTTTTCAAGGCGGAGGCCATGAGAGTTTTTCTATGGGGAGGCAATAGTGGCTTTTTCGATTTTTTATGGGGGGGGACAGTGGTAAAATTTCATTTGACCAACTCTGAAACTAAGAGAAAAACATGCTTTCTACCAGAATGTTTATAGCAAATAATAAAATCTGAAAATCCGGAGGGGTAAAAAGCCTCCATTCTGACTCTCGTGAGTCCAACGATAAAAGTGCCGCCCGAAAATGGGAACAAAAGGTGCGATATTTCTCCAAAAACATGTGAACATTCGTTTTGGAACGAAGAAAGGCAAATGGGATATTCAAAAGATGATTTTGTGCACAAAGGTGCATTTTACTTGCGTTCACGAGAGATTCGGCGCCAAAAAAGTATTTCGTTTTGCAAAGTTTCTGCAAACCCACTACTTGATTGACTAATTGAGCCTCAGTCGGCCTTCATGAAGCCCTACGGTTGAAAAGGTAAACTGATGACCGCACTTCACCTGAGTGCGTCATCTATCATCAAACTGACGTAAGGACTTCCCTGAGACATTTTTTGTACCGGTGGTTTCCAGCTGGTGCGTGTTCCGCTTGCTGCGGCAACGACAAACGCGAGTTGGCTTTGCAAGAACAAACTAAATGAAAAGGCCTAGTGTTAATCGATTGTTTTATGATAGTTTCGTCCGATTTCCACTTCACAAAGGTGGCAAATCTTCCAAGTGCGCAGAAAGAGCGTCACGCAGGCAATAATTAACATGGTCGTGACATGATTTCACCAATGCCTGATGGTACCCACAGCTCTTCTGATGAGCCCAATTTGTTGTGCAACCACAGAGGTATGTCACTGTCACAAGCATGAGTCATTATTTAGCAAACACACCAGTATGAACTGAAAATCTTCAAGATTCTGGCATCAACTGCAGTTACTACAAAGTAGCACAACAAAGCCTAACAAGTGGACATCACTGCAATTAGATATACCTCGCATGTCACATGCAGCGCGCTAACTAGGACTACAGGTTGGTCAAACTTTCCACACGACCGACCTGTTGCCGTCCAGACATTCTCGGTGCTGTCCGGCCGACGACGGGGGTGCCAGCGCCGGCGGTTGAACTGCCCTTGACGCTATCGACGCGATGAAGTGGGCCCTTGTGTGGGGTGCGCTTCACTGGGGTCATGTCCGTCGATCTTCGGGTCATGTCGCGATGCTTCACAGGAACGCTTTTGGCCCCTGCACCAGCACCCCCCTTTTTCATTTGATCCATGGCTTCGCTTGCTGCCAAAAGAGTTTCGTATTTTAGAAGATCATTACAATCAGAAAAAAACAGAGACAAAAACATTAAGACATTTACAAAAATATTTTTGTTTTTTCAACATAGTTTAACTTTTAATTGGCTTTGCTTGATGTCAAATGAAGTAAAGCGTCGAGAACAGCTGTTGTTTACTAAACAGCACTAGGCAAGAATCATTTAGCAACAGGGAAGACATTGGCAAGGATTTGGACAAGGTAGTTTGTTGAGGCACAGAGGCAAATACAGAACTTGCGACTTTCATAATTAAGTTTCGGAACGTTTTTTACCGTCAACGCGCAGTAACGACAATACGTCAGCTGAAATTCGCATTATGCCACAACCACGACCATGTCTGGAGGTTTAAGCAAAGGGGTTTGCTTTCATCGAAAATAATTACGAAAAAGGTCAAGTTTACTGTACAAAGCTCTGCTATTAATTAGTAACAAACCTGTATAAGTTTTTGCTCATGCAATTTGACACTTGGTAAAATATTACACGCGCGTACAACTGGCACAAACTGTGTGATGTGCAGTGGCAGCCGGTTCGAAATCTAAAACGTCACCTGTACCTTTACAACTGAACCTATGTACAAATCCAGGCCGCCACGTATCTTCTCTTTCAGAAAATAACTTTTAGCTCAAGGGTGTTAACTGCAAGCTGCGAGTTTGTTTTTTCAACGTACGGGAAACGGCTGCATTAAGAATTTGTTAAGAAATAACAACAACCAATGGTGGGATGTTTCGAAAAATTACTTTTTCCCACGGTTGGGAAAGGGATACGCTGAGTGGAAGGCAAAACGTTGAACCACAAAGCACTTGGGCGAAGCGCGTTTGCAAAAAGGAATAAAAATAATAGTCAGTCAATATTGTATGCGGCAAATCGGTACAGGCAATTCAAGGTGTCTGAGTCAGACATTTTAAATTCGACAATGTTGCAGAAAGAACATCAACATTTTACACGGGTGGTGCGTTTTTTATCAGCGATGCTGCAAGCATTATACGTCTGGGGATTATTTGTGCTGATGACGTATATTTTTGAGATCCGTAACACATTTTTCACACTTGCAATGGTTGAAAGGCTGTCCACTCCTCTTCATGCGTATTTTACCTGCTGTGGAAAGGAGAGCAGAGCGGAAAGGATTTAATATGTCCATGCCATTTTCTCACCTTACTCAGAAGCTTTCAGTTCTTCAGTGGGTATTTTTCAAAGTAAAGGTTATTACAATGAAGCGTGTGTCTTATCAAATATTTGAAAAATGGACTAAGTTGACGAACTCCTTACTCTAAACTTTCAGCATACTGTATACTTGTTGATGAAGAGTTGGAAAACCACCAATAGGCTTCACACTATCCATTCTTCAGCAACAGCTGCGTTGCTAAGGTTTTGCAGCAAAGTTTAGGTGCAACGGCAAGGGATTTTGTGCAGCAGTTTAACTGAGAAAAATATTTTTCAGGACAGAACTGAGACCAGGACCAGTCATTTTTGGCAAAAGAAGTAAAAACTTATAAAAAGAAGCATAACAAGTATGAAATAACCTGAACTATTTGAGAACATGGTCGAAAGCAGAATTTTGATATGAAAATTAAATACATACATTTATGATGGAAAACCACAACTGAGACATATTTTTTAATAAGAAACCCAGTTTTAATAACATTTGCCAAAAAGAAACGGTTCTGATGTCACATAAAATTTCATTATCGAAACGTTCACACTGAAGCAAGGTGCGAACTTGTTTCGTTGATTGTAAGAAAAAGGATGGAAACGGAAGTTTAATAACATAAAAATCAGATACATCGGTGTGTCCAAAAACTGATTTTTGTTTTTCAGAATTGTCTTGTATCAAAGTACAGGCAATAGCATACATTTTTCCTCTTTCCTCTTGAAAGCAGAGTTGCAGAGTCGGATCTGGAGTGGTAAGGAGTAGGAGTTTTTTGGGTGGAGTCGGATTCCTAACAACACTGGGAGCCGGAGTCGGATTTTTTTGTCCGACTCCAACTCTGGATGCCCAATTGGATCATTTTTTTATATCACACTCCTAAATTGGGAATTCCTATTGAAATGATACAATTTCTTTTGAAACTTTTGTTGAAACAGAGATTTATTGCTGTGCACCACCATTTCAATTGGTTTTAACAGCCAAATTTCATTCTCTTTATGTTAAGCAGTCGGAAATCTTGGAAAGTTCAGAGTCGGAAATTTCGGCAAGGTCGGAGTCGGATATTTTACCTCCGACTCCGCAACCCTGCTTGAAAACCCCTAGTCATGTTTATAGTCAATTACAAAGTTTCCAAATGCAAAATAAACCTTTTTGCAGAAAGAAACAGATGTTGGTTTCAAAATGACAGTATTTACTGAAACACATACTCACACTTCTGCATTAAATATGCTCGTAATTCAGCAGACTTTGGCTTTCGCTTTAGTGCAAAATGCCTGCTCACTGGAGGCAAATTGCCAACCAGACTTTGCAAGGAGGTTTTGTTCACCAGCTGGCATTCCAAAGGAAGGCTAGAATATGTATCAGCTTCCTTCACTGAAACAATAAGCAGAATATTTACATCTAAAGTTCTCTTCATGCACAGTTTAACAAGTAACTATATATGCAATATCTGTTGAACATGGGTTTGCAAAACTTTGGCTAAGTTGAGATAATTTTTTGTCGTCTGGTGTCAGAGATATTACAAAACTATAAGGCAATCCTTCAAAAATTATGTTCATCATCAAGGTTATATAAAAAGTTATTTAATCAACCTCCACACATGTTGGCCTTTGATCCTTCATCAGCAAAACAAAGTTAAGCTTCTCTTGTGGCTACTACCATGAAGCAATTGTTAAAGTACACTACCTTCTATTTCTGTTGGCCACTTTAAACATCAAACTGCAGAGGGCTTAAATTGAGAAAAGATGAGGCCACGCTTATTCCTCTAATTCTTTTAATGTTAAAAAAATCTACTTTTGCACTTTTTAGGGAAAGGTAAACATTGAATGCACATACAAAACAGAAAATATTATGGAACAAACTAGTACTTCAGGGATGTTTCATGAAGTAACAAACCTTTTTGTTTAAACATTTCTTCCGTAAACAAATGTTAACAATCGTTCTGCAAATTTATAAACACAAACATGTTTCAGCTAAATAAAAATGTATTTTGAAATATTGTTTTCACGTGACATCATTTTGTGTAAGGAAGTTAATTTTGAACAGGCAAGCATCCTATCATGATGAAAAACAACTTGAAATAATATATAATGTGTTCAAAGGGCAAGCTTTTCTAGTAAACATCACTAACATTCATATTCACTAAATGCAGGGAGATACAATTGAAATGTAACAGAAGATTGGAGAAAACAACTTTCCAAAAAATGTGCAAATCAGTTGTAGGGTCTACAATCCAAAGAAACAGAGCATATAATTACTTGTATAGTTAATATTGGCTGCAGGTTACACAGCTTTGTTCAATTTGATGGTACAGTAGAATTTGCCTGATTCGTCACCTCAAGGAGATTAGAAAAAAATGACGAAATAGGCAAAGTGACGAATGACGCAAACAGGTGAAAACTCTATCATAGAAGCTCGTATACTTTATTATAGTAACTTGTATGCATACATAGTGCTCTTATTTGCAGTAAAATACAAGTTTATGACATTATGGTTGAATACATCAATTAATTCCTCTGCTCTATCTGGACTCGTCTATTCAATCAAGCACCTTTTAAATCTTTAATAAACTTTTCCGTGTTCTCTCATTGGGGAGTCGGGTCGTGCTTCGCACGTCGTGTATAAATTCGATAAACAAATTGCAAGGTGCAACAATTCTCAGATAAAGATCCTTAATTTGTTTGAATTCCCACACGTACTAGCTGCTTAGACATCT
>JGI24158J21664_10004485_pt1 | contig 17985 bp, 9 predicted proteins | sample Ectturendosymbi3_FD_21664 | JGI IMG/M metagenome (IMG submission 21664)
TAGAGATATGTGCAAGTTTGAATCATCGCAAAAAGACGAAAGCAGATGGCAGTCGTCTGATTCCTCGAAAGCATACAGAAACACTAGTGCTTTTAAGTGTCTTGTGACTTATCTCACAATAATCACAAACACGTAGGTTGTAGTGACTGACTGCTTTAAAGAAACAGGGTTAACATGACTTCCCGCTTCCACTTCTGCATTGGGTTTGCAATGACCTCCACAATCTTGCTTTATTTCTACTACAGCACCACTTCTCTGGTACTTTTTGGTCTAACTGCTCCGATTAAAGCACTTGAAGATCGTTTGTGCTTTCGTACGTAATACCAGCATCTAAATGTCACGCTACCTTAATAGTATCAAGACTTGGCCCATCTTCGCCATGACGTGGCCGCTCAACCGATAGCATGCTTTTTGCGAAAAGGATCAGAAATGATCTACACTGTCAGAAATTCCCTGCACAAAATTTCGTACCGGGTACTTCTGATTAGCTTCTGTAACTACTTTCGGGCCAATGCAACGTGTGATAATGACCCTGGAAATAAAGCTTCGGGATATCTGAGATGCGTTCAGGGACGCCGGAGCAGCGGTAGGGGGCAGTGAAAGAGTTGAGGGCAATAGAAACTCCTAAACTACAATAAATCGTTACCAGTTATTTGCTTCTGTTCAGCAGCAATGTTGACATAAAATAATAATAACAGACATTGTGAAAAAACACATTCCGAATTTTTTGTGTGCTTGAATAGCAGCAATAAATTTGTTTCAAGTCGATCTTGATAAACCATGACATCACCTATGATACAGTTATGTAAAAGCACCTCCGCCACCATTGTCCCTTTTCAAAAGAACAAGGGGTCAATGTCCCCCGCTCTCCGGCGTCCCTGGATGGGTTGCATGAAAAGTTCGACAACCGCAAAGGTCTGACATTGGGCTGTGATGAAATGGAAAGATATTTCGAGATCGGAAGGGCGAGCGGTAACGTTGTGCTGTTCTGGGTTACATTAATGCATTTTCCAGCTGTAATCCAGCGCAACTGCATTTACTATGGTTTAAAAAAAGTAAATCGCTAAAGTCGTGCGGTGTTTGCCCCCACCTGTTTTGCGAACAAAGCACTGCCCGTGTTCCCTGAAAACGAAATCTAGCAATGAGACGAGACCTCCGGTATTGTTTAGGATAGTGAAAGACCTATTTCCAAAATAATGTGAAAGTTGTCACCGTTCCAGAGAATACTGATGGGATTGCAATTAAGTAAACCGATGATAGCAAAGTTTTGAGTAAACTATTTACGCCTTGAGTAATTGCGGATTGTTTTGCTGGCTGCTAAGATTTATATGAATACTGAGATCCCCATCAGCACTGTCTCTAACAGATAAGTCGGCATAACGGCGGGACATGTGAAATATTGGGAAATTGTGTTTACACATACAAACCAGCAGCAGAAATAATTTTGCAATTAAGTGCTTTTGTGGAAACTGCGCTATCAACACATCACCGACCAAAAGAAAAAATGGACGGAGTTGCAAGCCAGTGCACAGGTTCACGTTGCACATTCATTTTCTGCAGGAAGTATTCAGTTAACAACAATTTTATTGCGGTGATATCGATCTGCACGGGTCATGTCTTACAGGCTCAGCAATATCTGGCGTTTATGAACAAGTATTTTCTGAAATATTTACGACCTCCTATGCAAACAACAGTATTTGCTGATGCTTTCGATCTACATCGGGCAATGAAGAGGTTTTACCCCAATCAGCCAAGCCACATGCGAATTTTACGGTGCGCGTCCGTTCAGCTCGCTGACATTTTTTTCAGCGTCAACGCGAGAAAAATCGTCGAAGATGTCCAAGCGACAGAAGTACGTTGTCTCGGAAGACGATAAGTTGGTTGAACTTCCGTACAGACGACGTTTGATCTCACCATCTCATGTTTTGACCACAAGAATGAAACAGCATCATCTGCCAAAACCAGAGTGAGTATTTTATTATTACTGCAGTGGGTGTAGTTTGTTAGCGGATTGCTGGGAGCGTATATTGTTTATTTGGAGCTGTTCTGATAAGCGGTGAATTGCTAGAGAAAAAAATCCAACAAAAGAAAAGGCTGGGTTCGGCTACTTGGCCTATTTTAGCTGTTTTCATTCTATATTGCAGGTTTGGAACTTTGCCAAGAAATGGAAACCAGCATGCGGACTCTGGCGCTGGAAGCACTGTTGGTACCCTATCGCGTTTGACAGCATCCACTTATACCAAGCTCAAGGCTGTGGCTGCTTTCAGTGACAAATATTTTACGAATAAAGAATCTGCGGAGGAGGAACTAAGCTTTCTGAAGTGAGAACTTTTTTCGCCCATGACGGTTTTAATTCTCGTAACGCTTGCCATGTTCCCGGTAGTCGAGTCTCAGCTTACAAAAAAACCTGCTGTTACTCGTGCCGTAGCCGCATGTTATACCTCATGAATTCCATCATGTAGCCTATGCAACCTTATTGCAGATTAGAAAACGCAGTTGGTTGGAGGATACGTTAAAACACAAAGTTTTGCAGGAAGAACTCGTTACAACTGTGTGTGGCAGTAAATTGTACATATGCACTTTCCCACAGGCATTGCTCGTAATTTTCTAATGAATTTGCTGTGGGACTGTGATAAGATAGCGCGGCTTTGAAAGACGCACTATTTCATTGCTCTGCTGGAGTTAATTTGGTTTTTCTATAGATTTAAGGAATGCGTACGTTTTTTCAAGACTTCAAGAGGGTATACACACAAGTGTTCTCGCGAACGTTCTCTACCGCATTTACTGGATCCATAAATCTGCCTTAAAAGTGTTTTGAATTAGCCAGTAAATTTTTCGGTATGTTGCGCCAAAAACAAGGCCAGTCGTTTGAAAATTAACAGTGGTAGCCCATTGACACCCATGAAATATAGTGCTTAGAAATTGATTTCAACACATTTTTGCTTAAAGTTAAGCCAAATAGAAAAATATTTTAGAATGACTAGAATGAACCACCCCGGTTACTAGTTACAAAGTGTTTCCCAAATGAATTACAGATATACGTAACAATAGGAAACGTGTCACTGCAGTCTGCCAACACTGTGTGTAAAGAACTTGGTTTCCAGGTAGTGGAGAAGCGGTATTTTTATTGACCCGATTAAAAAGAGTTTGCCAAATCTTCATCGATCTAGATTCTAGTTCATTAAAAAAAACAGTGACGATGTCTTTTTCTCTAGATATACGCGCGTAACGAATCAACACAAACGTAGAGAGCAGTTTACGGGCTTTATGATGTTGAAAATATCAGAACAAGGCATTGTTTATAAAATATGGTCAGTCGCTTGCCATTGGGAACACCCGGACTGTGAACTGCGGGAGTTGCATTGCAAATAATGGGAATAGTGTTAAACGTTTTTGCACAGTTTGGCATTTGTAATCCTGTAATTTCATTCTTTTCCTTCGCGGCACTCTTGGAAAAAAATGTAAATGATTTAAATTGATTTTCTTACCAGCGACCGCAGCCTATAGTTCCTCGTGGCACTTAGCTTTAAAATAGCTGTTCCTGGAGTGCAAGGATATTTGACAGTTCATTTCGAAATATGTTATTTTAGTGAAAAGGGTGGCGGAAAGCCGCTGTTTGTTGATGGTTTCCATGTGCCGTCAAGCCAAACGCCAAACTAATGTGGATATTTTGAAGTGAATCATCTGGCCAGATCGTCATGAAAAACTTTGAAAATGCATTTTTTTGTAGCTACACTATTTCTGTAGATTGTAATCAGAACACGTGGCTGAATTAAATTACGATTTTAAGACTTACTGTTCATGTTTGGGATCTTTTCCATGCAATTTAATCCACAGGTTTTCCGCGCAACATCATTAGTACCAGTAAGAAACGGCTTTGCGCAGTTTTTTGCGGTATTTTTATACAGAAATCGAAAGTAAAGTCTTCTTAGGTGTCTTATATGTTAGTTCGCTAAGATTGCTAATGAGCGTTCCTTGCCAAAGCGACCCCGTAGGCTTTTTGTCGAGATTCCATTTTTGACAGTGCAAAAATTACATCACAGCTTAAAACGGTGCTAGTGCAGTTTGTGGTGACACCGTCCAACCACCAACCAGTACTTCGTCAATGTATTCGTAAAATTTTGGTCTTGTTTGTGCAATTGCACATTAGCTTCAAACTTACTTTCTTTCATTAATTTATTATTATTGTTTAGAGCTGTTGAGAGAGGCGACCTTCAAGAAGTTCGCGACATCCTGAAAGCAAATCAGTCTGGCGGCGAGTCGAGCGACGAAGAGTTGACTCGCGGTCAGCCAAAAAACGATTCGGAAGGCCGCAGCAAAAACGGCCCAGAAACCCAAACTGGCAAACCGGAAAAAGACGATCTCAGTGATGACGCGAAACGCGCGGCATCACAAGAAACGATCATCAGTGAGCTCACCGAGCCGGGAGTGAACAGCGACCAAACGTGCATCGAGATGGAAGAAATGCCGAAGAACAAGAGCAGCACAAAGGCGCCCAAACCCAATGTGCCCGCAACTCACTGGACTATTACAAAAAGAAAACCGCGCTCGAAAACGCCAGCCGTACCCGTGACCGTCACCACCAAGCGCGCTGCAAACGGACGCCACCGGAGGAAAAAGGATCTGCAGAATACCGAATCGCCATCGACGACGGAAGCCGCGAAATTTAACAGAAATTGTCGGGATGAGTGGGGTCGCTCAGCACTTTTTATCGCTATGCTGCATCAAGACCGCGAGATGATGGAACTGCTTCTTCACTACAAGGTGTGTAGATCTTAACTTGCTTACTTCCTGTGCGTGCGTGTGCGTCAGAACCTCTACGAGAAAGGGTGGTTGATCACATCAAGAAATGTCAAAGGTGGTCCTGGCAAGGGTTAGGGGCTCTTAAGTCGCCTTTTCGTTAATAGGCCACACTTTGCATACCGTAGGAGAGTAGCAAGGAAAGGCGTAAGCAATACATTGGGGCCGGGTTCAGTCTCAGGTGCTTACAAAATGGAGAGACACCCCCACCCACATAGCGGTTCCCCTTACCTAAACTGATTCCCTGCCACGGTCAGTCTGCCGTTGAAATGATCACTGTCAGGCGTTACTGCTGGGGTCAGAATGGACTGCAAACAGATATGGCTAAAAGTTATTCCCTTTTCTCAAACTGAAGTTCCAACATCAGTTGCAGTTTAGCATCATACACGAGATACAAAGTCCTAAACATCCAGACGAGGGAGATTTACGCTTGAGGTTGCGTGAAAAGAATATACTAAGAGAATTGGCGAGCGTTTATTATTTTAAATAGCCGCTTTTCAGTGCCGTGTTTGCCCGTGATGGTTTCCTCCGTGCAGTAAGGGTGTAGTCAGGCGACGTTGTTAAAACGTGTCACGACTCGCGTTGCAACCTGCGTTGCCGGCGAGTATGGTTAACTGGGCGTAGTCCCTCATTTACATTGGTGAGAGCTTGCCATGCTGGTTGCAAACTTCCCCTCGCCTTACGACGCCTGCTTGGCCAATGCTCTTTAAGTATTTGTCAAAAGCATTGTTCCGTTGCTCCACAAAATTAAAGGCGGAACTGGTATACAGTTGAGCTGATCGATCATTCAGGTCGGAGAAGGGATGGCCCGACGGCCCTGATTCCTTGACGTTCAAACTCTGCAAACTGCAGCGTCTGACCAGGATTGGAACAGAATGGTTTGAATTCTAGCGTGCTACTTGCTTTACCAACGTTTTTGAGCTCTTTACAATGATACTGAAAAAAACAAGACTAGCGTTAGTTTATTTATTTTCCATTACTTCATGAATTTTTCAGAAGCGTTAAAGTTCCTCAAACTCAATTAAATCTGCAGAAAAAAGCAATAATTTTATTTTACGGTTTGTGGCTGAACAGCAAGAAAATTAGTTTATTACTACACAAAGTTTCTGTTTAGTTTTTATTTTGTGTCTTGTATCGATTAATTGCCACTTAATGTATTTGGATTCCATCGTGGCTGAAACTTCCGTCGCGGAAAAGCAAAGCAACCAAAGCAAACAAAATAACAGTTGTCATAACAATACGTGACAAAATTCCAATGCATAAATTGTTCTATGTTTTTGATACCTGTCATCGGTTATGTATCTTCAACGTTTCATATTAATAAGGCTGAAAAGTGGCTAAACAGCTTGTATGTAAGCAGGTAAGTATGCAGAAAATGCTGCCAAGCAACTAGCTTGTTTGGATTATATGAGAGTGGTTTATGATATCTAAAGACTTCGCTGTTTTGCGTTTTTAAGCGAATGATGTCGACGACAGCAGTTGCACCGTGTTGTGAAAGTTTGCACGAAAGTTGCGAGGCAAAAAATGCAGTAACGCTGCTTTCCAAGAAAATGTAGACAAAGTATTTGTTCCCACTCAGTACATGATCGTTGCATTTTTTGAAGTTGATCTAACGAGGTACATATGTATGGGTGACTGATAAAGCAATTGCTTCTGTTTAGGAAACCAGCTGCCATATTATTCCAGATATACTTACTCTGAAATTTCAGGTTCGCACTGTTTCGCTGCAGGTCCAACCTTCCTGTTATGGAATCTTATTATATGGCAGAATATGCGAGAGCAGCTTGGCAGTTTGATGTTTTTTTAATAAACTGTAGATTTTGCTCAAAGGCATCTTCCCAGCGCACCTCAACATTTCGTTTCAAAGTTTATTTTTACCAAAACTCTGCTTTGTCTATTGCCAGTAGGTTTTGATAAGATCCTGTGAAGGTTCTGAACACGTGGTGCAAACGGCCTTAAGATTCTGAGCGAATCTGCAGTTGCGCTGAGGTTTAGAAAAAGGTTTGGAATGCAAATGATATTCCCTGCGTCAAAACATACTGTGCCCTTGCAACATAAGGCCCACAACCAGCGCATGCACCCTCTACAGTGGGGGGCTCGAGGGCCGCATGGTGCCAATCTGGTTTTTGGACAAAGCGCCCTTACAAAGGGCATCGCCTTCCTGGAAAAAGCATGTATTCCGTAAACTAAGAATATATGATGAAGAAACTTTTCATGCATGGGTTTTCTGGTAAAAACAATATGGCATGAGTATCATTTCTATGCATTTGATTTATCCCCAGAGAGATCATAATTTGCTTTGCGTTTTCACACTTAAGATTTTATTGTCACAGCCAGCAGTGCTTTTTCCGTGGGTACCCACGTGCAAAGATGAGTGGCGTTAAGAATGAGTTTTACGGTTATTCTGTCTATTGCGTAACTGTAGTTATAGCGAATAAAACATTGTTCAATAAAATATAATCGCTAGTTTCTTTGCTATATTCTTAAAAAACCTTTTGTTCAGTTTTGGCAAAAAACCTGACACGATTTCTGTATGCAGGTTGAAATTGGAGAGTGCCTCTATCACGCCATTGACTTTGGATTCTACAACGTCGTGGATCTTTTTGTGCGACACCATGACGCAACCTGCCAAGTGATCACTGATGAGGATTCCTATTATCCCGCAGGTATATTCAGCGCAAGCATGCTGAAAAATCCAAAGACGGCTGACCGTAACAAACTACGTTGCAAAACCTTGAATAATCAGATGATTGACGTTTTTTACGATATTTTGAAAGGAATTCGCACCTCGACCTTTGGGGTGAATGTCAGCAGTCCAAGAATATACACTCTGCTTGAGCTGCTTTATCAAGTGATACTTCCGTGTTTTCCGAGGTGCAACTCAGACAAACTGATCAAGTGATGATTGGTGCAATCGATCTATTTAGTCAGCAATATTATCAGCTGCAACATCAAAAATGCTCCCTAAATTTCAATCTGCAAGACGTATAATGTGTGCCAAGTCTTCAGCGTCAGTTCACAAATGAGGTGGTCTTCGTAGGATGAGAGGTTTCTAGCTGCTTGATGTTCGTTCTTTCAAAACATTAGTTTTATACTGACTATGTTGTCATTGGACTGACCACGTGTAGGATCGTTGTAAGATAAAGGAGGGCTGTGGAAAGTTATCTGAAAGGGGATAGCGTCTTTAATAAACTGCTATTGAAGCTTTTATTACTGTCAGTCTGTCAAGCCTGTAATCCTATTCAGCAGCTGGAAATTCTTCAGACAAACACCGGCTGCAAAGTTAGTGGAACTACACGAGCTTACCTGATCTACACCATCCATAAGAAAGCGGAATCCGTGTTCGTTAGTGCTTCGGTTTAACTAACTGTTTAACTTAATGGAGAAGGTGTTGTTAATGTCACCATTTTTCGCATTCTTAGTTGTTTTATTTTACCTTTGGCGTCTCATGTTACCTGTAAAGCATTCGACGCTCTGCAGGTTTGACACCGATTCAGCTCGCCGCCCACAAGAACGATTACGTCATGTTGAAGATGTTGCACGCACATGGGTTCAGGTGAGAAGCGCAAACCTTTTGGAAGCTTTACCTATGCCACAGTCAGTAGCAGGCTTGCGGCCATTTTGAATGCAGCTTATTTTATCACCCTTTTCCTGGGCAATTTAAGATCGCTGATGTTTTGGCGCAGCTTCATTTTTCCCAAATTTGAGGCAGGTGCGTCAGTTGCTTGTTGCTGCTGAGGATTTACGTTCAATGTTATGGGTGCACCACGTTTCACAAAAAAAAATTAGAAAATATTTTTCCTCAAAAGTTTTCATTTCTGTAAATCTGTAAAAACATAAATAAATGCAGTATTGGGTATTTATTTCAAAACGTTTAAAAAATCTTTGCTCACAGTAAATTTGTAGCTAGTAAACCAAATGCCGTGAACCCAATATAAATACTCGGGTATCAAATCTTGGTGTTAAGCTACTAAAGTTTCAAACTTTCAATAATCAGTTCTATTTGACAGTCTGCCACGATTTGCAATTGCAAGCCTAACTTAACAAATCTACTAAACTTTTACGTTTTGCTAAGTAAGCTACAGTGTCACATTGTTTCAGGACATGCAACCCGTGTAATGTATAAAACTTAAACTGTATCAATCTGTCACACTCGGCGATAAACTTCCCAACGTCACACTTGAACTTCAAAGTAAGCAACTTTTCGGAACCATCTACCGCACTGACCGTATTCTGCCAAATTCTTCTCCAAATTCGGCCTTGGTTCTGCTCACTACAACTACCGCATTTACTCGTGTATCAGCTTCACCTGGCCAAACATCATCCTTTTAAAGTAACCGCAAGAAAAATTCGTGTCGTTTCAACCGTTTCTGTAAGTTCTGCTCCCCGGAAGCACACTTGGCAGTTTGCAACAGCACACGCACAAGCGAATACAACTGCGCGACGCATGTTCTCTTGGGTATGCGTGGTCTTTCACGGTTATCCATTATATCACTCAAAGAACCATCTGGGCAATGTCGATTGAGAGCAATGACGCGTAAAGCGGTTGCGATTATGCGTAACAGTGTAAACACTAAGCAACGCGAACTGTTCCTTAAAAGAAAGCGATCTTCCTATGACGCTGGGTGTTTAAGCTGAAGCTAACCAATTTTGTAGCAACTAGCAATCAATGGAAATTGTGGTGCACGGCAAGAATTCTCCATTTCAGTAAAAGTTTCCAAAGAAATCGCACCATTTCAAAAGAATTCCCAACTTCGGAGTGTGATGTAAAACATGATTCAGTTAGAATTTCGGAGTCGGATAAAAAATCCGATTCCGACTCCCAGTGTTCTTAGGAATGCGACTCCGACTCCACCCAAAAACCTCCGACTCCTTGCGACTCCGACTCCGCAACCCTGGTTGCAGGCTACACAAAATCGATCGGCGCTTTCCCAAGAAACGAATCTATTTGCACAGTCCGTATAGGCGTTCATGCGCATACTAAACAGGAAGGAAGTTGCTATATCTGGGCTTCCTTGAATTTTTGGTGAAGCTATAGTTTATGATCTCGTAATTATTCTGCAACGGCATCGCGGCAGTTAAAAGTGCGCATACGCGACGCACGGGCAACGTGGAAAGCTGCGAATGGGAGCGCTGATTCTTTTTCAGCCTTGAAGCCGACATCTTGGCATGAAATGCTTTAACCTCACTCATGTAACGTTGCGCATCGAAAGAAAACAAGGACTTTTTTATATTCCATGCACTTAGGAAAACGTTAGAAATCAGTTCGTTTAAGACTTCTAGTTTTCGGAGAAAATGCAAGAGTGCAAGAGTTTTTCAGATGTCCTTTCAAATTCACAATAGACCTCAGGTTCGGGCTTACACCCGAAGTATACGTGATTTATAACGCGACCCAGGCCCATTTGTCCATATGGTTTTCTAGCTGTGTTTCTTTGAGATCTATGTAGAATTCTGGTTACCCGAAATGTTACTCACTTTTATTCAGTGTTGTTTTTGCAGTTTTCAGACCCCTGGTTGTACTTTACAAAACGACGTGTTGGGCTGATAGCTTATTTCGTACTTCTACTGCACTGATATTCGTCAGTATAGATTGCTGACTAGGGATGCATGCTTTCTTTTCACGCAAATACGCCTTAAAGGTCAGCTGCTTTTCACAAACGCAGGTGCAAAAGGCAAATCACTAGTGAATAAAGGACTCACACAAACTATTGCAAACGCGACTGGTTATGCAAGCCTGTTGCCACCAATGTCTGGAAACAGCGCGATGCAGGTTCTCGTGCACGGACTCTCCTTCATATACAGTTGACTTCAGTGAAACGCGGTGGTAAAATTTACGTGCGCCACTGGCTCCAACATATACTTTCTACATCGAGCTTTCTCCGAATAGATTCTTGTCTTTTTTCTACCATAAAGTCTAAAAACGTTAAACACTATTTTTAATTTATCTTACTCTCTCAACATTCTAACAGCCGAAGCAACCATGCAGGATGCAATAGTTAGAAATCGTGACAAAAATTCGATGCAATTTTGTTTAAATGATCGGTTTTGCTTTGTTGCTTGTAATAAAAACTTACACGTTTTATGTATTCCTACAAAAATTTCCAGAATTATTTTTGAATTTTGTTTGCTTTTTATCGGGTAGCAATCGAATCGGAATCACTGATGTAAACGTCTTAAAAATTGTGACTTGATCGTTCTGCTTGATAATTATATAAAGACAAAGTCTTACAATGTGGGCAGCATCAAAACCAATCGTACGGTGAACCCCATCGTGAGATCATTCGATGGCGACTCAGTCAAAAAAGACGGCTCTCCACTGGACAAGACGTGGGATGCATCCAACAACAAGATCTTGTACTACCAAGCTATGGCAAGTCCCGCCTACATGATCATGATGTATACTGAGGAAGCAGCAGGTTGTGCATAGTGACTGAATCGTCGAACTGCATGCGGGCTGAAATGACGGCTTCAAAAACGCTTTTGCTGTTACTTGTACGTTGTCTTACAATGCCATGCTATTGCATTTGTGACTGGCTTCAGTTTGCAGGAACGTTAAAGCGTTTGTCTAAATAAACCAATGGTTCTTAACCGGGGAGGCAAACTTCCCCGGGGGGAAATCAATAAATTTACAGGAATTCGCGAGCCCTTATGCGATGTGCAAAATGGAAATATTGATCAAAAGGTTTACCAATATATACATTTGTTATTACAAACTATTCATTATCAGGGGGCATGAAACAATGAACAACCACTGAAGGGAGGCGTGGTAGGGAAAAAGTTAAGAACCGCTGGTCTAAACTGTATAAGTCACTGCATGCTCCGATAGAGAATTGTCAGGTGTCTCTAATATAAGTACAAAAAGATTTTATACATGTTGAAAAAGTTAATTGGCATTAACAGTGTTTTCGTTTATATGCTTTAACCCAGGCAATGTAAGAACGGTAGTCAGCAAGAACGTGCCAAAATACTCTTATTCAACAGCAAATTACCTATTCTTTCTGCTACTTATGTTGCTTCGTAGCAGTTGGGCAACCAAGTTTATTTTCAAATTACGTGAAGTCTTTTTGTGGTGATTTGTTTTGTTTCTTTACTGACGTTCCGTTCACCTGTTAAAGTAGATTTTCTCTGGCCAGTGTTTTAACCATACGTACAGTAGATGTAGATGCAATTTCCATCAAGTCAATGAGTGTTGTAACATACGTCAAATGCATAAACAGACAACTGGTAAAGGCCGCAGCGCAACCAGCTGATTTTCAGAGGAGGCAAAATGATTTTAACTTGTTGTTGCACTATTGTCGGGGTGGCAAAATGCTACCTAGCAACTAAATATGATTTTCAAAATTTCGGGGGGACAATTGCCCGGTTGCCCACCTCTTGCGGACCTGGGGAATGGAAATTGTAGTGACGGTGAACTATAAACATATTGGGAAAGCCGTTGGTAGCACAGTTGAAAATATAGTGAACGACTGAGTAAAACTAAACAGGGTGAACTAGTTAAAATCCATAGCATTTAGTGACTAACTAAAAACAACGCAAAATACACAGCGTTGTGAAAATGATTTTTGCGCACATTCCATAACAAAGGAGCAATCACCTTTGCACGTCTTTGTTAGATATTTTTACATTGATTTTTCCAGGAGAAAAGCAAGAAGATATTCTAGAAAAGAGTTTTGCGCTGTACCACAAGTTGAAGAAGAAAGCAACAGAAGAGCCCTCTGCCCGGTCTCTGTATATACCGTTGGCCGATAAGGTGTTGCGCGTGTGATACGTTATTGTTAAGAAATGAGCCGTGTGGTGAACTTTCCTTTTTCTTGAAGAGATAATACGAGTGGCATGTCCTTTAAAAGCCAATATAGAATTTTTTTTATTCATAATATGCAAAATCTTAAAGAATGCGAAAAAACAAGATTGCAAATCAAAACTAACCTGTAATACCTCGAAACAAGTTCGAACAGCACTGACGTTATTGTTTTGCGAAAACAACTGGTACCTGGTCTTGGCACTAGAAAAGCCTTCGGTATTGAACCTGCGCTATATTTGAATAAACGGTTTGTTATCAGGAAGAGCGTCTCGGGAGAGCAGGCATTCTATTGGTCTTCGTAACAATCGTAAGGCTACACGTGGAAGTAGCTGCTTGAAACAAACGCGTTTCCAGGAGTGACCGTATGGCAACTCTGCGACTTACTTCGTGAATTGAGAAACACCTTTTTAAAATAAGTGACGACCGGAGCTTTTTGGCAATGCTGACCACCTGTATCATTGGAAAGCTAGTCATGCTAGAAAGATCATAAGACCGATCCTGCGTAAACGTGATTGGTTATTTAACAATGATTGTGACGAAAAGGTATTGATTCTTAGGATGAACGAAAGGCAAATGGAATGATTTTTACCTTGGTATGTAAAACACGTCGTGTTGTTCACCAGCTTGTGTTTATTGGTTTAGGTGGAAGAGTTTGCGTGCAATCTTTTGAGTGAAGTTAGATCGCCAGCTGACCTATCCGGACTTTTGCGTTTTGACCCCCCGGGTGAAGAACGTAAGGTACGGAGGAATCTCCAAACAACCATTGCTACGAATTGTCATTTTTGACATTTTGAGGACTACTTCATCTGCTGTGTATTCGCGTTATGTATTCAACTGCAGTGACCGATTCGTTTAAAAAACTCAACAAATTTTTGTTTTATCAAAGTCAACAGTAAGCCTTTAGTTAGGACTTTCGTCGGTATAAGATTGAAATTGCATCAATCAGAAACGACGATAGTGGAACGTGCAATATTTTTCCATACAGATTTTTGAAGGCTTTTTAGTCAAATTTCTTGATGAATATTAAAGAAATCACTTGATTTTATTCACAGACGTCACAAAAGCTTTACTTGGCGCCGATGCAGCAAGGATTTGAAGTTCGCATGAAAAAATTCGTGGCGCACGATAATTGCCAACTTGCTTTGTCCTGCATCCGACAAGGCACTGTTTTCAAAAGCGAAAGTGGTTGGAAGACACTTTTGATGAGGATCTTTTTAGCTTTGCTCTTCCCTGTGCTCAGCATTGCCTTCATAATTGCCCCCGAATCCAAGTAAGACATTTTTTACCAGAAAATGAAAAACGATATATGAGTGAATAAAGGTGAGGACTGCAGATGAAATGAAGCAAGATGAAGCTAAACTTTGGCTTCCGAAATCTTGAAGTGGTTTGTTGTAGAGAGTCGCATGTATACAGTGAAATATTAACCTCTAGGACCGAGTTCGCTGGAAAACTTTGGGGGACAAACTTTGTGTGATATGCATGTTATTGCGCATATCACACAAAATATTGTTCACGTAGAAGGCAAATTATGGAAAGATATATTTCAGTTATACACGAATCATGTTTGAGCGACGTTTATGCACACAGTATACACTGATTCGGTAAATTACCCAACACAACTATCAACAATTCATGATAATTCAGTTTATAGTAAATCTGTACACTGTGTCTATAGGTAATTCAATCACAATGTCCAATTATGTTTCTTTTTTTCCAAGCTTTATGCTGGGGAATTTGAACACTAATGTAACCACGAAATTTATGCAGCAACATTATTTTTACCACAAAATATTGAGGGGGTATTGTGTCCCCCTTGTCCAAAAGTTAGGGCAATTTCCTCCCGATCGCCCCTGAAACTCGATTCCTGCATCCAGCAACAATCATGTTTCATTAAAGAATAATAATTTCGCTGAAATTGGAAGTTTTTGGTTCTGGTACGTTTGGACCAGAAGCAAATTGTATATCTGCAGTTGGCAAACACTTTCTGGCCTGCAAATAAGACTGGCAGTTTAAAATCTTCTGGTTAATACCTGGATTTTGCTTTAGTTTTGTTATTATACATCACGTGCACACGGCTGGTCGCCTGTGACTGATTTTACACACTCACAAAATAACAAAAACGGTATTTTCATCGTTTCATTGTATAAGTTTGAAAAAACAATAAAAATGAGGGTTGCTTAATAAGCAGCCACATTGTCCTTTGCAGTTTGAGCAGGACATCACCAAGAGTCTTACCAAGTAATTAACAAGGTTGCATCATCCATGTTTTTAACCCTTTAAACGCAGTTTTTTAAAGGGTTATAAAGCAGTTTTTTACTCTCAATAAAGCGGTTTTTTACTCTCTGCTAACATGACAGACTGGGCAAGTTGCTAAGAAACCCAATGGTCAACCTCAGTTCCCACATGGCGTCCGAGATTGGATTTTTAATAATGATGGACCTTCGCATTATATTGATGTCGGAGAACACGTGCGATTGCCTTGGAATGCGACCAGACGCGTTGGAATGGCTAATACTAGTCTGGGTGTTAGCTCGGATTGTGAATGAGGTAAGTTTGTTTGACAAAGATTGTATCAGCATTGAGGTTGGAGCGAAGAATCCATTGCAGTCTCGTAAAAGCCGTTTGCTAAACAAGCGAAATTATCGGAATTGTTGCTTTTTTAATTTGTTTAAAGTACAACATTTCGCGCGTCGCTGCTTTGCTGAAAAAATCGTACTCCTGCGTCTTACGATTGCGGGAGGTGGGTTAAAGGCACGCAGCGACTAATATCGCTACATGCTGCGTTTCATCCGGTCGTAACGTGATGTGCGTCCTTTCTAAACTCAAAGAGTCTTGTTCATTTCTAGCCTGATCTACAGGGAACTTTATTTGATAGAGCATTTGATGTACAGTGCCGTTTCCTCGATGTCTTGTGCCTGCTAACACAGGATGCTGGAGCGACATGCGTCTGTTTCGCATTCTCGTAACAGTTCTGACAAACGATCTGTTTTTTTTCTGTTTGCCTCGCGTAGCGCGCAATAAAACCGCTGCGCGATCTTAATTATCGATTAGTGACTATTACCGTTTAGGACAGGGTTTCTCAAACAGGGCCCTCCGCCCCCCTTGGGGGCCACGAGCAGAGGCCTTCACTACGTAGCTTTGCCGTGATATTGCATAACACAAAAAATACATACACTTGCAAGTTTTAATCATCGCAGAAAGATGAAAGCGAGAAGTAGGCAGATTTCTCAGAGGCTTGCCGCCAGGCTAAAGTTTTTTTGTTGCATAACCCAAGTGTCACAATATATTAACTATTCGCCAGTTAAACTTAGAAGGGCGCCACGGCTCATGAAAGTTTGAGAACCATTAGTTGGGGTGTTTGACAACAAGCGTTTGGGTGGTGGCAGACGGTGTGGCTGGAGTGTCTTTTCGCCGCCTCCCGGCCTTACTGTGTCTGTATTGACAAGTCTACTAGCGTTAAGGCCAAAAATAAAAATCATTGTTGTTGACGTTTTCGGTTCTTACGCATATAGACCAAAATTGGCCATTCGAAACAGGCAGCTTTCTGATGAACTAAGACCAAATATCTGAGCTGTGGATATCTCATCACTTGGTACGTACGTTCGGGAAACCATTGAGTTTATTCGCAGCGAAATAATTACATCTTCTACAGAAGTGGGTGTGGTTTGTCAGCGCGGTTGCGTCAGGCCGCGCAACACCTACAAGCGGAATTTCTTGCACACCTTTTTGGAAAAGAGATCGAGTTGTTTCAATTTACTGTGTGCGGTGTCACTACCTAAAACGCTCTGGTCAGTGAAATGATAGCGTCAAATACGCAAACTAAAGTAGTATCGCGAGGAGAAAAGGACAGAACTGTTAAAACTGTGCAGAGAAACAGGCATGATCTGAAATGCGCTGCACTGCAATTCACAATGGTCTCCAGCATGCCTCCACGATCGAGGCGAGGTGTGCGCAACTTGAACGTAGCTGGGTGCCTGCCTTCGTGTCGGCATAAATTCAGGTTTCCGAAATGGCTGGAATCGGTGTGTGCGCCCGACTCATTCAATATGAGAAGGAAATTGTGGTTGCCTTATAGGGTCTCATTCTGGGTTAAAGCATGACTATAATTATCGCTTGTTTGGGAAACAGGGATAAGAAAAGCGTTGATTTTCATTTTGAAAATTTCGGTAAATCTGTACCTGGGATTTTAGAGCATTTACTATTAGTTTTTCGCTTCAGCTGAAGAAAATCCGCGAAGACAACTTCTTTCAAAATTTCACAAACATCTGGAGGCTGAACGACCTTGCGACTACGTCCCTCTTCGTTCTTGTCATAATCCTCAAAATCGTCGACGTATCCATAAATTCTGCGCCCGACTGCTCGAAACCAGCGCCGTTGTCTGGAAACTCAAGCTTCGTAAGCTAAAAAACATTTTTGCGCCACGTCACTATTTTACATCAATTTTTCACGTTAAGGAATCGAAACCATTGAAATAGAGTCGGTGTTATCGCTTCTCACTGTATTTTTCTAGCAAAAAATAAAAATTTCGAGAGATCCGAATCACAAATTTTTTTGTGCCAGGTTTGAACGACTGCTATTAAGCTTTAAATTATACTGCAGTTGAGGGTTCTCAATTGATGCGCAGCCGTACACGCTGCAACGACAAAAAACTGGCAGTCCATCTAACGAGTTGCCATGTTTCGAACTTTTATTTTTTTAAACGTTTCTTTGGCGACTAAAAATGTATTTTTTGAATTTCGATTGTTTACCGGGGAGGGCAACTCTTTCAACATGACGAGAAATGTTTCTTGCCGTTGATTTGTTTTCGGAAATCAATTCGAATTCAATGCAGCAGTAACGAAAAGTGAAATTGATAAAACTTCTATTACCACCTTGTTACCCTGAAAATTTCAGGCATTCTAATAGGTTGCCTTGACTAATCAGTTGTTCGATTTACCTCGTGGAAGTTTGCACATTGCAAGGGATAAGCTGAAATGAAAACCTCATGAACCGCATTTCACACAAAATCCGGGCGAACAACCTTGCTTCGTTCAGTAACAACAATAGTTCGTTATTAAATCTGAGATCCTTCGGCTTCACAGTTATTTACCGGTTTGTTTTTGTTTGTAGTTTAACTGCCAAAGAGAAAATTGGATCTTGAGCGAGACTTGGTACATCCAAATATCGGAGGCCGCCCTCTCCGGCATAACGATACTTATTCATATCCGTGCGTTGGAAATGCTCTACATTGACAGAACATTCGGTAGGCTGTTGTCACATTCCTCAAATTGAATATCAGCTTTGCTTGGCAGTATAGTGGATTTAACTTTTCGCATTACGACTTGCCGTTCCCTACTCGCTATTGCATTCCGTACGTGAGATCTGGTTTGTATCAACTTGTCATT
>JGI24158J21664_10004486_pt1 | contig 17981 bp, 17 predicted proteins | sample Ectturendosymbi3_FD_21664 | JGI IMG/M metagenome (IMG submission 21664)
AATGCTTTTTCAAATCATCCCCTGCGAACGAGCACCATGGTGTTTTCTGCACTACAGCTGCGTTGTAGCAGCATATTTCTCGTCCAACATTCCGGAAACATTAATGCATCGTTTCGTTGTCCACGTTCGCGTCGAAACAGGTGCATTCGTCCAATTGCTGCATTGTAATTCNCTAATNGGTGATGAATTCACATCCGCAAGATCTTCTCTCTGGCAATTCGGAACAGCAGCGTATTGAGACCGCGATGTCGAGTATTCCAGATCATCGCGACAAATCAGAGAAAACGTTTGCGGATATCCTTGACATGACACAGCGAAAAGCACTGTCGAAGAGATTGGGGCGGATTTCAAAACGCCTCGCTTTCCATTACAACATCAATCAAACACCTGCTGTTCATGTCAGGAAGCGCATTTCCGAAAGAACAATCATGCACCGAACTTGGATTCAATTTTATCGTCTTTAAAACTTCGACATTCCGAAAACAATTAAGCTCAATTCGCTTTACCGTTGTTTCATCCACTTCTCATGGCCCAAGCAACCAGTTTATGAATCGCCTGAAATAGATAGACTTCTACGAAATTGAAAACTTAACACTGCGGTTGATTCCGTGGTTTAACACTTGGGCCAAGAAAGGCAACTTCGTGTTTTCAAAGACGCAAGTTTATGCTGTTTATTGGGAGATGCGGTGTTCTTTCCTGCATTGCACCAGGTGCTACTAATAGCACTCAACGCTTCCACCAGCAAGTTGTACCGTTGAACGATCGTTCAGCACACTGCGTCGAGTCAAAACATGGCTTAGCTTAGATCCAACATGACAGAGGACCGAGTTTCTGAATTGCGCATGGTGAGCGTTTGTCGCAACAAAATCAACAGTGACTTACCTTTGTACGTCGAGGACTTCATCAATAAGTTTGCAAGACTTCTCGAAAACGCAGCTATTAATTTAATTGTATTTGAAATACTTGGTCATTTACTTTCACTCCGGCATTTTATTCGACTGTGTATTTGCATCTTTGCTGGATTATGCATATTTTCTTGGAATGATAAATCGTGCACATTCCCCACAAACGACCAAACCTAGCATGGCTTATGTTGTGTAGTGATTTTGCTTTGTTGTCTTATTTAATGCTATCACAACAAGTATATATCCACAAATCTCTAAAGTGACGTTCTTTTGTCACTACTTAGCTTGATTGCTCATTTACGACGTTTCTTTTCATACATTTCACATTAAAAAATGTACCCACCATCCCCCCCTGGAAAAAAATCCTTCCGACGCCTGTTGTCCAACAGGAATATAGCACTTCCCTGTCGAGGTATACTGCAACTGCTCCAGCTTTTCTAGTGTTCATAAGGTTTAGCTTTGCGCTTTTGCCACGAAGACTGTGCCGAAGCAANGAAAGATCGTNGAACAACAGCTTCGAACACCCGCAACCGGTAACACTATAGCACAGCGAAACTCCACCGCGTGCTTGTTTAAAAATAGTACTGTAGCTTTCACCNGGGCTTCGCGTTCAAAGAGCTAAACACTTCGCAACAGCAGAAAGCGTGATGATGTGGAAAACACAACATTTTATTGCTGAAAGGCGGAGGCTGAACGCAAAAACGAATTAAAATATGAGAAAAGTTAATAGCCAAAGTCAGGGTTTTTTTTAAGGAAAATGTTAGGACCCGGTTTGGATCTGTAGGGATCCGATCTCTCTGATTCTAGGGACCCGATTTTTTATTATTTTAGGGACCCGATGATAATTTTCTCTGATTCTAGGGACCCGATTTGAAATTCTAGGGACCCAAATCGGGTTCCTAAAACGCCTTAAAAAAACCCTGGTCAAAGTTGATTGCGGCAGTGGCGGAACACTGCAGTCAAAGGCAAAGAAACGCCAATCACGCGTGCGAGAACAAACAGGAATACGCAGAAAACGCATTCGACCAAGAAACAATGTTCCGCGACGGTTTACACCCCAAGATATACATAAAGTTCACTTTACGTCGGATCCTGAAGTATACATAAAAACACAGGTCATATTTGATTGTAAAGCAAAACATTTTCCAACATATCTCGAATGATTTCACGCATAATTTCGAGCATGCAAACTCACGGAAATAACGATTGTAAATCAAAATTACTCAGGATTAAAAAACACGTTCTACTCAACGAGTAAGATTCTGAACGAGCGTTTTCATCGTGTCCAGCAAACAACGTTGACTGCACGCTTAACGAGTATTCCAAAAAGCAAAACGATGAATGTTGTAACGAGTAGAGTAGTACTGCTACTAGTGAAAGCACAGAATATTTAGGGGAATGGAATGTCGCTACTGCAAAAACGTTCAGCAAACGGGATAATTAAAAGAGATCAATGCGGAAAATGCAAAGCTTTGCGCACACCCGTGCACAAGCTGTCAATTTACAACGTTTTACGCTGCGCCAATGCAAACGGCTTTGACGATATTGGTAGGACATCACCAAAACGGTTCACATGCTCAATTTGTTTAGACCCGAGGACATTACGGAACAACGTGCAGGTATTGAAAAGCACAGGGCGGCGAATGCTACAAAGTTGTTGCAAATGCTTCAAGCGAGGCCAGCGTCTCTAGCCATGGAATAAAACACGCCCTTTCGGCTCAGAAGCGCGTCTGGAGCGTCGAACTCGGCAATTTTACCAGTGTCGAGCAGAAGAACCCTGCAAAAAACATAATCAAAATTTGTAGAAAACCTGTATGTTAAATTCCCAACGACACCGCCACTATATTGGAACAAACCAAAACCACTTGACATGAGTAATAAGCTGGCGACAGCTCGTCTTCTTTAAAGGCTAATGCTCAAGGTTGGGGCCGGTCCAGCCAGTAAGGTTAGGGGGAGGGGGCGATTTCAGTAATATTTGGTAGTCAAGTCTCATTGCAGGTTCACTACTTTAAGAAAGATGAAGTATACTTCACAGCACTCATGTGACAAAACAATAGACGGCAAAATGACCTTATATCGTGAATGCTGTTTTCCGAATTGTACAAAATCATGGTGAATGCAAGTTTTAGAGGGGGGAGATGTCACAGATCGCCCTCCCCTCCTGGATCCGCCTCTGGCTCGAGGACGAAATAAATATACGTAGAACAACTAATGTGCACTGCGATTTTTACAACGGACTCATGCAGGACAGTGATTACAAACGCCTGCTTGGTTCACGCCAAGTGTGAGGTGACACTACCGCAAAATACAACGGGATGTGCTACCGGGGCAACGTGCCACAAACTGCCTCTGATCAACGACGTATTTGCAGGCACTTGACGTGGTGCGAAATTGCGCTCTGCCTTGAGAGGAGTAGCCGTAATTACAACTCAACGAAACGCAATTATCGAGTTACGCAGGAAAAGAGATTTTTAAGGAATGACGACATACAAAGAGAGAAGGCAGAGGTCGACGCACGACTGAGGTCGGCATGGTGCTTGTTGGTTTGGACAACGGAAAACTACTCCAGCCTAGCAAAAGGTGAAGAAAAATCTGTTGGAAAATCACTGAAAGGCTCAGCGGTGTCGCCACATTTTTTTCCGAAAAACGCAGATCAGCGATGGAACTGTCCGATGATCGAGTTCAAGCAGACAGAGACGAACTTTCACAGAAAAAGTTGATTTTCCCGTGAGAAAGTTTGGAATCGGAACTGAAGATTATATCTCGAGCGAAATGCCGTGGGCGCTTCACCTAAAATGCTTTCCTTTCTTTGACCTTCACGCAGTTTATGTCAGCCGCAGCGATTGGCGAATTGATCCGTCCTTTTTACATTGAACAAGACGTTGCGGCGACAGATCTGTGGCACGAACGGCCTTAAGAAAGGAATGTAACCGACATTTCCATCTTGAAACCGGCGAAGCGCAAGAAACTACAAGTGCGGAAAAAATGCAAAACGTAACACTTTCACGAAGAGCGACTCTTGTGCTGCAGCATGACTAGACAGTAATTGTAATTACCAAGAAAAATGACGTGAACTGGCAAGCGGTTGTTACCTGTCATAGTCCATGATGGTATTGAGCCTGTGAGCAATGGTGATGACGGTGCATTCTTTAAACTGGTCGCGAATGGTTGCCTGTATGAGGTCGTCGGTCTGCATGTCCACGGCGGCAGTCGCCTCGTCCAACACCAGGATCCTTGTCTTTCTCAACAGTGCCCGAGCAAGACAGGTCAGTTGGCGTTGCCCAACACTGAGCGAAAAATCGGCAAGAAAAAAAAATTATTGCGAAACTTCGGCTTCACTCAAAGTGCATCTAGCTGAAAAAATGTGAAATTCCTGTTCAACAAATGTCTGTTCTGCAGCGACGCGCAAGCTTACTGCATTACTTCGATGCCTATTTACAACAGTTTCGCATAAAAAGGAGACACTACCTAACGGCATTGCTTGAGCGTACTTGTCAGGTGCGATTTTGCCATCAAAAGCGAAACCCGCGCGTGTCGTCGCCAAGCAACATCGTCTCGGATTGGAAACGGCTTTATTTGGTGAACGTGCCGCAGGGCCGTAAACACCTGTGATGTTTTCGGGAAGGGGGCAAAACGATTCTAACTAGTTGTTGTGCCTAACAACTACTTAGGCTTTTGACAATCTCCGGGGTGAAATTTCCCCGGTTGCCCCACTCTGCTTGCGGGCCTGACGTGCCTTAAGCGATCTTCCTCAAAGGCACAATCGCGGATGCAGTAGCACAGCAGTTCAGCTTGCGTCCTATGGAATTATCAAACCCTTTGCTCAGTTATATACCCGGCATTGCTCACAGACTTGGCCGGATTGTGCTTCAGAAAGCCTATTACTTTGTTATTCGATGTAATGAGAGGATTGAGATGCCATTTTTTCGTGAAAACGTTTGATCGATACATGACGCTTGTACAAACACGCAGTTAATTACCACAAAGTTTTTTCTTTTCTTTCGTTTGGATTCAAATCTGTATAACTTTGAAAAAGCGTAAGATCACCTGATATTTGCTTCATACTGTGAATAAAATTTTTGGCCCTCGTATTTTGGAAATTAGTTCGTGTTTCTCGACAAACTGCAACATATTTTCTTTCGAGAAAACAGCTTGGCATGGGCCATGTCGCGAAATTCGCAGATTCCATTTGATTCGCATCGTTACAATGGAGCTTTTCACAAGAGTCGCGAAACAATCAAATATTAAAATAAAAAAACAGAGTTTTGAGACACAAAAATGAACAATTTCTTTGGACATTCAGGTTGGGTGACCTGTGACCTTAATGACCCGACGAGGAAATGACTCGCCTCGGTGGAACATGCAACTCGACTCTCGACATTAAAATAGTTCCTAATGACCATGACTTCCGATTTAAGTTCGGAAAGTGTATGGCGTGGACTCGTCTTGCAATTGTATGATTCACATCCATCTTTAAATGCATAAACATGTGCCATTCATCGGCCATTTTCCCGGACAAGTTGAAAGTTCTGCATGAGTGATTTAAAGGTTGCGCATCAGTAATTTAAGCGGCGGTGCGGGTTTTGATGCATACACCAAACTTTTAAAACCTTGAATGTCCTGGTATAATATATTGCTGACGCTTTTTTCCCTTACCTTCGAAATCCCTTGGCAATCGGAAAAGTGGCTTTAAGTTTCTTTAAAATAATCTTTCGCAATCGTGTGTGTTTGGTACAAGAGCTGTGGTTTAGTAAGATAGAATTGTTTTTTCCTTTTTTTTTGTTGGAAGAATTCGAAAACTTGTCGCAATGTTAGCAAAACATCTTATTGGTGAATTTACAAGAGCAACTTAGTGCTGTTGCATCAACTGGCGGGAAGACACGCGCACACGCTTCTTTTCAAAAAATGTATGAAAATTTATGAAAACCAGCCTGCTACGAGGGTTTTACTATCGACGTCACACGTTAAACATTCTCCGCATCGAGCATGAAGAGAACCTTGCGAAACGCGGAGCTGAATAAAAGAAAGATAAAAACAGAGAAACGTCATCGAAAAAGGAGCAAGAAATGATGGAAACGGAAGTAGAGACAGGCAAAGTAAACTTTCGCGAACACCGGCGACCATTTCAACGCCACATGCTGCAGCCTGCCGTTGCCTGGCAACACGGGTTGAGCGACGGGTATTAATGCCTGGAAGTGTTGCTTGAAAGACAGAAACGGCAACTACCACTTCCTGCCAGGTGCATTTGCACAGAAAACTAGGTCACAATAAAAAACTACGACTTTCCCTTCAAAAATCGCCACTGTTGAGTCGAAAATCAGAGTGGGTTTGGTGATCAGACAGGGAAGGTTTGCGTAACATCGTTTGACAACTTATTGGATTATCACGGATTGCAATGCTGCCGCATCTCTCAGTTGTTAAAAGTTGCACATGCATCGTTTCTGCTCTTTCATTTGCTGCTCACAATATAAGCTGATTCATCAGGTCTCTCTAGATTACATTCAGTCAGCACAGCTTATATCAACTCGTATCTTTCGTGTCACCCTGTTTTTTTTTCGGTCGTAGACCGAAACGTTTTTGAAATGGCCGAAAAAAATTAAGTCATTTCGGTCAGAATGTTTGAAAATGCAGGTTAAGAAGCACTGTTCTGGTGAGTTTTAACACATCTGTGATACAAATGACCGAAATGTTTCAGTGACCAAAATGCCTCAAAAAATGACCGAAACGTTTAAAGAAACCAGCTGTCACCACACTCCACGCCACCACATCTCTTATACGAAGCTCCGGTGTTTGGCATTTAACTTCAGAGAAAACATGAATCCCGATAGAAATTGTCTTTGGTGACTACGTTTCTTGTCCAGGTTGTTCTCAGCAAGAAATCGACGCGTGCAGCGAGCGCACAAGAACAACCCACAAACCACGGCCACCCCTGGGTTGTAACCTGCGCCACTTAACCCTAGTGGGGCTGTTGCTCGCCGCTTAGCAACGATAAACTTGTTTATGTTCAGCTTGTCGAACGCATCAACAAGTAAACGGACACTTGAGTGCGCGCGTTTCCGTTTTTGAAAAATTTTTCAAAAATTTACAGTGCTTTTGGCGTTTTGCACAACCAAGCACGCAAGTTTCGTAGGAACGGCACAACAGACGACTGAAGAATGGATGAACTTTGCGCCCGGCAAGTAAGTAACCATGGCGCCACGAAGCCATAAAGAAACGCTTTTCTCAACAAACTTGAAAAAAATTTACGACTGCGATGTCCTTAATTGCCGCCATACATGATTACCATGCCAACATAAACTAACAATGATCGCCAAGTGCTGTTAGGTGCCACTTGGAGGCGCTGACGCCAACTAATCACAGCCACTCCTATCGTGTTTCCGAATAAGTTCATCGCTATGACAAAAAGCTGCTCAACAACGATCTCAATTCAATAAAACTTTTTTCAAAAAAAGGTTCGGAATGTTCGCAAACAACGAAAAAAACTCACCTTAAATTTTCTCCGCCTTCTGAACATATATGTTCCAATTTATCGGTCAGGCCGCTGACGTACTCTTTCAGATGAGCGTGTTCAAGGCAGGACCAAATCTCGTCATCGCTGTAACAGTCGAACGGATCCAGGTTCATCCGAAGCGTCCCAGAGAAAAGTACCGGGTCCTGAGGCAGTTAAACGCAGATATTTGCAGCTGAGACTTGATTTTGCCGTATCAGCATCTACAGTCGCGTGCCGGCCATACCAAACCTGCTGCAAACGTACGGGGAGAGTGTAATAAATGAGATTTGCGTCAAGTTGAGCGGGAAAACAACAGTTTGGAGTTGAAATCAAAGCTGACAGCGACGTTTAATAGGCGCCGTTGACGTCACAAAATAAGCGTTTATCCCATGCTGACGTTGACAAATGCTTCCACAACAAGACATCGAAAGATTCCAGTGGAAATGGGAAATCGTTCACGCCTTAACCGTGAAGGCCAACTATAAAACGCCGGGGTCGGGATAAAAGCTCGAAAACTGCATCACTATAAAACCCCAGACAATGCTGAGTAAGACTAAATATACTCAAACCCTTCAAAAACCGATTGAAGCCGAAACGTGGGCGGTTCAAATCAAACAGAACCGGGGATATCTGCGTGACTTGCAAAGGAATATTGGCGGCGATTGAAAATCGCTTTCAGCTGACAAGAAATTTTCCAAAACGTGGAAAAAAACGAGGAAATGCCACCCTCAGAAAGCGATTGAAGACCCGACAGCGTCTCCGTCGACAACAGAAACGAGCCCGAGAGCAGCTGCAGCTTTTTCGGACGTGTCCGATCGCAACGCGCCGCGAGAAAACAAAGCAAGAGCTGTGAGGATCATCGCAAAGACCGACTGCGGTTGACAGAGGTGGGTGAGGCCGACGACAAGAATAGCCAGCAAGGCAAAGCGGAAGTCTTCGCTGAAAATAGTGACTCAATCAAGTGCCGATGCAACATTCCGAGCGCTAGGAGCGCTGCAAACGTCGGTAAAGAAAACAGGCGCCAGCCAGAAAAAGCCGCTTGCGCGCCGCACGACCGGATGTCCAGCGTTGCAGTTCCTCGCAAATTCCAGATATCGCGCCGGACCGTTGCAGGAAGAGATCAAGGTTTTCCGGGTTGCGGGAAAGGAAAACTGCTCGCGTGAGAAGGTGATTCGCGCGGTTCAGAGCGCTTCCTTGTTTTCACTTGCGCTCGGGACCACAAGCGAACACAAGCGCACGTCACTGCTTCCCAAGTGCGGCTCAAAAGCCACGCTGCGCTCTTGCTTTCCGCCGCGGGCGTAATCTTGTTTGCTGCAGGACATGCAAAAGCAAATTTGCGCGTTGGAAGCGCCTTAGAAGGTCTCGCGCCGACCAACGGCTTTTCTTTTGCGAGCAGATAAAAACCACCTTCTTGGTCCCTTTTACTTGCCAAAAACCGTTCAGCGGCAAGTGTGTGCAGAGCTGAACGGTTAAAACAACGAGTATCATTTCGCGGATCGCTCGCGTACGTTTCCCAGATCGCATCCATCTCAAATCTTTAAATGCGCAGTTAAGTGCAAAACGTGGAAACTCCTCTTCATTTCATTAGGTTTTTCTTTTTTTTTCTCAATTTTTCAAGAACCGAAAAAGCCACTGCAAGTGGTTATTGCGATAACTCGCGAACCACTGAAGCTGCGTCGGCAAGCAAGAGGCTGCAGGTGAGGATTTTTGACGGCGCGTCTTTCGAGGCCTTGCAATTGGATTCGCAAAACGAAACAAGCGAAATCTAGCTCGCGACATTAAACGGCGCACGGTTACCATGCCAACTCAAACTAACAAACGATGCACGGCGTGCAACGCAACCAATCCCGAGTTTCCCAGAAACCATTGTCGTGAAAGAAACGGCGCTCTATGAAAAAATGGGATTTACCGTCGGTCATGTCACCAACTATGCATGCAACAAACGGAGGATGGAGGTATATGAGGAAGCAGATGTATCGGTGTTTTCCTCAGGCGCGGAACAAATATCGCGACCAACGGGGATGCCCTCATTGCGCGCTCTCCGTACGCGCGTTCAAAAATGCGGTCGGAGCGATTTTTCTGAAACGACCGCGTGCGAAAGAAATGCCGAGGACGGGACGCACGCCAAGCATTGAACGCACTCGTGACTGGCTCGTTTGTTAAAAACGCGATCGCCTGCGGTTTGCGATCGTCGCACGGAACAGCATATTTTCAATGGTCCGCGACTCTTGTAGTCGGTTCTGCTTCTGCGAACCGAAATCCTTCTGTGGGCGGAAAAGGTCGTTTTTTTCGAAGGCAACACTGTTTATGCACGAAAAGGTCGCGATCGGTTTGAACGCAGTCGGCGCGTTTCAGTTAAGCTTGCCTGAGGTATGATGGTGACCTTTGACCTCAAGTCGTGCAATCCGATTTTGGAAATGTCGACGCCGTCCACTTCGATCTTGCCTTCGGCAGCCTCGATCAAGCGGAACAATGCGAGAGTCAGGGACGACTTGCCGGCCCCAGTCCTTCCCACGATCCCAACCTGCAGTGCAGTGAAGACGGTTCAGATCAGGGGTGGCCAAACTACGGCCCGCCGACCAGTTTAATGCGGCCCGCCAAACACTTTGCACATTTTTTTCAAGCACCACGTTTCCGACTGTTGACAGCAGCGCAACAGCGTTGGGTGCTGCCTGTATTAAACAAAAGTGTAAACAAATGGTGTGATTTTATTGTTATTATTGTTCTACAATACATTTTAACAACCTATTTTTGCATAGATTACGTCAATCGCACTGTATCCGGCCCTCCAGTGGCGAGGCAGTCGCGAATTTGGCCCTCGGGTCAAAAATTTTGGCCACCCCTGGTTCAGATTGTCACCTGCGTTATCTTAAGCCTGGAAAACGTAAAAACCCGTCATGTGGGGTTACGTTCACCGCTTCTCTCGCGAGGGGGTATTTGAATCTATGGCAATGGCCAAAAATAACGGATAATTCGAAGTCTTACATATAAAATTCGAGGTGCTCCGCTCCACTGGGCGGGAAAAATAAGCACGGTAGCGAAGCCGGCATCACGACAACCGCATTATCATAAACTCTAATAAAGAAAACGTCGCAGGGCTGGTCCAGTGAATGTCGTTGGCATTGTGGCGGATTTGACGCAAGTGACAAGAATTTCTGCACAAAGGGTTGGGATGCGAAGAATGGCGGGTTTCAATAGCACGCGTTTTCCGCAATAACCGCCACTTTACGGCAGTTTTCACTTCGCCCTGGGATTTCAAGCAAACGACGGAGAAACCCACGGTGGCTGCAGCATTGTGTTTTCCTTACAAAGGAGATAAAAATTCCAACTTTGGGAACTTCCTAGCGGACGCGGTCCTTGTCGAGCGCTCAAAACTTACAGAAGACGGTGTTAAAGCGATTGTCACCTTAGCGGGGGAGTAATCGGTAGAAACCCAACAGGAATGTAAATAATGCTCTATATTCTTAACCGTGTCGGCTGAAACTGAGTCAGCCCACGCGGCTTTGTGGCAGGTGTGCCTGGATATAAACAAGTTTTACGCGCTGGAGGCGAAAACTTTTCGTGCAAAAAGAGGGAATTTTTCGTCCCCACGACGTTCACATCAATAATTAAACTAACCTTTTCGCCGGGCCGTATCTCGCAGGATATTTTTCTCAAGACCAGATCCAGGCCTTCCCTGTACCGCGTGCTGTACTCGCTGAAAATAACTGAACCCGTCGTCGGCCAATTCTTTTCCGGTTTTGTCTCCTCGATAGAGTAAGGTGCCTGGGTGACAACGCACAGAGCAGTAAGGATCGTGCGACTGTTCGCTGCAGTGGGAATGCAGCAGCCAAGTCGCAATCAATCAAAACCTTAATTGAAACTCGTCTATCCGACCAATCATTTCAAATTGCTCGACAATATGTTTGTGCTGCTGCCCGGTGGGATGTAAACACGTTGAAAACGAAATGCCTTCGTGCAGACACTCCATAAGTTCGTCTTCTAGGTGGTTAGGAGTTTGATAGAATCAAGTTATGAAGCCGCGTTGTAAACAGTATTTGTAGTCAGTTTGTCAAACAATCAACACAGCCCTGTGCTAGGAGTAATCTTTACAAGTGGATAGATAGAAACTATTCGCCTTATCATTCCAGATATTTAGCGCTTTTTTCAAAGAACATTCTCTCATTCCAACAATCACATTTCAGGTTCTTAGCTTTTCGTCCAAAATGAATTAAATGGAATAGAGCCTCCCAGCAAATTAACTAAAGCTTTTCACAGTAGAGCTTCTGGTGCCATTCCGTACTCGAAATATGGAAAGGCAGAAAATCAACAAAAATGACTATGTTCAGCCAATGCGCTTGCTGAAGCGGCGATGAAAAGCAACTGTTACCGAGAATTTGCTTCTTTACATATTTTTGAGACTGCTTGTAACGGTAGCGACCAGTCACACCGTCTGTCTATCAAATCGCGATGTTTTGCAAATCGCAGGGGTTAGTAAATAAAAAAAAGATTTCAGAAAGCAAGCATGAAAGGAATGAAAAAATACAGAAGCATAAAAAATGCATAAGCTACACCTCATTAGACTTCAACAAAACCGTCACATTGGAACTGTACTTCAGTAGGTAAAACGCAAGTACTTCCAACGACTACATCGAGGGACACATGTAGGAAAACATTCCAGATTACAAAACATTGGTATACTCCAGCTTTTTGGTTGTCACACGTGGAGCGCAGCATGTTTCGCCGAAGCGCCGATGGTCGTGTGCGTCACTGCAATCAGCATGCAAGTTACACAACGTTTGAATGTAATAAATTGTTTTCAAGAGCAAGTGATTCAGGCTGCATTCGGACAAACCCGCTGAATAAAAATAAGACGATCTTTCACAGGCACGTCAATTATGTTCAATTGCAATGTGTTGTCTCAGCGATTTTCCCACGCTGTGTCGCTAATAGCCTTGCGACTTCACAGACTTTGTTAGAAACCCGGTGATCTTCATTGCAAGGTGCATTGTTACGGGTCAAAGTGATAAAAGGTGCGACGTTTTCAGTGAGCCAGAACATACCAAGAGGCAGCGAGTGTATGGCGGTATACTGCGAGTATAGTATCAGGGATTTTTTAAGGAAAATTTTAGGTACCCGGTATGGACCTGTAGGGACACGATTTCTCTGATTCTAAGGACCCAACTATAATTTTCGCTGATTGTAGGGACCCGATTTTCAATTCTAGGGACCCGAATCGGGTTCCTAAAACACCTTAAAAAATCTGCTAATAGTATAGCTATAGTCTGTTTAAAGAGATCTTTTTCTTGTCAAGTCGAGTGAAAAGATTTTAAAAGACCCCTTGCTTTTCATTTTCTTAACCTCAAGTACAATCACTTGCTGGTTATAGGAAGTATAAACTACATTCAAAAGAACATGTTCTGCAAAATCAGGGCAGTTGCTTTGCAATGCAATTATAGTTATTTTATCCGTGATGCGCACAGGAGAAGCAAAAGTAGATTAGTAATCAAGACAATTCTGTAAATGTTACCTCATTTTCGAGATCGGCGAATTCCTTCTGTCTCTCAACGGCAACGACGTGAATCTCCAACTCGCTCGTCTGCCTCACCCACCAGTTTAAAGTCGAGGTTATCTAAAAAAGTGAAATTGCAAATTAAAAAAAGCTCAAGAATCTGCGATAAATTCCAATTAAAGATTGCGGCACGGATGGGGAAACCTAATTAGGTGACGAAATAGAAAAGTAGAATTTTATTAACAGCTGGGTACTGACGCAATGCACCGATATAGCAACTGCTATGCACGGCGCTTTGACGTCATGAAACGTGTAGTCGGTTTTTACCGGGTTGTATTTAGACTTTTCCGTGTTTACCAAGTTATAGCCGCAAAATATCACAACGCACAATTTGTTCAGTTAAGATATACAGTTTTTGTCGCTGGGAAACGAGCGAAAAGATTTAGATCACTAAGTAGTCCGAAAACAAGTTAAGCTTTCATTCAGACGAAGAAAAAAAATGGCGAGAAGACGCAAGTTTCGTGGTCTACGACACTGCCCACTCCACTGCTGTTTTTCGAAATTTTAGAGATAGAGTCCAAAAGCAAGTCTATTTAGATCTTACTTCCTTAGATAAAGTATTTTGAGCTTCCATCAAGAAGCACAAAGACAAAGCGAATGAGTGGAGGCCGAGCTCAGGAAAAATTTTTTGCTTGTCCTCTCAAGCGACTTTTCAAACCTGACCTCGACGAAAACGTGGATTTCATCGTGGAAGCTGCGCAGATGCCCACGGAGTATTGAAATTCCTGAGCGGCAAATTTGCTAGCATCAGCGGCGCCCACCCACGCTGCGAGCTCTTCAAGCTTTTGCTGCAGCCACGCTTCAAACAACGAGGCCGCGACATATATCTTTCACCTGCAGCTGATGGGTTCTGTCTGCAGCATCTCACAGCTTTCAGCAAGCTGCAACCCTGCCTGGAAGTTTGGGCTCTGACGAGATTTAAAAAATTGACAGAAGCTTATTTTTCCGAGACAGGGCACGTTTCAACGACGAAATGTAGGGACAATGCCGATGTTTTAGGTAAAGTTTAACTACGGTTTCACATGGAGTATTATAAGATCGAGCTAGGGCTTAAACATTTCCATCAAAAACAAATGCTCTACAGCAGGCCTGCACAACTCTGAAAGCTCGAAGGGCCAAGTTATCAATGTAAAGTTGCCGCGGGCCGCAAAAGCCTAATCCATTTCGATGTAAAAGTTTCTTTGTAGTATGGAAGAAATTCTGGAGTGACAATTACTCATTCGAGATTGAGCTTTTGGAACACTTTCTACAATTGACAAAGCTCTCGCGGGCCGCAAGAAAAGCTTTCGCGGGTCGCATGCTGCCTTCGGGCCGTATGTTGTGCAGGCTTGCTCTACGGCATGATCTGCAGTAACCAACAATCGTTTATTTTTGGAAACAATCCTATGAAAAGCGATCTCCTGGTTTGAATACAAAAGAAAACGATCTTCAAATCGGGAGGATGTTTTTCGGAACGTCCCTACACATTCAAACGAATAATGATATCACAATACAACCTATTGTGATTTCACCTGGACGTCGTTAAAACTCACTCAGATTTCACAAACCTAAGTACAAAAACCGATGACTTCACAAACGCAATTATTAAAAAAGCAAAACAACACGGTATCTGTTCACAATCATCTATATGACCAGAGCAAGCATTAAATTTTAAAGTTGCACTGCAAAACGCTGACAACAGCTCCATGCTTTGATGATTTGCGACTAGAAAGTATTTCGAGCTTCCAAGTACAGGTCAACGAGCAAAACAACTGTCCAATTGCAACTAATCTGATGAAATTTCGGTTGAGCGCAGAGTTTGTGACTGTTGTGCACGGAAGCGCAAGAAGTAAATCTCACGCAAAAATACTCACGTTGAGGGCGTACGAAATAGACAGGCCAGCGAGCGCGCCAGTGACGGTCCCCCTCCCCAGGACGGCGAAGAGCGCGGCGAAAAACACGATGGCGTTTCCAATCACGTCCAGCCGTATCGCCAGCCACCTGCAGACGTACGGCCATAAATAAACATAAACGGGAGTTATCAGACAACTGAAAAAAGAACTTCCCAGCTAAGTTCTTTGCAACCATTGTTCAAGCGCGTGCAACCAATCTGTAAGGGGGATCTTTGCTGGAACACGATTTACCCTAAGCGAACCTTATATCTTAATCCTGGGTTGCGAAGGCAAGCGCATTTGAGTTTCGGGAGGGGTTTGCGAAAAGTTTTATTGGTGTTTTAAAAGCCTGGTCATTAAAAGTTCTCTTCGCGCGCAGTAGCGTAGCCAGCTCAAAATGTTAAAGGGGACCAAGCGTTTGACTTCAGGCGAGAAACGGTGTTTTGCTTGGGACAACGCTTCTCAAAGCACAAAATGACTGGACATGCTAAATATTTGGGAAGGCCATGGCCCCTTAGACCCTCTCTGGCTACGCCTATTTTTGCGCGCGGTATGTTCTCAAAAAGGAATTGTTTTCAGCGAAAAATTGCTTTTCGATTTGAGTGAAAAACTTCGTCCAGCAAATTTGCTTTTCTGCCTGCTTCGTGGGAAAGGGAAAAAAGAAACGCTTGACCGAGGTTGGATGTCGGAATCAATCTTAACAAGCGGATAATTGGCATGGCAACTACAACGCAGACCCACATATCATGGCATGATAAAAAATCAACAAAAACAGCAGAAAATCGCAAGGAATTCTTTAAATGAAACAGGCATGCCATTGTTTTCGTGAGGCGCGAACGACGGAGTCACGAAATTAAGGTGTCACAGCGCTAAATTGCAAATGATGTTGAGAAAAAGCCCAAGAACGATCAGCATGTAGCAATCAGCATTCCGGATCGTGTTAGGTCAAACACCTTTCAAAACAAGACGACAACAGACAAACAAAAACCGGGGCCTATGCTGTGACATAAACAGCCGGGATGCCGGCACGTTTTCCGAGTCGAAACGAAAATCTGATAGAAGGTGGACAGAGAAAATCGTGCAGCGTGTTTCGTACCTTTGACTGTTTGAAAACACACGTCGAGCACTTGATCTGGCTGCCGGGAAATTTTTACGCGTCGTCAAATTGCGACACGATGAGTCAGCAGCGCGCAAACTGTTTCTAACTTCACCTTCGTTTTTCCAGCGAAATCAGACGAGGCGGGCTGACCTTTGAATTTTTCACTTCGTGGGCTGAGAAGTCGAGTTAAGCGTAGGACGGGAGGTGCAATACGCTGCGCAGCCTCAACCAGTCGATATGCAAATCGATCATCAGCAGCTTCCGAAGTTTCCCGAACGAAGTTTGAGGTGAATTTTTTCGATTCGTGAAAGGTCATCGAAAATATATGCAAGTTATTCTCAGGCAAATATTAGGGAAATCGCACGATTTGCGGCCCTGCAAATTAATGACAACAACGTTTGCCGAAAAGCCCCAGCTGCATTGTTGCCAATCGTCCGAGATGCTATCGTTTGTTTACACTCCAAAACAAAAAAGGCACCTCAGATGAAAATGAGCACCACGCAACGACCGTTGTCATAACAACGGTTCCAAACATCGTTTCCTTTCACGCTCCGTGACCAGGACGGACCAGATGCCGGAAAACCAACCGTATCGCGGAAACACGAGGCTTTTTCTTTCTGCCGCAAGCGTGAAACGCACGAAATGTACAAAGACGCCAGCGGGCAGGACAACTTCCCGCGCAGCCAAGTCCTGCCGGCGCCACGCAGTTAATGAAACACGCTGTTGTGGCCCGGGTTTTCTGATCGTGACGATAGAACTAGCGCGTTCGTTTGCGACGGCACAAATCGCTCTCGCTAGCGTCATAATCGTACGTCTGCTGCTTCAACTGCACTGCACAAACGAAAAGGGAATGCGAGTGTAACGCACATTTTGCAGAGACCATGTTGTCGGTGGATCAGTTGCCGACATGAGTGATGCGGTGAGTGGAAACCATCATGGGCGTCGAAAGGATTTTTCCAGAGGGGGGGCCAATAGCGGAGGTAGTCATAAAAATTTTTCCAAGTGGAAGTGGCATTGTCCCCCCTGTCCCCCATTCTGACGCCCATGCAAACCATAACGGTGTGAATTTCGTCCCAGGTCACAAGGACAGCGCACACGTCAGCGCTGCGTGGTGAGAAGCACGGGACGCAACCACGTGACTTGGGGTTCGGCAAAACAAGTTTCGGCGAGGGAAGATGCTGCGCGCGCAGCTGAGGCAGCAAAACACTACAATGAGAAGTTAAACTGTTGCAAAATTTCCCGCTGATTCAGTAAGCTTTGCTGGTAAGTAAAAACCAAGTGTGCCTGCGTCAGCTAATCCATCGCGCTATTGAAAATAATTCAGGCCAAAACCAAAAATACCGCGATATTTTGCGCTGTAAACACGGTCACAAACCGGACCGAAAATTCCGATCGTGTATCATAACTTCCTTAATAACATGCCAGTGAAAGGTTAAAAACGATATGATGCTGGTAGTTCCCAACATGTATAGGCTTTTCACCACATTCGAACTTTCCAGCAGTTTTTCACACAGCGCGGTAGTCGAGTGAGTTTTTGCGAACTGTTGCTTCCAAAGCGAATGTTGTTTTGCATCACAAGAGACGTGAACAACGGCAACCAAACCGTAAAACTGACCAGGTTTACCTTTGAGCATGGACGTTGTTACATCACAAAACCGTTAAAAAAGCGCTGTCTATCGGAAGGAATCCTTTACCAGCAGATAACTACACACTAAGATCTTACAGAATATATATTTCGCCATTATCAGCTCTTATTCAAATAGAATCTGTTGAAAAAGCTTTTAAACTTGAAATATCGTTTGTTGCCATACCCAGGGTTTAGCAATACCATTGCTGCACGACGTTCTTACAACAAAGCGCAAAAACATCAGAAAAAAACACCAAGGCCTTCGTCAATCGTGACTTGCTGCATCAAAAAGCTTAACAGTAGTCGATAGGGGTCCGATGAAATACACACCTGTTCGAGACGATATTCGGATAGTAGCATTTCTGGTTCTTGTCCACGCGTTCTTCTGACTCGAGGATGAAGCGGCGTTGATGACCGTAAGCTCGCACCGTCGTTACG
>JGI24158J21664_10004488_pt1 | contig 17977 bp, 10 predicted proteins | sample Ectturendosymbi3_FD_21664 | JGI IMG/M metagenome (IMG submission 21664)
AAAAAAAAAAAAAAAAAAAAAAACTGGGTGGGGAGTGCCCTGAGCTCTCCGTTGCAAAGGACCCGAATGTGCTGCAGCGTTTGATTAGATTCAGAGTATAAAGAGTGGCGTAACTGGAGGTTTGAGCCAGGGAGGGAATTTAGCTGAAAGGGGCCCACCAGCCAGCATCCAGAAAATAACTTGAGAAATGATGGTGAACAGGATGAGGATGGCTATANTAAAACCTTAACTCACCGGAAAATACTGCATAAAACACGAAAAACAACCTATTGAAAACCAAAAGCATACNAAAACCGAAATACGGTAGAATTCGCCTATAACGACTTTGGCTACAACGTCAGTTCGTCTATAACGACCCTTCTTCTATGGTCCATTGAAGTGACGTTATAGAGCAATTCTGCTGTATAAGCCTAGTGGTGGCCCGTTTTTACGTTTAACTTGCCGGGGCGGGGGATTCGCCCTCTGACCCCCGTCAGTTACGCCACTGAGTATAAATCAAAACCAGCCAGAAATGTTCATCTATCTAAAATAAACGGTCTTTCTCATACAAAAGAAGTGCAGCTTCACGGCTAAAATGTTTTTTGTGCAATCTCACAAAAACAAGGCCGGCGCAACCTATTTGTCCGGTACGACCATGGCCGAACCTGTTTTCTGACTCAACAACACGCTTCAGTTTTAAGAAACTTGCCCAGACAACTGCTGATAGAAATTGGAAAACCCAAATTAACTGCTCTTTGCCGTACTCCACCAATTCACCACCCACTGCAGTTGTAACCATCGTTCATGCATGGATGGTGAATACTGAATTAGAAACAGGATCGGAAATCTACAAATACAAAGACGATCTTTCTAAGTTGAACTCGAAGTAGGCTAATACACCCTCTTCTGAAACCACAGTGTAGCCCAGATGTTTGTAACGAGTTGGCTACTAATTTCACTATTCACAATGGCATAAAAATTTTGTCGAAATGTCAGTCCTGAGAATGAGAGTGTTGTATTTTCCGGTGTCTGGAACATTTGGATCTACTTTTGGATTTACTTGCCGCGAATGCCACAAAAGAAAGGTCTTTTTCAGCACCAAAGCACGTAAAACCAAAGCACGTCTTCATTGACATACGTTTATGAACCCTGAACAGTCCTATAATGTTTCACCTACTTCCAACTCGTGGTGCGACAGTGTTTGATCCACAATAACTCAGAAGCATTGAATGAGCAAAGGCGCAATCTTGTGAAATTTCATCACTTCCTACCATCTGGATGCTTTGTTCACTCCAGAAATAGCAGTAATAACTTCACTACTTGTTCTTTTGAGGACTCGACACCATGGGTTGAAAGTTCGAAAAAGTATAATAATGTTTGTTACTTTACTGAGTGCGATAATCTCTATGACTGTGGTTCCTAATCTGACTTAGAAATAGATAACCATCTCTTGTAAAATAAAAATAGGCTGCACATTACTATTAAAACAAGGCGTTTTAATTTAGGGATGCAACTTGGTTGTTACACGTATATGCGCTCATCAGGCACCAATATGCGTTAAACTCAAGCCTGTTTTTAATCAGTATCTTCTTTAATATATTATAACACACAGCTTGTGCTTAGTTCTTGTCATAAATTTATACGGCTTGCGCACAACGCCTTATTAATTTTCTTTGTTTGAACTAACAATATTGTAACTGCATAACTGTGCAGCAAACTGTAATGTTTAGCACTTCGAGAGCCTGCCAAAGTTTGTAAGAGAGCTGTTGATATAGTGAACGTCTGAGTTTTTGCACTGCCAATATAAGCCTGTTGTTCTGTTAAAAAGGCGTTACACCATATCGGGCATGTGTACAGGGGCGCAACAAGGGGGCATAAATCCCGGGGCGCAACAAGGGGGCATAAATCCCGGGGCGCCGAATCACTATGGGAGCGCCGAATCACTGCAGGGGGCGCCGAAAAGTTCCAACAATGTCACAGGTACTTTCTTCAACAGAGTAAATTTGCTTCCGAGAGGCCTCAGGTTCAAACATGAATGCGACAGACTTACTTCTTGCCCCGGGCACAATCTAACCTCGTTGCGTCCCTGCATGTGTATGTTTGTAAAATGTTTAGTGATGCGGCTTCCATTCAAGCGCTGCCGATAACACTTTTTGAAGTTCATATTATTAGGTTTATACACAGGGGAGTTTTAGAGAACAACCATGGGCAGCTAACAATCAGTAAATACGGCGTCATTCGATAAGTTCCCACCAGTCCATCGCAAAATCTTTCTTCACACCAGTCCACACAGGCAAACAATACATGACATTTTAAACTTGTTTGCCAGACGAAAACTTAACAGTAAACCCATGTAATACAGGCACAGAAACTAGATGGACGTCAACACCCTGCATAACACTTTACCCTGAATCTTTGTTATAGATTTCAGTCGCACTGAATAGAGCAGCAAGAGATCTCCAAAGACATAATATATCACTTCACGAACTTTTGGGAAACCTGATATGTCATTGTTATATGCATGGGCGTCGAGTGGGGATTTTGAAATTTTGTATTTTTCTACTAGCCTTTCAGTACAAAAATGTTTTTCTTTTTCTCTGGAGTTGGTAAAATGAAATTTCACCACTGTCGGTCCCCTGGAAAATTGCTTTTGGTCGCCTCCTGAAAAAATCCAGTATTGGCCCCACCCCTGGAAAAAAAACTTCCGACGCCCATGGTTGGGCAAGCCGTTTTGTTGTGATAACCGCTAGGTTCTACAAATACCTCTAACATCTTTTCAAATGCTCACAGAAATGATATGGGTGAAGATAGTAACACGTTTTTTAAACTGTAGTTCAACTAAATCCATGAATTTGTATTCTGAAACGTAAAAATTGCCCAAGATACACTGCGTACATTGAATTGGGTACTTCGATTGTGAAGCCACTGTTGCCAATCATTCGTTACGTCATGATCTTGACTGTTAAAACAAACTTCGTTGAGTTTTGACAGTTGAAGACAAAAAATGTGGACCATAATTTAATTAATATAATCTATAAAAATATATAAAATATGCATATAAAACCTGCTAACAATTGTAACAGAAAGACACAGATATCTTGAAAGCAACGATCATAAATAGCAAGGAAACAAATCTATATTCCCTGTTAGCAGGGCCTCCGAGAGAAATTTTACCAGGGGGTAAGAAGACCGATACCCGGAGCCTAGCTTCTAGGGCCCTCGACGAAACTTATGGCTTATTTGTATAGTAATCAGAATCAGCTGTCATGCTAAGATTTACAAATAGATTAATTGTTATACTGGCAAGTGGCTCACACTAATAATTTTGGGCTTAACTACAGAAAAACTGAGCATGCGGACTTTCACATTTCCGGGCTCCAATACCTACCGGACCTCGGTACGATATACCTCATGTACCCCCTCTCGTAGGCCCTGCCTGTTGTGTTTACCGCAAAATAGCTGAATGACGTTGAACTTAGCGTGATGATCTTGTAACACTTTTACTTTAGGAGATTTCCGATTAGCATGCACTTGATTGACACTTTTCTAAGAAAATAGTTTCATCACGAACTTCACTTTTCCTTGTATAACTAGCTACTCTTGTGTTTGTTTCTCTAAACAGATAACCACTTACACAAACGAATCAAGTCTTTGGTTTCAGGTTCTTTTACGTTGACAAGGAACATCAGCAACATCAGTGTTGTACATAATTTTTAGGATTTGTTTCATCAGTGTTGTACAAATTTTAAGGACCTAGGATAGTTTGGGGAAAAACTTCGAGGAGACAAACTTTTCTTGGAATCGATCCTGATTTTTGACGTAGCTTCAACTTTGAGCAGAAAAATTGAAAACCCTGAAAAGAAATTGGAGATGATTCAGTTTTGCATTTGTGGAATAGAAGAAACAAAGAAAGCGATGATTGAGGATGATGATGACATGAAGGTGACTGTGAGTAATTACGTGATTCCACTTATGCGTGACAAGCTGTATTACATGAAGAGGACATCATCAGTGAGCGAACAATACAAGTGTCTTGAAGTGAGTTGGGTTCTTCATTACATTGAACGAAGCCAAGATTTTGTCGATCAGTTGGAGGAAAAATAAACACTGCGTGAAGGTTTGAAGCAAATGAATGCAGTGTTCTGTGAAAATAAAATCAAGCATCGAGTTTATGGTTATTTGCTCAATAATCTCGGTCAAATGTGCGAAAAGACGTCGCGTTATGAGGAAGCAGCTTCGTTTTACAAACAAGCGATCGATGCTAAGAAATGTGCAACTGACTATGACGGTGATGAGGGAAAGAGGAAACGAAATATTGAACTGAGTGAAATTAATGTGACGAGAATTAAGCAGAATATCAAGTGACTTGTTATGTAATACTGCATGAGGAGCTGACGCTTAGCTTTGAATTTTGAAGTCGGTGCATTTCCAGTGTTTACCCGTATTTTGTGAAAAAGTATTGTTTTTCTTTTATTTATAAACGTACACTACAAAACTGTCGAAAAGATTCAAGTGTTTCCATTTCAAAAGATCTTTGTTTTCAATATTAGCGATCTGGCTAAAAAAACATTTGTAAAAGTACTACCAATGAAAGTTTTATAGATTTAAACTGTCGTTGACATGATCACAGTAACATTGTTTCACTTCATTATTTTAACTTTCAGACTTGGCAGCAGCAAGTATAAAGCAAATGTACTGTTGGATGCATTGACGTTTTGTTAAATGATAGTTTAATTAAACGAAAAAATATACCTAGAGCTAAGTTCAGGTTTTCACAATTTCTCAGCTCTCTTCCAACCTCGTATTCCGCTTACACAAAGTACATGCATACTCCCATGTTAAGCAAAATAAATAAAAACTTTTTTATATATCTTCAACACTACCATCGGTTTCTCTGCAGAGATGAGCGGACTGTGAAATTTTTCAGTCCGAACAGAACCGTCGCCAGGAAGTCTTCACTAGGGGGGCTTTACGTTCGTGTGGGGGGGGATTTGTGTTTGTGCCAGGGGGGCTTGATATTGAAAAGTTGATAAAACCTCCAATGATTTATAGTGTTTCATATTTCGATTTGGGGTCTTAGTACGTTGTTTGGGGGGCTAAGCCCCCTAAAGCCCCCCCGTGGCGACGGGACTGAGTCCGAGTCCAATCCTGATCCGATAAAGTTGAATCCGATCCAGTCCTGATCCGCGAAATTTTTGAAATTCATCAGTCCGATGCAGTCCTGATCCGCCAATGTAAAATCATGCATTTTTGTTTTGCCTCATGAGGCAAAAGAACCACTGGAGCTATTTTGCCTTTAGCCAAATACGATTGGTTGAAGGCAAAATAAATCCAGAAGCGCTTTTGCCTCATGAGGCAAAATAGACACAGCCTTTTGGTATTTCCAAAATTTAACAAGGAGATGTCTGTTAGGCATCAGAGGGAAAAGCACTGCTGTATGGAGTTATTTTGCCCTTAGGAGAATCCGATTGCTTGGATTGGTCAAGTGACAAGAACGATACACTTGGATTAGCGTAAGGTCCTTGTTACACGACCTAAAACCTAAACCCAAATCGTCAACCCAAAACGTAAAACCCAAACCCAAACCTAAACCCAAACCTAAACCGAAAACCTAAACCCAAAACCTAAACCCAAAACTTGAACCTGAACCCAAAATTTAAACATAAACCCAAAACCTAAACCTAAAAGTTGAACCTGAAACCTAAACCCAAAACCTTATCTGAAAACCTAAATCCTAATGCCAAACCCTAAAAAGGTAAACCCTAAACAGAAACTTGAACATACACCCTAAACCCTACACGTTTTGAAAAAGTACGTTAAAAGCACTCCTATCAAAGGTGTAACTTCTACAAGCTAAGCCAAAGGAAATCGTGAGAACAGAACCAACAAAAAATCGCACAGCAGGCATAGAAACTAACCGCTCAACTACGTTCACGTTGCTACTAGAATTCAACGTTATATGTGAACAGAGGGGATACACTTCGAATTGCAAAATAGTCCCAGCAGATTTTTGCATTTGATGGCAAAATATACACTACCATTTAGCAAACATGTGAAATCGGATCACAACTAAAATTTTTGATATTTTCAGAATAATCACATTAAAACTACAAAAATGTTCTCAGTCCAATCCAGTCCTGATCCGCCAATTTTGAAAAAAGTTGCAGTCCGATCCAGTCCTGATCCGTGCTCATCTCTGTTTTCGCTTTGCAATAAACCAAATAAATTGATTTAAAATCCCAACTAAATCTTCTTACAAAAATAGACCAAATATATACTAAATTTTTCATTGACACCAAATCCAAAACTTTTATACCAAGCACTTCGAAAATATACCAAATTTTTCAAATTTGGTATATATAGGTATACCAGTTGGCAACACTACTGAGTGGTGTGTACAGAAATTTTTTAGGGGGGCATCAACTCATAATGATAGAAGTCAGTGATGTGAAAAAGCTAGGCCCGAAACGGTGACGCCGAGACATGGGTGGCGTACCGTTTCACCATTTGGTAGTACTCTTTTGCAGTGAAACTAAAACCGTCCTATCACTCTCGTTTCTGGCGCAAATTCTGTTGTGATCGGAGTCGTATTTCGATTAAATAGCTCCTAACACCCCGATTAATGACACCTGGCCAAGTGGCAGAATCGTTTGTCCATCCAATGGCTCCGGAAAATTTTGAATTTTCGTGCTCGTAAGACTCATCAGATGCACCAGACGACGAACTTTCTTTGTCAGATTCAACACGTTCGAAGTGACTTACCTCGCTTCTTGTACATAAGCTTCCCCTTTGGCTATCTGGCCTCACATCATCAGTCTGGTTGCTTGCGTTGTCGCAATTTTCACTGTGGTGCGACTCTTCTAAAGCTTTTTCTTCATGATCTGAGGTAGCTCCGTTAAATAATACTTGTCCAACGCACTATCCTCTTTCTTGGCTTCAGCCTTTTGGCCTTAGCTCATACACACACTGAAAATGACGTCTGAGTCACAGTGCACAATGCCCAGAGCATGGTCACGTGACGGTACCTGACCTGGAAACAATGAGAAGAGCGGAAAAAGGTATCAGCTCAAACCAGTTACTACAGACACAAGTGGTTTAACTCCGTAGAAAACTTAACACACAACGCATCGATTGTGTAGTCATGGAAACGAGACCTGAGTTTGTAGCAAACAGCCCACACGCACTGAATGCCCTTTCTGCTTCCACAGAAGCGGCTAGATAGTGAGCTTCATAGTGACTTTGAAGATTTGCAGAGCCCTGAAAAGTGTAAAACTCATTAGTAACGTTACTTTTTCTCGCTTAACCGGCAGAAACATATCCGGATATCGGATAGCAAAAGAACTCTCGGTTGTCCGGTTAACCGTTATCCGGATAATAAAACCCTGCTTCTAATATGCCTGCAAAATGTCCAATTGCAGGGAGCAACTGCTTCTAATCAGGGCCCTTGAGAGGAAAAAATGTGTTGGTGTAAGACTTGTTTTAGGCTCCTTATAAACTACAAATCGTAACTGATTAAAACTGGCTGACTTTAAACGTTTGTCATGACAAGGGAGTTCAGCCAGTGCCCCGGCAACAATCATGACGTCATTTATGAACAGCCCCTTAAAGCATAGACACAAATGCAATTTGGAAGCTTCAAGTGCATAGAAGTTTAGAAAGTGTCCAGAAATCCGCCTTAGGCTGAAATGAAATACGCGTTTTGAGAGTCAAGTGAATATTATCGGAATACCTGAAAAGAAATAGATAAAAAGCTGCATTATATAAAGTCTCCAGGGGAATCATATGGAGATTATCTTTAAGCCTCCGGAAGAATCTTTCTACGCTTTGCCATTGAAAATATTTGGGGATTTTGATCCAAATAAAAAAAACTGTTAGTTAAAAGAGTTCATATAATCTGAAATGTCTCAGCTAAATTTTCATGAATTCATCAATTTAACTGAATTTTGGTTATTTTTTATGCTCCAAAAATCTAGGTTTTATGAATCGTATCAATAATGCCATCTTTTCCTCCTGTATAGGCCAGTATAACATAGGTCACCAGAGAGTTGACAGCTTGCTGTGCTTTCATTGAGACAATTCTCATTCTTTGGGACACGTACACAATCGGAGAAGTTACAGTATGTCACATGCCCTCTTAATATCTCCGGAAAAGCTGCAAGGAAGCCGTGACGAGAGTTGTGGAAACCGCTTTGTTTTTGTTTCGCGGGAGAGCTACGCAGTACGCAAACGGCAAGAGAGTTATGCAAAGGCGTGCCGTCAATTTCTCGGCAGACTTGGAAAGGCGTGTTCATTTTTTGCACAGTTAAGCCATAAATGGAATTTATTTTTCAGTATGAAAATTTGTACACTCGTAGAAATTATATCTTACCACATGCCGTTATATTTTCTTGACGCGGCTGACACGCTTGGATTTAGTTTTGTCGTATTTAGAAAGTAAACCCTTTTTCAACCTCAACCCTTCACGTACAAGTTGACGTTTCCAAATACATTCTGCAGAAGTTTTAAGAAAATACAGTATATTCTCAAAAAACTTTCAAATTTGTAGTATTTTAAAGAGAATAAGGTTTGTTGGAAAAACATAACCGCAAGCAACATCTGAACACGTCAGCAAGTCGGGCTTAGATTTCGTGCCCGTGTTTAGGAGTACCATTTTGCCGCACGCCACCCGTATTCACTAAAACACCTGCAGCAGCTCTAGATTTCCACTTGAGATCTTCAAGCGACAACTTTATCTCCGCCCTCATTTAAAATGAATACCCACATTTCATGTTCTGCCCGGTTGCTGCATACATCCAATAGTGCATTAAAAATGTGGACCCCGCTTGTAGGTTTTGCTCCCCCCGCTGCGAAATCCTGGCGACGGGCCTGTCTCCGCCGCACATTCACTTAGTTGCTACTTGGTCTACAACCAGATCGAACTTGATCTGAAGAAAATATAAAACAGATTAGTTATCAGAAACGAGTTTCTTCACAACACGTCCGAAACCCAGAGCATTCAAAAGCAGTACATGAACTGGACAGAAAGCATAACACTTTTTATTACATATTGAACGATATCTGCAAATACACAAAGCGTTATCTGGCATTAACGTCGCTGCGACTTTCTTCGCGTTACGCTCGTTTTTTGGTTTGTTAAGAGCGGTTCTCCATTTTTGATCCGATTAGTTTGAAGCATCCAAAATACGATTTGAAATTCAGTGGACCTTTCTATCCACCTTGTACTTGTGTACAACGCTTTTATACAAAAATTTGCGGCTTATTGAGAACAGGACTGCGGAGCCAGAACCCGGAGCTGGGCATTTTGCCTGGAGCCGGAGCTGGAGCTCAGATTACAAATCTGAAGGATCCAGAGCTCAGTTTAACGTTTAGGAGATAAGTTGGAGCTATGGCCATTTGAGAGATAGCTCCGGCTCAGGCTCCCTTCCTAGATACTTACGGTTATGCTAAATTGACTGAAAACTAAACTTACTGTACCTAAGACAGTGCTCTTTATAGCACACTAAACGTGATTGTTGCGAGTTACGACATCGGACTGCAACAATGGATTTGCAAGCCTTTTATGTTTCTTTGGTTTGATCATCGTTAAAACTGTGACATCGTAGCTGGCAGGCGTGGTGTTACTTGTAGAAGCAAGAAAAACGTTAACTACCACAGCATCTTACTTTCTAGTGAGAATTATCAAACCAGTAGGTCTATATTTGTGTAGCGATCTGAAAAGAACTAAGCTATAATGTGTAGGTATATACTGTAATATCCGAGGTATCTGAGGTATTGGGGTTCGGAGCAGAAGGGCAGGGTTTCGTTGTTGAAGTTGACTTTCAGCTCACGTTCAGCGTCCTTGTTGTTAAGGTGGAAGGCTGCCAACACGGTTTTTGTAGTGCTGAGCTTTAGCTTCCAAGTCTGGAGGTATTCATCTACGGTTGCCATGTCCTTGCTCAGCACCCCTTCCACTGCCTGCCAATCTCCATCAGCGTGCATGATTGCTAGGTCGTCAGCATATTCATACTTTCTGGAGACGGTGGTTGGCAGGTCAGAGATGAAGATGTTGAAGAGAAGGCGCGCCAGGACAGATCCCTGTTGGTACGCCGTTCTTAAGGCGTGGTTACCTGCTCCTTTTGCCATTTCCAGTGGTAAGGGTAAAGCTGCGATTGCCAACCATCTCCATGGTCATGTGGACCATGCGTCTATCAGGCAGCAATCACAGCAGCTTGTAGGTGAGGCCGTGGTGCCATACAGTATCATAGACTGCTGTGAGGTTGACAAACACAGCTCCGTCCTTCTTAGCCGAAAAGCTATCCTCGATGTTCTGTGTCAGCAAGGTGAGCTGGTCTACGGCCAACCTCCGTGTCGAAAACCCACCTGCTTCTGTGGGAGCAGTGGGTCGATGATTGGTTCGGCACGAGCGTAGATGAGTCTCTCAAGGATTTTAAAGGGGACACACAACAGAGATCTGGGACGGTAGCTCTTTGGGTCCCCCAGTGGCTTTTCTGGCTTAAGGATCGCAACTATTAGTGCTCTTCTCCATATCTTTAGAATTTTGAGTTGGTGCATGCAGGAAGTTAGGAAGTCGCAAAACCAAGATTTGAGAGCCGATCCGTCGTGGAGTATAAACTCAGGGAAGATGGAATCCAATCCAGGAGACTTTCCTGGCTTCAGGCGTCGGAGGGCAGCATCAAGTTCCTCCGGCCTAAAGGGTTCAGAGATACTGTGACCCCAGGTGTTGTAATCTTCCATAGCTCGGACAGCTGTTTGTTGACGAGCCTGGTGGGCTCGCGGTCGCTAGTCTTATGTGCCTCGTTCTTCACCAATTGCGAGGCAAAGGAATTTGCCGAGACGGGGCACACGCGGAAGGAGCGTCCAGACCTGCCAGTAAGTTTGTTGATGGTGCTCCACACTTTCTCGCTGATTTTCTCATGGTAAGAGCGCTGATTGTAACAAACTATTAGATTAACCTACTCAAATTAGTTTGGTATGTTTTTTTAGTTTTGTGCACTTTGTGTACTTGATATATTTCATTTTCCATTCAACTTGAGGCACATAGAAACAAGTCAAAATATTAATGTGTAAAAACTAACAGAATCCGGAGATGGAGCAGGAGCCATGCTATGAAAAAATAGAGCTCGGGATCTGGGGCCATGTTCATAAAAAGATCTCCGGAGATGGAGCAGTGTCATTTTTACGATGGCTCCGCAGGTTTGATTAGGAATTCATTTTTTTTCATTTTTGTGGTCGGTTCATCTTCTCTTTCAAGCAAATCAGTAATTTTAAATATCAGGGTACTGAAGTTTGTCGTGGTTGGGCCAGTGAAAAGTTTGGATTTCTAGTTATTTCGGGACGGACGTTCCCGGATTTCTCTTAAGAGCGTTGAATTGCTTATAGCCCAGTGCGGCAATTCGCCTCATCAACATGGAGCAGAAATTGCGCGGTAAGGAAATGGTGTACGTAAACGATACCTGATGCCACAAGCGTTGTAAAACTGCAGTCGTCCGTAAAACGCTGCAGCTTCCCCTCCGCAACTCTCTTCCAGAAATGTGCAAGTTGACTCCTAATTGCGGCGTCTTTCTAATCGCTCTTTTGCCGGTATAGGCGCTAAATCAACCCAGGCCTGTAGCTAGAGAGGGGAGGAATTTGCATGTTACCTTGAACCAAAGTAACCGGAACTAATTCGTAGCAACACGACAGAGAACTACACCAAAAGATCGCTGACGGAAAACTAACTTCGCAGAAGCATGCGAGGCAGCAAATGCATGCAAAATGATGCAAGCAGACAAGTGCGTTCAAAACAAATTTGTAACGCAGTGGTTCTCAACCCGGAGCTGTTGTTGGAGCACATTTTTTGGCTACAGGCGACTACAACATTGCACAAAACAAAAAAGTCGGCTTACACCACTTTCAGGAGCATTGCTCGGACAAAAGTNAAGTTTGCTACTGTCTCTGATATAGTTATTAACAACCATTGAACAAAGATGGACCGACNCGAATTCTGTTGGAGATGCCATCTAAAGTCAGGCACTTTGCCAACGTTATTGTGCATGTCAGTTTAAAGCGCATTTGGTCTCACATTTTTGCGCTTCGTTTCATACGTTTTGTGCCTCGTTTCATATGGTTTGTGCCTCGTTGAAAAAAAATGTAGATTAGTTGATCCTTTGCGAATCACTTCAGACATGCGATTTAAGAGCTTTGCACGCCACAGCTTTCTTTCCGTGCTTGGACTGAGAGTCGACCGATTGTATTTCATAGCATTGCTATTTTTGCGCACGCGAATTCAAGGTTGTCTGTGGTTTATGTACTGCATTATACGTACGTGCGGGTTGTTGCATTCCTGTCATTTCACTGCTTACTGCATCGCGTGCAGCTGGTTTAATTCCGGTCTCATGACTGTAACTACGCACAGCTGACAACCATATGTAAGTTTTGAAGTGAAAAAAGCAAATTGTTCTAGAGTCTAGAAACTCGAAATTTTGCAATGTTATCAACGAATTTATAAAATGGATGCTTTGCAGGTTCCCTTCAAGAGAAAAAGGTATCTGAAAAATTACAGCGAGGTTTGTTTCATCACGAGTGCTGCCTCGTGATAAAAAAGGAAACACAACTTCCATAAACGTGAGACACAATGCAAAAAACTTTTCCTGTTCGTGTTTCTCGTTCAGTGACGGTGCACGAAATAACAGACTGGCTTAGCTCACATTATAATCGCCTAAAACAATTTCATAACAGCGTAATTGCGTGAGAGCGGTAAAGAAGTCTGAAACTTGCATAATTTTTGTATATTAGTCTAATTATAAGTGTGCTATTTTATTCTGATGTAACATTAGGTTGGAAAAGTATCACTGAGTCATTTGCTTCCTCACAGAGTTTGAAAACACAAGTACTTGGCAAACACTTATTTTATGCAAGAGTTCCAAAACTGAATGCGCAAGACCCAATTTTTGTCATTGCCAAGATGTACAACTGCTTCGGCTACTGTCCCTTTTAATATACGCCTTCACCGCAATCGTAACTAAACATATGTTTACCCTTACGTTCGGTTTTCAGGCTAAGGTTCGTCGCCTCTAATTTGTCAAAATGAGAACAGCACGTTAGCACATTTTTTGAGATTTTCTTGTTGAAATAACTTTTCAAAGACTACAAATATTAAGTGTACCGTTGAACAAAGGAGCCCAACCTTCTACGAAAACCATACTGCCTATCGGCTGGCACTGATGCACTCTACTTTCAGTTCAAGCCTAAAATCTGAGCTCTAAATTGCTCACGCAAACACACCAATTGCACCATCTCGCATCAAGAACGCCATTTTTCTATGCGGTTACGTCATAACAAGGGCAACCAATTTTTTGATCTAAAAACTTAAAATTTTGACTTTATAATTTACAAATTTTGACTTTATTTTGACCTATCAATTTCCTGCGCTTGCAACTGAAATGCGGAATACAAAGCATATTCATATAGAGTGTTAAAAATCAAACCGATAGGTAGGGCTGCAGAAAGTGTGGAAACCGGGAAGGAGCTTCCCGGGAAAACGTACATGCTCGCGGGAAATTAATCAGTTGCAAGTCAAGTAAAATCAACTAATACGCCAAGAATTGCAAAAAGCCACAAAACGGTTTGTACGAATTTTCTCGCTCAGTCACGGTGGTCTAATACCTGGCCTTGTGACGCACCAGTTACCCCTACCTAACAGTGGTGGTCTCATGCCGTCGCTGGTCGCGTGCAGGGTTGCCAATTTGGCTGTTTTGAAGCCAAATTTTGAAATTCAGGCGTTTTTTGACGCACTTGGCTTTTTTTGAAAATAAAATATACCAGTCAAAATCTGGCTTTTTCTTCTTTATTTTTTCAGTCTGAAAGGCTTGGGTGTGGCAAAACATTGTCTGAGCTACATATTCATTACAAATCTCTTTTGACGGGAGTCTATGACCATGCAGAGTGCAAAGAATATTGCAAAGATGTTACTGTTGCCTTAAAAATTCTTGATGTATTCAATAAGAAACAAATGTACGACAGTGTATTCACGGGGAAAGAAAATGCTTCTAAAAATTGGAATAGCATTTTATTGATGTTTATAACAGTTTTGATATCTATTTGTGTTTGGTTATGCATATTTTATGTGTAGCCTAGGTGTCTTATGACTGCTGTATGGTTTATTTTGGCTTTTTAAGACAAGGTCTGGCTTGTTTGGTGAACTTGGTCGCGTGTCGTAGATTCGTAATGGTGGCGGAAGTCTGTTAGTTTTCATATTGCTGCTATGATGACACTTGTAGTCAGAGGACATTGAGGCCAACACGTCCTTAAAACTACGTGTGTTATGCGAACGAACTTCTTTGCATTAGACAGCAGAGTGAACAGTGGCGCCAGCTTCAGCTGGAAGCTTTTGAATACATTCAGATTGTTAACACTTGCCTGTACGACTGCTTTGGTTAATGGTTGCCTTACTGGATTACCAGTCGAAATGGCATTGCATTCCGAATGCCATTCCGGCATGTAGTGCTATTCAAAAATGTTCTATTCGCGGCCAAAACAGCGTCCACTGACAAGCTCACTCCGGTAACTGCGCACTCACGCCTAAAAAAAGCATGCATAAAACGCTCACTCAACAGAAACTTTCAGCACCGTCTGAATGTCTTTCTACGGATCGGGTCGTTCTACAGGTCGGATGGGTTAAAAACCGATTTCGCCACCACCGAACCGGCCGCAACAATCAACGTTTGAAACACGACGCCATTCTGGAATGGCATTACACTTATAGCTTGAGCTTAATTTTTTTGAATGAGCATAAAATTGCTACAGCATACATTACCGGATTTCGATACCAAAACTAGCACTTTTTAACCGGGATTTTTTGTGTTTGTTCCAGAAAATTGGTTAGTTATTGATTACGAACATACTGTACAGTCACAGAGAGTCGATGCTAATTCTTAAAGCTGACTTTTGCATCTTTTGCTTGTATACGATGAAGCAATAAGTATAATTCAGTGTAGGCAACACAAAGATCCCGATAAGTAGGACTACAGTATTTGCTAAAGACAATGCTGCGTACCTTCCGATGCAGGAAGTAACACAATATGCAAATAAGCTTTAACGCCATCAAGTTTATACCAAAAATGTTAAACACGTACCCAAACTAGCGTCCACTCACAACAAGCTCACTATGGTAACTGCGCACTCGCACCCAAAAAAATGCATGCGTGGAACGCTCACTCAACAGAAAATTTTAACACCGTCTGAATATCGTTCTACAGGTCGGATCGGTTAAACCAATTTCGCCATCACTGGTTGCAACAATCAACGTTTGAAACACGACGCCACAATAACTTCAAATGCTGCACCACTAGCAAATTAAAACCGCTTGTCTGAAAGTCGCATGCGGCTCCCAAGCACCTTTTGTGCGGCTCTCAGCAGTTTTTCAATAGAACCAGTAGCGTAACCAGCCCAAAAATTTGGGGGGACCAAAAAAATTAGGGGCCAAACTGTTAACACTATTTTGTTTGGGATACCGCCTCTCAAAGCACAAAACGACTGCATGTTCTCAGCGTTAGGGGGAGAATGATCCCATAGACCCCCTGGCTATGACTATGAATAAGACCTCAAATATTTTTTACGTAACAGACTTCCTTCTGCAATAAAACAAAACGTGTGAATTGACTTGGTTAAAATTTTTTTAGTGCGACACTCTCACAAAATCGTATATCTGGATTTGGCTGCCTGCAGCGAAAAGGCCGAGAACCACTGGCTTATACTGTGCAGGAATCGCAGGCATGCCTTGATTGCTCGTCTTGACAGTAGGAATTGCTCGATCCTGCTGTGCGAGTTACATACAATTTTGTCGCAACACTTGCGTTAGAGATTATTACAATTTATTATCCATAGGATATCTTTAGTTTGGTGTCTTGATGTCTCTCAATGGTCTACAAACTACGATTTGGTTGGTCGTTAGAAACCGTGTTACCGTTTTCCAAATACCGACGATTGTTGCGAAGCTTCATGTAAGCGGTCCATGTTACGTAAATAAATTATTTAAAACTCTAATGTAGCAAGAAATTCCTTGTAAATTGAATAGTGCCCTCAAAATACAAATTTTAGAAGCGGGTTAAGCAAGGATTAGGCACGAGAATTTGCCACTTCGCGGTGAAGATTTGCTGCTTCCATCGGTTTTGCACTCCTTCCTTCAGTATCTTGTTATGCGTGGGACACTGCGGCGATGCAACTGTTCACAAGTTGAATGTGAACCGATGCTAGTATACTGAATTAACCCAAGTTGATCTATGTGAACGCATTGATAGTCAGGGCTCTTGAGTGCAACATTTTCAAGAAAACAAATTATTTTTGCGACGTAACAAAGGGGCGATCATCTTCAACTTGCGGCCCACGGGAAATTTCAATAAGCTTCCCGGGAAATGTACATTTTTTCTAGCCCTGCCGATACGATAAAAATCTTTATTCTGTTGAACAGGAACAAAAATAGCTTGTCTGCAAAATCTGGTACATAGATCTTTTAAAAATGTTTGGTTACTTTCAGCTTCACGAAACGAATTTCTTTGATGCTTTGCACTGCAGCGATGTGGTTCCACCGTAAGCTTTTTAATTTCTCACTAAGCAGTCACAGAATTTGCCAAATAATTCACCCTCAGGTGACTGTTGAGGTAAACTCAGATTTCAGAAGCATATTCATGCAGTAGGCTATACATCGAACATTTAAAGAACTTGGTTGTTTAACCTTAGGCATGATATGCTGGTAAATACTTTAATAAGTACAATAGAGTCAAACCTGATAATATCACAAAGTTGAAACACTACGGTCATTTACCAAACCAAGTACAATCGTCCAGAAGTGGGTAAAACAACATTGTTACATCACAGGTCGATACAAAGTCAGAATTGCAATTAAACTTGCAAAACATGTCAAAATCTGTTGTTGTACCTTATAGATAAAGAAAAAAACTCTGCTGCAAGAAAATTTTTACTCAAAGATAAATTTTGACCTATGATAAATTTTCGCTTTTTTGACAGAATAACATTGGACTGGCTCATGGTGCCACCGTGAAACTTTTTTTGCGCACGTTTCATAAACTTTTAAAAAAAGCAGAACATTTTTGACTTTATTGTCCTTTGGTTGCCCTAGTCATAACATCATACAGAAAGACATCAGCTCTGTTAAAACGGAACAACATAACCTACGCAAAGTTCCTCACTTCACCTGCCAAAATTTGATGTTGATAAGCCCACCTAATGATTAGGCTACAGCGTGTGGCACTTGTTTATTAAAAGTATTGCACATAACATTAAATATAGGATAAGACGTGCTTAGAAATGTTCTTCGCCAGTGTCGATAGGTGTCAGGTGCTGATGTGATGATGTGCCGTTGGGGTATGGCTAAGGATCAAACGATAGGAGAAAAAGAATTAAAATTAGCTTAGAATATTTACCGTGATTTCATGTAAGGCCTTTTTCTCGGATTTTGAGTGGGGTCAAAATAAACCTCGAAAATACCGGACCAGTAATGTTTGCTAGCATGCGGTCGATTGTCACCTCTGACTTTTGTTCAGAGGACTTTTGACTGGGCTAAGGAAAATAGCTTCGTCTGGAGTGGAACGTGTAGAGATTGGGGACAATTACACCCCACATAGGTGTGTTTGAAAAACCCTGATTTCAAGACAAACATGGATATTTTATTATCCGGTGTTTTACCCAGACTTAGAGTTAACATTTTATCAATATTTTCACTTCACAACCACATTTCCTAGTTTTTTTATGCTTCCAGTCAAGGGCTTCTAAACGCAAATATTAAAAATACAGTAGTTAAAATTACATTTAAAATTTTATTTCAATCAGTAACTTCCGCCCCCAGAAGGTTCCGCCCAGGGCCATGTGTCAAGCGAAATTCCTGACCTCTGCTAAATTTCTGACCTAGTACGGCATTTCGTGTGACAGGTCAAGCGAAATTTTTGATTTCTGCGAAATTTCTGATCTATCTTTTTTCTCAGTTATTTCGCTTCTCAGAGTA
>JGI24158J21664_10004489_pt1 | contig 17976 bp, 7 predicted proteins | sample Ectturendosymbi3_FD_21664 | JGI IMG/M metagenome (IMG submission 21664)
ATTTGTTAAGAGCACTTCCCACATTTTTGTTTGGAAAATTGCTTTTGTTCTTCATCATATAAAAAATTTTCCAAAATCAACACGTTGTTTTTTTTCTGCTCGGATGAGCTTGAAAAGACTTGCTAAGTTGTACAAAAACCGCGCGCGCGTCCAAACCTGTCAGTTAGTCCAGTATAAGTGAATAAACAAAATCTGCCCATTTTGGGCAAGGACAACAATGGTGTTTGTATTTAGAGGTTACCTGAGCAGGTTTAATCCCTATTTCCAGGGGGGCGAATGCCCGTTTTGCCCCGCCCCCTGCGGACACCCATGGCTATCAGATGTAGGTTGAGTTGTTAAGTAGGCTACTTGCCTTGCCAGCTAATCTGTCAAAACAAACGTTTCGCACTCAGGCCCACAACCAGCTTGAGACACCTGGGGTGGCGAAGAGTTTTCTGAGAGGGGCCCAAATTTTTCAAACTATGTCCAATAATTTTCAATTATGCCCAACAGATTTTTCCAGAGGGGGCGAAAAATTTTTCAGGGGGAGCTTTTCCTCCCCTGGTTACGGGCCTATTCGCACTACGCCATAAATTGTAAAAGAGCGAAATCATTGTTCACAACGACGCACTCAATGTGTTTTTGTCACCTTTTATTGAATAAGTGTTAACATCGGTGGTGTCGGCACAGAATACAATCGGATCAAGATTATTCTTATTTGGTTTTGTTTAAAAGTGCTGCTAGTCCTAGTGAACAGTTTTCCGTGTTGGTGTCATTTTCTGCATTTCGTAAACATTTGTCGGCCGTCGGGCAGTCCAAGGTATTCATTCAATCCGAACAATGGCTGACGTTAATGGCGCAAATTGAAGCTTTATTAAAGAATTTGATGAAGGTCGATTTTTCATGAGCAATTCATGTCATGACTTGCACGTTATCAAAGACTGCTATTGATTGCACGTAACCACCAATACCGCCCTTACTAAAATTCCTGTCATGGCTTCTATAGCTTTTAATATTGTTGCTTAAGTGTCGCCAAACAATAAAAAAAGCGATTGATCATGACCATGCTCATTCGCTGCTTTTTGGAGATGTAGTTTCACTAATTACATTTGCATTATTCCACTACAAACTATTTTCCAGATTTTACGATTTAGCACGTTTTTTGTGTAAGTTTTTCCCAACTTTCACTTGACTAACTTTTCACGGGGGCAAGGATACGACGGAGCCAGCAACACAGGGGTTATTTACAGAGTTGTGGAGGCAAGAGTGCGCATGGAGCATCCCTTGGCAATATGTGCGCACTGCTGTAGCCACGTAGCTTAATTTCTGGTCTCTGTCGCATCGAATCTACCTTCGGCTTGAACTGCTACCACTATTGCTGCAAGCATTTGTCTTTATTTCGCGGTCTGTAATTATTCATCGCAAATTCGTTCACACTGAAACACCAACACCTAGGCGAAAGAGTAAACTTATACCTTTATGCTGAATAGAAAAATACGTTTCTCTTATGTTTCGCTTTTTTATGCACCCCTAGTCCCTCTACGTATAAACGCAGATTGTGCCATGGCCTTTGCAAGACTATGAAACGCAGTTGATTCATCAGGGTGCGGGGCAATTTCACAATTCACTTGCAATTTCGACTGTGTGCACCGACGCTGGCTCTGCAGTGCTATTGCGAAGATTTGATGCAACAGCGTGGGCAAAAAATCTCATTATGCGATTGCATCCAAGCGTTGTCTTCATAACCAGCTTTTATTTGATAGATCTAACTAAAATTCAAGGATAACTGTTTCATACAGCAAAATCTTGATAGCTTTTGACATGACACGGTACCAGGCCCGTAGCCTCGGGAGGGCACTGCCTCCCAAATTTTGTTGCGCCCAAACAATATGTTTAAACATACAATGAAAACAAAAAAATTGCCCCTAACAAAAAAAAAGTTTACCCCTCCAAACCTTAAAACCTCGCTACGGGCCTCACGGTACGCAATTTATAACGTTAGTGATTTAGTAAAAATCTCAAGCTTTTCTACTATTTTCATTTTTTGTTGCTGTTCTCACTCCACTAGACTTTAGTGATGTTCGACTTGATAAGGTCAACCTTCCATCTACACGGTTTAAAACGTACTGCGAAGCATACCACACTCAGCAATGAAAGCATTGCCGGTTTCGGTCGCGTGCTGCTTCCAGCAATATCGATCAAGCAAGCGCTGAAAACAACGCACTCCAACATATCGAGGATCGTTTTATTTCAAACCAGCTGTGCAGCGATGTCGCCCCAAGTGCTTAACAATATTTCAAACCGGTAATTGCAAACTGTACGCCAGAGTCCACAAGTAAAGGTTCATCACCTAGAGAACAAATATTCAAAATTTCGGTTTTCTGGATGTTGCTTCCTTTACATGTTGCAAAAGTTTAAGAAAGTTTAACTCCGTAAGCAAAATTAATTTTTGGTTTGCTTTAAAATGACGAAATGGGTTGAAGTTATCACACACTTTTCCTAGCTTCCGGGTCCAGCATGGGTTCGTTTGACAGGGTGGGCCATGCAAAACTTGTTCAGCGGAATGTAGAAATGCTGGTGAGTCATTCTCCGAGTTGTTTTTTTTAAACAAGTTCTGAGGAAGTTTAATCGGTCAAGTATGGGAAGAACATATTGTTACTGCATTGCAAATACAATTAATGAACACGGCGCAAAACAAATATTGTGGACGCAATCACTGGAGCACGGCACTTTCTGTGTTGATGACGAAAGAATAGTGATTACCACATTCATGGTTACCGAACTGGAAACAAAACACAACAGTATTTAATAAAAGCGGCTTCAATATCAAGCCTGTAGAAGAATTGCTACGTTGTATTTTTGAAATCTCTAGGTGAATTCCTCACATAAGTATGAAACCGTATTCAAAACTAAAGTTCCCATCGACTCGATCTATGTGCTCATGACCCTGAATGTTAAGTTAACTCTCGGATTTTTCGCAAGTTTTCGCTTTGGCAACGAATGATACCAGCATTTGTTTGTGGGAGGATGCATTACGAGCAAACTCCCGTGCTGCAGAGCAATCGTCACATGAGACAAGTCGCTTCGGAATCGACGACCTCCGCGGTTGTCCTTATGTTTCAGCACGAAATCTCTCGTTTCTCCGAAGGACACAGACGCGATTGGCGCATTTAAGTCCAGGTCTTTTTCGTCATCCCTGTGCTCGCCCATGTAATCGTTCCCGTCCTTGTACCTATTTATCAAAACGAAACTGAAGCGCCACTTGTTGTCCAACGTTTCTTCCACTCGTGCCTTTATATCTGTTAAAGTCGGCAATTCGTTCCACGGTCTCGCTGGTATGGTGTTGCCGGAAAACTTGTAGCTGAGCCCTTCATCGCCGTAGGCAGCTTGCCGTCTGGGAATGTCGATCCATTTTCCAAATATCTGTAACGCACATTGAACTTTACTTCAATTTTTATGTGGTTCGCACACATATCAAGCATCGTGGAAGTGCAAAGCAAAGTTTGCATGATATAAAAAGATTAATGATATCTGATCAACCCATGTGCCATTGCCAGAGACCAGAATCCGCTTGTATTGTACAGGCAGTGTCCGACTACAAACCGAGTATTATTGCCACAGTATTAATCGAGTATGATCTTTTCAACAGAGCGTAACCGTAGCGGACAAAAATTCCCGTTCATCAGAATCTGGAAATGATTCAAAAGATATACCGTATTTTTCGGACCATGAGGCGCACTTAGAATCCTTTAATGTTCTCACAAATCGAAAGTGCGCCTTATAATGCGGTGCGCCTAATGTATGAATCTGGTTGTGCTTGCTCATCTTGAAACAACTTTATGTGGTAAACGGTGCTATTTATTTAATCGTTAGTTATGTCTTTTTTTGTAAACACACCACCGTGTTTAGTAATAAACCAACAATTGCAATGAGCAGCATCCGAGAGCAGCTAGCACATACCACAGATCGTATTACTCTGCGGGGTTCCCGACTACATTGGCGCACACCGAATCAAACATGCGCAAACTTTTATTTTATTCTATTCGTGTCTTGAGGATTAGGCATATGTGACGGATTAAATTCCCAGTGGCGACTCAGGCACTCGGGATTTATTGGGAAAGAGTTGAATACAGTTTGACTTATCTCAGTTTTGCTTCATTTAATGCGCCTTATGTATGAAAAAGAACAGCTAGCATTCAATTTTTGATATTGCGCCTTATAATCCCGAAAATACGGTAAACGATTAAATTCGTTATATCAGCTGTTTTAGTTCTAGCGCCCCGTTTATTTGAGAACGTTCAGCGCACAAGAAAACATTTTTTATCTGGCAGCACCGTGCATGAACAGTTCCCTTGCACCCACCGACAATCACTTTCGTAACTTGTAAGAAATAAGGCTTGCATCTTCACAAAAACGTCATTTTTCCCATATTGGAAACATCCTCTGGACAGCCGTTTAATGCACATTGGTTCCTAACTTTGGTTTGAAATTCCTGAATATCTGAAATCTCTCATCCTGTTAATTTGGAAAACAATACAAATATGCCCTGTTCTCGTGTCAACATGCCAGTTGATTATTCATTCATATGTTCGTTCCAGTTTTTGGAATTTGTAAAGGGTGCCACTTCTTTCTGTAGTACCCTTCCGAAAACTCACCCAATTCCCTCTGCTCATACTTTTCACCCTATGTTCTTTGTTTCTTTTTGATATTGTGCTTTGTTACCAACTTCTTCCTTATGTTCAAATTATTGCAATATGTCACTTCATTTTACCGCTTCCTTTGTGGGAAGTGTCTTTTCAATTTTGTATTGATTTATATCAACAATAGGGCTGGCTGAGTGGTTAACCCATGAGGTCCTTCGTTCAACCTTTGCATCAAATATGTTGTTCACACCAGTTTCTAGAGTAACTAGGAAACGTCGGCAAAATATAAAACAATCGCGAGAAGATCAGTTTATCTGCTTAACTAGGTTCTCGTTTGTTTTCCCATTTCATTAGCATTCAACTGATTTCTACCTTTTGGCGCTTTCTTCTTTTTATTGCATTTCTGCTATTTCGTGGTTTGGGTCACAAAAATGCATTAATAAACCTTACCTCACCTAAACACAGCTGAATTCTGGTTTAAGAATCATGGCGCTTTAAGCTTCAGTTTCACAAGCAATACGGTTGCGATTTGGAAATGGGAAATTTTCTTTAAAATAAAAGAGAAATAAATTATCCACCTTAACTCGGGAAAGAGTTCCGGAGTAGTATTTCACTCCTGTTTCAAGTTTTTTCAGGAAATAGTCCGCTTCTGTTTGTTCAAACAAGTTGGTGTAGGAAACGTCAAGACCTTCCTTGATATAACGTATGGGACAGACTGTCTCTCGTTTTTGCTTTTTTATATCCTGCTTTGCGTTGGGTACCTCGTTACTGCAGAATAAAGCCGACATCAATAAGGTACAGTGTCTCTGTATTTTTCCAGTCCACAGTCAGCACCACTGATTTTCTTCATGTCACCAAGTCGAAGCAGGTTTTTAAAGACACTGGTTATAAATCTCCTTATAAGCGATTATACTGATCAGCACCTTGCTATCTCTCGGCTACTTAATTTGCAAAACTTCGTGTTTCATCAAGAGTGTGTGCAATGCATCACATATACGCCAACTTAACGATTCATCAAGTAAGTACTTCAGATTTTACGTGGATGTAAACTATAAGTAACTTTATCTTAAGACTTTTATCTCGCCAAACTTCCTTACCAGATAGAATGCTTCCCAAGACTTGAAGTTTGCCGTTTCATTCTGCAACCCTGTGAATCACATATTGTGCAGGATATGTCTGCAGACAGCACGAAAATCAGTTTGGAATTTTCGCATCTAATTTGCGTTGTTTTCTGATGCAATGCACCTTACATCACCACCTTCACGGAAATTCAGTCAGGTGTCCATTACAATCATTACAGGGTAGTGCACAACTTTCTATTTATGTATTTCTATCACAAGCAGGTGATTTATAATTGGAAATTAAAATAGTTATAGCGATACACCAAAATCAATCACTCTTATCAAAGTGTGCTTTCGTCGTTGAACTGATTTCGATCAGGAACGTCAACACTGAGGGGTGAATTTTACAACCTCACTATTTCCCAGGGGCGTTATGATGCACGCATTCATATTCCCTGGTAACGAAAATGGCGACTGCACAGCACGCTTAGAGAGCTTAAAACATACGCGTTTAAGTTTGTTTTGAACCTTGCGACACAACTGCATTTGCAAATCGGTGTATACTGCGTGCAAACCTTGAACTGTCAAAAACGAAATGAAATTTACGTCCACAATTGTGATACATCACGGTGGTAAGTGGATGCAAAATCTAAGGAGGTAACAGCACTTTGCTACAAATCATTGCTAGAATCTCCACACAATAAGTTTCCCCAGTCGGAATTATTCACGCAGGTGTTTTCGTTCTCGTGATGCGAATGCAATTTTTAATCAAGTCAAGCTCGTTTGTAGTCACACACAAACACCGACGCTTGGTCCGATACACAACAGCTTTGCTTTCCTTTGTCGTTTATCGCGGACACAGCACAATGATCAGTATATACGAGCCACATCAACTAAAAAGCGGGGGCGGGCGAACCATGGCTCATGAGCTACTTGCGTTTCTGAAACCTTGTGCTTCTGATTGAGTAACTTAACCTCTTGGATTGTTCCTTTGCATGTGAAAGCCGAATAACAATGCCCGTAAAATGAGGGATAGATTTGATAGCTTCCCATACTGTCGCACTGCTTTCTGTTGAATTTGCTCAAAGTAAGTTGGGCCACTCCTTAAAAAGTATTGTCTTACAAAGTATTTAAACAGTAAGTTCCAAAAATTATTTTGTTTTCCCTTTGTCAAATCAAAGGCGGGCAATTGCCATTAGAACCAAATATGAAGGTTAGGGAGATGCTGGATCTTTGACCAGGTGGGCTTAATGACCATAGGCTATTTTTTGCCACCTAGTGAACGTGTGCTCCTTTGGTTTTGGTTGTGTATATGAGATTGCTTTGTTGCCAGCATGTGTTTCATGGGAGCTATAGCTGTTAAATCAGTCTTTGTGGGCTAATTTTAATTTTGAAGGAAGAAAGTAAAATTTTGGTACCAACTTTTTTGCAAATGACAGACAGCTTTTTTCTATAGATTTTTTGCAAATGTGATATGTCCTTCGGCAGGATTTTTCTCAGATGCTTAATGCAAAGGGCTGATAAACTGATAAAAGGTTTACAACATTTTTATCAACTTTTGAGTTTTTTTTTCCCGAGGATAGGACTATCACCTGCTCCACTAAGTGGAAATTCACGGTGTCTCAAATCGAAACACCCATTTGTGCCGAGAACTGGTCACACTCAGCTCACAGTTGCTATCATTGATAAAACTTTAATTGCTTTCATAACTTGTGTTGTCACACAAGTCTGTCTTCTTTAATAATAAGTGAAACCGATTAGAATACCAATTAGATGTGTCATACAAATCACACAAAGTTTCAAAACTGCCTATGATTTTTTACTTGCTTTTTTTGATTTTATCACTGATTTAAATGAAATGATTTAAATCAATCAATCCTGACTAGAAATAGATGAACTTTCATTCAAACATTTTTGCGTTTATGCAATATCCCTTCATGCAAAGTTCATAACACTATTACCAGTGTATGAAATGTAATATTGGTTGAAATGCCAATATTGAAACTACTGGTTTAGTAATTTCATTGACACTTATGGCATACATGCATAAAATGTTAAAAATCTGATAATGCTATACCTGTTTCAGGAATCAAAAATATGTTCTATAACTATGCTTACATTCAACAGCCTTCATATTTGATGTAATTTAAATGCAACTTTGACTTTATGCTAGTTTACACTTTTAAACTTGTGGCATTCTAACAGTTATGACTTCTGAATCCACATGTCATTTTTGCAGTTAAAAGACAGAACCTGTGACTTCAGTTGTTATGATTGATAAAACATCAAGTGGTTTGAACTTGTGTGGTCATAGGAAATCTTTGCCTTTTGCACTAATACTGTATTGACTACATACAGGGTGTCCCAGAAGTCGTGCACCACGCAGATTTTTATGAAAATACATATAAATAACAAAAACCAATTTAGTCTTTCTTGTACTGCTAGTTTTTCACCCATATCTAATTTAATCTGCAACATAAAAAAACAAATTATTTGATGGTGCGCAACTTGAAATATAAAAAACAAATTATTATATGGTGCGTGACTTCTGGGACACCCTGTATATGTGGAAACCTATTAAAATGCTACTTAAATGTGTCATAGACATCACACAAACCTTTGAAACGATATGATTTGTTGGATTTTTATTGCTTGATTTAAATCACTGATTATTAATCAACCCTACTTCACACTAATTATAACAGCAAGTACACTCATCATAAACCAATGTAACATGCTCAAAGAGAAGAATGCCAACTTACCTTGGGAATTAATAAGCATCAACCCATCTGTAATTTATACCTTTTTCTACCTGGTCCAACCTTCCATGTGACTCAAATACTCATGAATACAATCTTGTGCACCTTTTCAACAGAAGAACCTGTCACATCAACAGCTTACAAACACAACTGATAAAATTTTCTTATTTTGGCCAAAAACAAAAAAGTTCAGTGAGCACAAAACTATAACATATAAACAGGATGAAACTAATAAAATAATTTAAGAACTGGTCACACTTAGCTCAAACAATTTGATTAAAGAGTAAACCTAACAGTAAAACTTGTCTTGGAATATCTAACATAACTGACACAAAACAGGCTACAAAAATTATCATTGACAAAACCAATGAAATTGATGAGAATCAAAATTTTGTACTAGAGCAACTTTGCAACCCATACACAGTAACCAACCAGCTACTTTGTTGCGAAGTTGCACATGACAGTATGTAAGAAGAATGTAGTCAGGATATGGAAATGAGATGGGTAACCCTACATCACCAAATGTACAGAACTGCTCCAATTGATGTTGTTTTCTTACAGTGTAAGAATCATACACTAACTTCCAATAAACAAGTGCATGGGTTAGGTTATGATTACTTAACTGGTGCTTGCTATCTTGTTACCAACACATGTGCTTTTAACAAGGCAACTTAAAACAAGTTTATCATCAGACATTAGCAAAGCAACAAAAAAATCAGTAATTAATTAATTCTCTTAGAGATTAAGTAATTACCTTGTTGCTTTTAGGTCATAAATTCTGATTCAAAAACGCTAGAAAACCAATCAGTCTTAAGACTCTGTTATTTCCAAAACAAACTTGAGTCAAAGATTCCGTCTAGCGGTTGGGTCCCAGAGCCAGGTAACCTGACCCAAAATGGCCTAAAACCTATCCCACTTATGACGTCACCCACAAAAAAATCAAAATCCAAAACTTTCCAATTCTTTTAGTGCAATCTGGAAGACTTGTCACATCTTTTGAGCATTTGAAGAGCTCTCTAGCACAATCAGCAGGTGAGTTATGGTGTTTCAAAGTGATGGTTTTTAAGTGGCTCACATGAGTTTTAAAGGTAAAACAGCCTGGAGTCAAAGGTGTTAATTGTATTTTGCATGGCAGGAAGATGCAATTCCAGCAGGATGCCCAATGCCCATTTTATACATATGCTTTAGATGTGCTTTTGCAACACAAAGCAATTTTTTTATCACCAGCTTCACTGCAAGATTTTTTCACTTAAAAAGATATTGATCCCAAGCAATTTTCACATGTTTTCAAACCACCTAATGAAACAAATTAGAATTATTCAATTCAAACAGATTGCAGAAAGCATTTATTAGTTTTATTGAACAGACCTTTTGCATTGTTTTGGGTATTTTTCGAACTACTTGCATATTCAGTGCAAGCAATTTTGGGATTTTGGCATATTTTATGTTACAACAAAACAAAGTGAAATGCAATTTAAAAACTGATTGCAGAAAACGTAATAGTATATTTTTCTTCAACACACCATTTTTTACTAATTGAAAGATTTGCTGAATACTACAAAATCAAAATTCCTAAAAATGCAATTTACTAAAAAGCCATGAAGCAGTCCTAAGACTTCTTAGGCAATTTGCATACATCATATATGGAGGATATATATACATATATATATATATATGATATGACTGCCACATCAGAAATGTACTCTACAGGAATAGCATTGGAAAAGCTGTGAATACCACTAAAACTAGTTTTATCGGAAACTCACTGGAAGTTTAAAATGCTGACATAATCAGTGGCAAAATGACCTGACACCAAGTATAGTATTTGCAAGGGCATGATTTATCTGACGCAAAGCAAAAAGAACAGCAAGAGTGGTTTCTAACACACATTGCAATGGGATGAAGAGTGCACTGTTCCCAGTTCCAGTGATATCTCTGGTCTTCTTTTTGAACAACATAAGAGCAGTTTTTGGAAAAGTCAGAATAGAATTAAGGCAGTGTCACGCAGGGGATTAGCTTCTTTATCTTTCAGGTATTGACCTCAACTGCTGACAGTCAATGAATGTGACATTAAAGCATCTGCTTTTGAAGCAACAACACACATTTAAACTGTTACTTTTTAACACTTTCGTTACTGGCTGACATATATATACATTATACGTTGTTCAAATTTGTTAACCTGCCACTGGCTGACATATATATATATATATGAAACAAAAATTGTGTTTGAAGGGACTGGTTGTGATGTTTTTTGCGTAGAGGTGGTCTAAAAATGTTGTCCTAGACTGACTTAAAATACTTTTAGACCTCGGGCCTGAGAATCCAAACTCAGTGGTCCAGAGGCTGCTTGAAAGTATGTTTTTTGAGAATTTGTCCGCCTAGTTGGGACCACATACACTGGACTTGGACTGCAATTTTGTGTGATGGAAGTGCTTTGACATGCTGCCAAACACTAAAAAATGTTTTGCAAACATTTATGCAAGTATATCAGGTATGTTGATATAAAGTTTTGTTGCTTGAAACCAGCGTTAGCTGCTTTTATTGTTTCAAAAAATACATCAAATAAAGTGAAACTTTTGCAAAAAATATGACTCCGGTAGTCCCAGGCTTGTTGTAGTGGCATGCAGTCTAAAGTGTTTTGGAAATGATTTGGTAAGTTGGTTAGTGTAAAAGCAACAAAAGATTTGCCAGGTTTACCATTTTAGGCTAAAGCTGGAAACGCCTAGCAGTATCTGCCTTCTGCAGCAGCAGACAGCATTCGAATTTCCTGCCAAAACCACCAGGTAACAGTGGATATTGCCGCAGGGAAACCACCTGGTAGCAAAAATGTTAAATCTTAGTGGTTACGTTTTCTCGTAAATTTTTATTATTGAATGCCTCACAACACTTTGGCAGCCAAAGTAGCAATAAGCCTCTTTTGATCATGTTTCTTTAAAAAAAGAAAATTATTTAAATGCTAGGTTGATTTTGATTACTAAAATATAATGAACACACTTTATTGTGGAGGTTCACTCTTTCCAACACACCAAAAACTTCCACAAGTTCTAACTTTAATTTTCTTTGCTGACATTTATTCAGTACAAAAATGTAGTAAGTTTTGAAGCATGATAGATATTTACATACAATCAGGGTTTTTTAAGGTGTTTTACAGAGAAAATTATCAAGGGAAATATCTATGAACTTTGGTTGGAAATTTTTCAGGTCCATGGCACTGGGTACCTAACATTTTCCTTATAAAAAATCCTCAATACAATATATCAAAACTTGCAAGCAAACATTATTAATGACAATGCAGACTACATACACAGAATTTTATCAGAACAAAGCACAGTCTCATTTCAGCTTAATGCACCACCAGAGGTTCCGAGTCCTTTTGTGACACCACAATTTGTACATTTTTGCAATTCAAATTAGACTGTAGCTTATCTTTAAAAATGGGCAAATACCCTCTTTCAGTGTTGCTATGCTCACATAAAACTACAGTAGTTCCACAAGATACGGCATCGAGGACTTGATGATGAGACATTTCCCCAGTAATATACACATCAGCAGCAACACCTTGCAATACAGAAGAACCAGAACCAGCACATAACGCAATTGTTTGCACAGGTGATTGGAGACAACAGCCTTTTCCAAATGCCACTCGCACATTAGAAATACTCAAGTGAGTTTTGATTTTCTTAACAAGGTTTTCCAAAGGTGTTGAAAATAACAGCTTACAAATACGTCCAGGCCCAATGCTTTTGCTTTCAGATTGTTTGCTTTCATCTAATAGGTCTGCAGCACTTTCTGTAGAATACTGATCATTTATAACAGGTTTTGAAAATAACACTTCACCAAGGCCAGACACAAGCCAGTCATTTACACCACCAGGAACAGCATCCCAAGCAGTATGTGGTGAATATATTGCGATTCGGTTTTCAATAGCTTTAACTAATATTCTCTGTTTCCACACTGCCCCTATCAAAGTTTTGATAGGGGTAAAGATTGGTGGATGGTATGAAATCAGTAGATCTACTTTTTTGTTGATACACTCTTCCATTACAACTTCAGTCAGATCATTAGTTAACATTATTATATTTACTTGATGTGGCCTAGATGGCTCCACCAGCAAACCAACATTGTCCCAGTTTTCAGCATGTTTGACTGGTGCTAGCATTTCCAAAATATCAACAACTTGCTTTAAATCCATGTTACAAGAATGAACTTTTCTCACAGTGCTGGCAATTATATTTGCAACTGCTGTATTGACAGGTTTACAAAAGATTTTAATTGAGTGCATGACCTATGCTACAAATGACAAATTAAGCTCACAAGCACAGTGAAGCTTGAAAATCAACATAACCATAGCACATACGTAGTCAGAACAAACTGTCTGATATTCTCACTAATGAATAGCACATTAGCAAAGGTATGGTACTGTAATGATAATTTATAGACAAAAATAAACCAACAAATACAAGAATATATACAAAACAATTATTCAGTAAGACAACAGTGTCAAATATATTAGCTTCTTTGTTTGGAACATTAANTTGTTTTCTGGTTACAACACTTTTTTATATGATCTTCTCTTGTGAGATAGCAACAGGGTTAGATTTAAATTTTACAGTGCTTTCACCATTACAGTTAGTTTGTGTATGTGGCATATGATAAAAGCCAATGCCCAGGCACTCAACTACACCACACCCACTTTTTCATAGCTTGTATGACCTGCCATCTCAAAACATCAAAATGCACTAATGAATGTTCTAAAGTTCAGTGAGTGCAAAGTGAATGATTGTGAGAAGTAAAAACCAGGTGCGCAGAAGGTAACAGGATTGTTAACTGTTCTGAACACTACATTATAGGATGTAAAAAGTAAAGACGAGTTCATCATAAATATTCCCTTGCAAAGTTATTTGACCATGAATATTGCATGAACCCATGAACTGTGTTCTTATTCAGATTTGTCATAATTGTGTTCATGGTAATATCAATACAATACCTTTTATTTGAGTATCGCAAATACATATTGCAGTCAACCAACTCAACTGACAGTACCAGGCCAAAATCAAAGAATAACACTTATTTCACACAAGCACAAATGAAAAGAGCACAGCGTTTTATAATCCAACAAAACAAGGAAATTGTTGAAGCTATAACATAAAGTTTAGGTTTTAAACCATGCCTGGATACAAAAGCAGCTGTCTTTTTCATCTAATTCGCAATTTTTGTACAAAAAACATTGGNTGAAAACTAAGCATGCCCCATGCACCAATATTTTTCCTGAACTTTGTATATAAGTTCTNGAAAAATATTGGTGCAGGGGCATGGTTAGTTTTCAACCAATATTTTTTTGTACAAAAACTTTGGGTAACATCATATATTTAAGCAACAATATAGGCAAGAATTAACCCACAATCTGAAAAATATGAAGCAAATACTTTGAAAAATATTGAAAGAATTACTTCAATATTGAGCTGACACCTAAAATCAGTGGCAACTATGTCATTTGGGTATTAGTGAAAAAAGGCAAAACTGCCTTAAGAGAAATCAAGTTGTACATGAGGTGTATAAACATTGCATGCACAGGCAGTGGCATAACAAAACTAATAGGATTAGGTTCTGTAAAATATTGTCCAAACACAAAGCATCAAGAATGTAATTGAACAAGCATTGTTTTAACATATTATCCAATTAAAAACGCAACTGTATCTGCACTCCTTAAACAAAACTAAATATCACATGTATATAAATTTTGTTTCCATAGCCAACTAACTTAGATGAAAAATAATACTCATCTTGCACGCCAGTGACTTCAAGTGACTATGTATGTATTAAATTCGATAAGAATTCAACCTGCATTAGCACCAAATAAGAAATGACTGCGGCATGCAATGCCAACTCCTGGTGACTTGTGCTTGACAAGTGTCTTTTGTTTTCTTTTCAGAATTCATGAGTTGTCCAACATATATTAAAACAACAGTTACAAAACAAAAAAACACAACAGCATCTACAAATCAATGTTGTTACATGACCTTCTCAATTAGAAATAAAACAATTTTAAAAAATACAATCACAAATCAAATGATAGCCAAAACTGACTCAACCAACTATCTTCATTTTGAAGCAGGTATGTGATGGCTCAAAACAAACTTGATGCTAAACATAGAACCATCCAAAATGTAAACATCATTTTAATGTGCCTTTTGGTATAGTTCTTCATAATAGCATATCTTTGAAAGATTTGCTGATGAGCACCTGAACTGAAAACTTTGAAGATCAACCAGCACAGTACAGTAGTCTTAATACAAAATTAATNGCTTGACAATAATGAAACAAAACCTGTAACACCAACAGCCCCATGGCAGATTTTTTTATTCACTGCATACTATGCTGCACCAAACTCTTTCATCCACTTTTCATATTTCTCTAAATCTGTAGATGAAACAGACTTGGAAACTTTGCTGGTAGCTTCAACAAAGTCTTGACCAGTTGTAGGAAGGTGAAGTTCTTCTTTGGACAGATTTCGAATCTCATCTGGTTTCAAGCCAGCAATTCGTCTTCTCATGGACATCAAAGAAGCATCACGACACACATTAGTTATGTCAGCACCAGAGTAGCCATCAAGTTTTTCTGCAATGAGTTTCAAATTCACATCATCTGCAAGTTCCACTTCTTTCAAATTAATTTTAAGAAGTGCTTCTCGCCCCTCTGCATCAGGAAGAGGAATGTATATTCTTTTCTCCAAACGTCGTTTAAGGGCCTCATCAATGTCCCATGGAAAATTGGTTGCAGCAAGAACCATGACCATCTTTGAGGCATCATCTCCACCAGTAGCACCTTCTACCCCATCCATTTGGACAAGAAGTTCAGCTTTCACTCTTCTGCTGGTTTCATGTTCATCTCCTGTACCTCTCTTGCTCCCAATAGAATCAATCTCATCAATGAAAATTGTACTAGGGGAATAAAAACGTGCCATATCAAACAGTAGTCTAACCAACTTTTCTGATTCCCCTCTATATTTAGAACTTAATGTTGATGAAGACACATTAAAAAATGTAGTTTTGCACTCAGTAGCTACTGCTTTTGCCAACAAAGTTTTACCAGTGCCAGGAGGTCCAACCATCAAAACACCTTTCCATGGCCTACGAATTCCCTTGAAGAAATCTGGCATTAGCAAAGGAAGAATAACTGCCTCTTCAAGCAGTTTCTTGGCTTCCGATAATCCAGCAATGTCACTCCAATGCACACTTGGATTACGTTGAACAATATCACGTTCAATTGCCTCAACTAAATCTTTGTCATATCCTGTGGGGTCAAACTTCTTTTCTTCCTTGTTTGGGTCGTTGCCACCTTGCCTCCGTGGAGAAGAAGCCCGACCTCTTTCCACTTTCTTGACCCTATCTGGTTGTCGTTTCACCACTCTTTCATCTGGCCTGGGGTTGGCTTGAGCAGAGTTGCCAACTCGACCACGACGATCAGAAACACGTGGAGGATTTCGACGACCATAATTTGGTGAAGGTCTGTGTTGAACTTGATCAACTGGTGTGGGAGGAGGCCAAACATCAGGATCACGTGTTGGCTCTTCAAACACAGCTCTATTTCCACGCTGGGAAGGTGCAGAATAGCTTCCCTCTAATTTAAAGCTTGCCAGCGTTGAAGTAATATCTTTAACATGTTCATATTCTTGAGCCAGTTCCTGTCGTACACTTTGCCATGAACTTCTAAGTTCTTGGTCATTCAGTGCATTCAAATGCTTTTGAATTTGCTGAAGAACACCCTGGTAATAAACCATGGCAGTGTCATAATTTCCTAACAACACATACTGGCGACCGATTTTAACATTTTCACAAATTTCATCTAAGTTGCAGTTACTCATGCTGAGAGTAAGTGCATTAGTACAACCTGTTAAAAATATCACAAATTCCCATCACAACATTTCGAAGAAAGCTTCAATGGTAAACAATCTAAAAAGCAATGATGGGCAAAGTTTACTATATTTACAATTTTCGTTCATGGTCCACACATAAGGTGGTGCATCTAATCACAATTAAACAACTAGGCAGTGTCCATTTTCACTCATGAGGCAAAAGCACTGCTGGTACTATTTTGCTTTAGCCCAACACAATTCACTCTCACACCAAGGCTGTTCCATTCTGGGTAATATCATCAGGTGGAACAAAAACTATGCTTCAACAGTTGACAAAATAGGAAATTTTGAAACACTGGCACAACTCAATAGATATTGCGTGTTTNGGGGAAGGTTATACTGACAAAATATTTTCTACTGTATTTTTATCTTAGTTCAGCCAGCCATTGTGTGTCACTTAGAAATCTATCATTGGCTTGAGCATTGTCGCAAGGGTGAATTTTTGCGTATCAGTAGATTAGATGTTTATCCAATATTGAAGTATGAGGTGAATGGTGGATAGATATGCACTGCAATTCATAATATTTGAAGTCATGGTACAATGGTAGGCAAACTATGGTTCGCGAGCCACATGTGCCTTGTTGACATGTTTTGTGTGGCTCTTCTAGCTGAGTAACATTATCTCAAATCGATAGCAGGTTGTCGCCTCAGGGTTTTTTAAATGAAAATGTTAGGTACCTGGTATGGACTTGATTTTCTCTGATTCTAGAGACCCGATGAGAATTTTTTCTGATTCTAGCCACCTGATTTTCAATTCTAGGGATCCGAATTGCGTCCCTAAAACACCTCAAAAAACCTGCACCTCATATTTAACGTTTGTTTCATTTATCAATGTGTGAATTGCGTCCCTAAAACACCTCAAAAAACCTGCACCTCATATTTAACGTTTGTTTCATTTATCAATGTGTTTACACGAATTCATAAGATTATATGCCAAGGAGTCAACACGATTTGATGCAGGTCATTTTACTTAAGGCAGTGGCTATAGATTAGATACACCTGTGGATCTTGAAATTTGAAAACATATTCATACGCCACCTGTGACATAACAGTAACACATGACCAGAGTGCAGTAGGCTTGGTAGAAGCGAACTAAACATAAAAGATATACCCTAAACCTAACCTTAACCCTAACCATAGCCCTAACCTAACACTAACCCCTAAACGTAACACCTGACCTAAGCCTGAAAAAAAGTAAAGAAAAAAACAAAAGGAAAGCCGGCAAGGTGAGAGTCGAACTGAAAACCATTGTAATACTAATAGCAGCCATAACGTGTAACCATTAGATCACGAGATCCACGCAGTTTGAATGACAAACTGACCTTTTTTAGAATTGCGTCAGGACAGGCGTATCCGCAGTCACTTCCTTTTTTTATTTAAAACTTGCATTTTTTACGGAACTGTATTTGTATTAACACTACAAACTTATTTTGCAGCTCGCTGGTATTTTTGATTTTCTGCAAATGTCTCTTCTATTGAACAAGCTTTCCCACCCCTGTCACAGTATTTCAGATTTATTTCTTGAAGTAAACTGTTAGCATTGAGGTGCCCAGTGTCAATGACAGAAGTGAAATTACACCAACTATGAAGAATCACTTTTATGATAGTCTACTTGAAGT
>JGI24158J21664_10004490_pt1 | contig 17976 bp, 5 predicted proteins | sample Ectturendosymbi3_FD_21664 | JGI IMG/M metagenome (IMG submission 21664)
CAAACTCTGTTTCAACATCAACTTGGCTATGTGTAACATCTGAAATGAAATGTTATTCACACAAAACGTGACAAACCTCACTTTTATTTTTGAAACCTCTCCAAATACAAAACCTGAAGAGAAAAATGGGGGGACCTGGCATATTATATCCCCAGTGATGGTCTTAGCAATTTAGGGGCCCTCTGGGTTCGCGTAATTGTGTTTTGGTGATGTCACCATGTTCACTCAACCGTTGTACGACCTTAGGCAAATTATGGAAATAATATATTTTGGGGTCGATATGAAATGATATGGTAATTCAGTTTTACATAGGGAATCTGTACACTTTGCCTATAGGTAATCCCATGATATAATTTCCATTTTTCTTAAATCTTGATTATTCCCTGGCAGTTGTGTAACCATGAAATCTGTATGTATCACAAATATTGTTGGGGACATTTCCCCCGTCCCCCCTGAAACTCATTTCATCCCTTCTTTGGTGATACATTTGTCCTTCCCATATGTGCACCATAATCCACTAAGCAATTACACACAACATGCAGCAAAATATAACATCCCAAAATACTTCAGCACAGAGAGAAATTGTGAAAACTTCGTCTTTTATGTGGCCCGCGAAACTTAAATTTTAAGCCTCAGACTGCTTACTTTTTTGGAACGGTAGTGGTTCATACCTGTTTACAAAGACGAGCGACTTTGCCGTGTTATAATTTTGCTATTGACCTAACGTCTCTCTTTAAAAAAATTATTCAGTTTTAAGGCTCCTTTCACTGCAACATAACCATTATTAAGTCACGGAGACGCTGGTTACGCATTAGCGTATGTGGTTACAGGGTTGCCAGGTTGGCCGTTTTGGGGCCAAATTTCAGAAAACTGGCCTCTTGCTAGAATTATGTCTGACCACGCTGGATCCTGTTTGATTAACCATATTTTTTCACTTTTTTGCCTAATTGATTGCAGATTTTCACCAAATTCCTATCTTTTGAAGGTTTTCGATGACAAAGATTTGTTAGGATCCTTAGAGATTTAAGTTCATCTGAATACCTGTTGCTTTTTGCACCTGTAGAGGTAGCAGTAAGAACTGTTGCCTTAACTGTTATTCAGGTGGTGCACATGTTTGTTGATTTTGTTCATGTTGTTGTTGATCGCTTTAGCACTTACCGAGGATGATAGTTACCAACATTCATTTCTGAATCACTGCAGTGAAAAGCCAGTAGTTGTATGGTAAAAGAAAACATTAATGGTTGAAGAAAGTAAAAGCCTCCCCAAAAATATTTAAACATTCAGTTCTGACTCAGAATGAAACAGAGCAAATGATGCAACATTGCTTTAGCAAGTATTGAGGTATGCAGCAGACATGCAAAACTACCCAAGCACATTGGTGTTTACATCATAATGCTGTACAACAAAACCAGTTTCTCAGATAGCTGTTTGAACAATGATGTTACCCTAGGGCGAAGTTAAGCTTTGTAAGAACTTGGTGTTCTTGTACTTTCACCATCCAAAACTACAGATAAACATGCCTTCTATCTACATTATATCAGTTGAGAAATAACAAGGCAAACGTACTTTTGTGATGAGACTGCTGGAATGAATGAAATACAGTATGTAGTATTGACTCACACATTTTAATCAAATTTCACTTGGATTGATCTAAAAAGGCTACAACCACTTCAGTTATGGCAGTAAATGCTTAAGTAAGTTAATATCACAAAACTACTGTACAAATCTTTGGTATGTGCTTGTTAAATAGACATTCTAATTGCTTTGTGTGCATGGTATTTTGCTTAAGGATATGTAAACTGCCTAATTAGTAGGTTTATAAGCAAGAATGGCAGACCACCAGGTAAATCTTGCATCTATTAACAAAATGATTCGTAAAAGCAAGGGGTCTACATTCTTAATTTGAAACCTCTTAAATTTTCATTGTGGGCCACATACCTTTTTGTTGGATGAAAAATATTGGACGCTTCATCCATGACCAAATAATAAAAGCCTTGCTAAAGCTTAGATTAGGGGACCTCAACATTCTTGTTGGGGGCCCCTTGCCTATTAATTATACAGTAGTCTATTTGTGTTACATCATTTTAGTGTTGCTTTTCATCTTAGGTTGAAAACCCAAATGTGTTAAAACACACTAACAATCATAAGATTATACAGCGAACCAAACTAGGTTTTGTAGTAGATACAGTAATATGTAATCATGCTAAAAGTACAGTCATAAACCAAAGCCCCCATTTTGCACACTAAGACCACTACTGCATATCCCCACCATCTGGAAAAGTGGGGGACACGTCCCCCCGTGTCCACACCTAATTGCGCCCATGTTCACGCCAGTACTGCTGCACTCGCAGTGGCGTAACCGACGGAGGTCAGAGATGCGAACCACCTCCGCCCCCTGGCAAGCTAAACGTAAAAACCGGGTCCCCACTTAGCTGATATTTAAGTTTTACTATTCTTTTGATTTTCAGAAGGTTGTCCTTTTTTGCGATTTTCGGAGCGTTTTCCGGTGATTTGGTGTTTTAGTATGGACATCCATATGCGGATTCACTATCATTTCTCACATTTTTTTCTGAATGTTAGCCCCTTCAGCTAAGTTTTCACCCCCTGGCTCAAACGTCTAGTCACACCACTGCATTAGTGGCGTGTCAATGGCAGTACCTACCGGCATTAACACCGAGTACGAGGCTGGACAGGTGTTTTTCAAGCCTTCTATCGATATACCCCCGCCTGGAATCAAAACAGCCTACCGGCCTTCGTGGCACGTGTTCAAAACATTGCACAACTTAGCCGGCGATATTTTTATTTTCTCCAAAAATATCAATATTTAACTATATCTTGCTGTAGTGCTGTTGAAATAATTTCTAGAAGTCCTTTTTCTACTTTTCTAACATGCGTGTTGTCACTTTGCATTTTCCCTGGCAAAGACACATGCCACAATTTCTTTTATTCGTCAACAGAAGTAAGCCAACTCTTCATGGAGGTTTACAGAGATAATATGCAGAAACGTTATTTTCGCACTGTCAATCGATTTATTGTTAGTTTGTTGGGGAAGCAAAACTTGTGCGCTTAAAAAATACACTTCGTTGTTCTTTACCCCACGTCACGTGATAGAAAGAATAGGCTATTTGATGGATTCTGGCCCAAGACATGATTGTAACTTGTGTGATGTTTTTCCGTTGCTCACGAAAATTTAAATTTTGTTGAGGGATATAGATTAATTCATTTTCATACCCGCTTTTCTTCCGGCGAGGGTCGCAGAGGCAACAGCCTTAGGAGCAGAAGTGCAGCCAAGAATTTTGTTCAGGAGGGGCGAGTCAATGGCATATTGAGTCCGGCTGTTCCTTCTGCTTATTTTCTAGCAGTTGAAAATTGATGTACAGCAACAGTAAAAATCTTAGCAGGTTTGTTTCGGGGGTGGGGGCATGGCCTCTTCGGCCTCATTCTGGCTGCGCCACTTCCTAGGACTAAAATACCTCACGGTCAACAGAAACGCAAGAGTTCTGTTGTCGCCACACCAAGACGGGATCAGTCATGATTGAACAGGCCCGTAACCCAGCTGGGGGCACCAGGGGTGGCGAAGAGTTTTCTGAGAGGGGTCTAATTTTTAAAACTATGTCCAATAGCTTTTACCTATGCTCAACACATTTTTCNAGGGGGGTTACGGGCCTGTAGTTGAACAACTCTTGGATTACGCGACCGGTCCCAACGAGTCTGAATCATCTCAAGGCGTCCACCTCACCGTCGCATTCAGGCCCGTAACCAGAGGGGGCAGAACTCTTCACCCCACCTGGTGTTCCAAGCTGGTTACGGGCCTGGTCGCATTAAACATCTTAGGTTAAAATTAAGAGGAAGACAGCGTAGTACTATGAAGTTTTACGATGGTAAGGCGTTCACCAGCCTCTGGTGGTAGGCATTACGTTAAGGCCATCGGCAGGGATGGATATTAGGGTTAGGCGGTCGCCCTCGGGCCACTCCTTTTTCAAAGATGCCGTTGGACCCCTTGGAGAGTTTTACACTTCGTGTTTGCATAATTTTATCATAAGCTTATGAACCACTCTAGAGCCAGTGTTAACAAGCTCTGAAGCAAGTCGTATGTTTTTCAAAATAAGGCAAAGATATGTGCCAAAGGAGCCTCTCAACTTCAATGTGTAGACAGCAATGTAAAATCAAATGACTTCAAGTAATTTACAATGTGAAATGGACTTTCACGCAGAAGTAAATTCCCAGTAAAAAGGAAAATTTTACTTGCTTTCAGCGAATACGTTTTGGGGCCGCTTACTGAGAGTTTGCCTCAGGCCTTTAAATTTTAATATCTACGCCTTCCCATCTGCACCAGCGCTGAGCAGAGTCACATTTCCAGAATCCGACAAATGTGAAAACAAATTCTGATTCCTGTTAACACTCCGAAATCTTCCAAGTACTGTAACTCGTATCAAATATACATCTTTACGTACCATGGGTTCTAAATGTAGTTACAAAATTTAACTGTTAAAGCACTATGTACTTGCAGTCATTGGCCAGGTATCTGATTTTTCAATCTTTAAAAAAGACTGATGTGAAAGCTGACCACCTGTTTTATGAACATTGATTCCTAGTTTAACCATGTGCTCAGAGAAAACTCGAAACTATAATTGCGCTAAGCTAAGCCATAAACACACAAGCAAACGATGCTAAAACATTTAACAAGATGAACAGTACACATAACTTATTGTCCCGTACAATTTACGAAAGCAGTGTAGCTTAAGAACAATTCAGTGTTTTATTTAAGCTGCAGTTATCAGGGCAAACTGCCAAAATTGTTCAGGATAGCTCCAAAATGGGAGCAAAAGTTGACCTGTACAAGTGGTAACTAGACTACTGTACACTGATGAGTATGTTGTGAACAGTAGGTTGCAACTCACGCCATGATCCTTCAACGAAATAATTTAAACACGGGCTTGATCGCAAAACGTGAATTCACATACGACAAAAAAACGAATATTGACACGTAATAAAATGTAACATCGCAATTTGAACAAGAGCTATTAAATGCACGCTGTGTTGGTTACGTCAGTTTGTCGAAGCAGCACGATCGGAATAATACATGGTAAGACACGCCTGGCAACAAAGCTACTTTTCTGAATAACAATAGGATGTTTCACTTTTGGAGAAGGGGACGTCGCATTGCTTTTACTGCTGCTCACGCAACATATTAATGAGTCTCTTGATTCCAGGCATCCATTGAGAGACCTATTGGAAAAAATATGCAAAAAGAATGAGGAAGCCATCGACTCCACACGCGTTAAACATTTGACGCTTACCTGGGATATGTGGTCGCATACCAAGGCAACGTGTATAGCCCACGCTTCATCATATCGCTTCATGCACAGTTTAGATGATAACTCAACCATTTTGTCTTTTACTTCTTGTGACAGCTTGCCGTCGTCGTTCATCTCATTTAAGATGTCCAGCTTTCTCCGTAGTTCGGGGTCGTTCTGCCACAAACACCATATTTTAACCGCTGTGGTGGCCAACTGGTGCTTCCATGTGAAAAAAGCTTGCTTATAGCGTTCGCATTCTTCAATTCCACACAGCTTTTGAAATTGGAAAATAAAAATTGTACGCTTACCTGTACCTGAAAAAGCTGATATCTGTGTTAAAACTGAAGCTATTGTTTGACTACTTAAGTGCCAATGTTAGTTAGTGTCTGTTCCTGAAGCTTTTTAATTTGTTGAAAAGGATGATGCCTATTACTAGAATATTTAGGTCAAATTTAGCAGATACCACCTTTTCTTGTTGGAAAAGCATCACTTAAAAATGTTTTCTACCATGGTATCATATAGTAGGTACTTCTCACTTATTTCTGGGGTGACTGACACCGCAGCGCTCAGTCAAACCTTAAGGCAGACAAGAGTATGTCGTCGTAATGACCAAGCGTAATTATTGTTCTAAAATAATAGGTCTATACAAAACAAAGTGATGTGTTATATTGCATGTTATATACAGAGTATGGTATTATTTGCGTGCGATAGACTGACTGAGATGCGGGCATTGTGTCTGTCTGTTCATGACGTACAGCAATTTCCTGCAGTTGTGATTGCGCTGAAGTCCCTGCAGAGTGGATCTTTCTGAGCGGTAGGGCAAACCAAACTTGAAGTTCATGTCTAGAGCAGCGGTTCTCAAGATCGTTTCCGCACATCCTATACAAGCGGAAACAATATCTAGCATAAACACCTATTACATAACAATCACGTTTGCAGTATTTGCTTCTGGTGTGATATGATCAACGTTATGGTCTGACTTTGACGGCGTTGCTGCTTTACTTTTTTGTGAAGGCAAAGTGCAAGCACGAAGATAGTGTTAAAGTTACACGCTAATCTTCAACGTAAGCTTTAATTGGGATGGTAATTTAAAATCAACTACAACTTGTTACAGAAGTTTGAGTCCCAGCCCCAGTGGTGGTCTTAAGGTTGGGAGGGGGGAGGAAAGGCTGGAAAGGGGGTCGGTCTTCTCATGACGTCATTATACTCAGCCAACCGTGATAAGACTTTTTGATCAAGCCTAGGAAGGGGATATGCTGGCTACGGTGTTATGCACTTCTCTATGCGGCATTAGGGGTTGAGCTGGTTTTAATGCTAAAGTTTCGAATAATGGTTGGGTTTAGTGTTAGTTTTCCCGGCAAATTAGAGGTAGAAAATTTCTGGCGAGCTCTACTTAGTGTTTGTAAAAAATTACCAGTGTTCATTGACTAAAAAATGCCGTATTGCACAAAGAAAATTAGACTGCAATTTACAGTAGACTTAATCAAAAAGGCAAATTGAGTTTGATACATATTACTGGAGTACAAAACAGGTCTATGTTTGAACACAACAGAACTCTTGGGAGTTCAAATGCACTACATATGCTCTGAGCAGGGCCCCCTTTTTCAGATTCATCCACACTTTATCATGAGAAGCTTCATTCTCTGACAGTGAAAAAAATTATCATTTGGTATAAATTTTTACTCTTACTTGATATGGACTTTTCAGAACATTTTGGAGCAAATTATTGAAATTGGTTTGAAGCTTTTCCTTTTTACACATTAGAGATGTTAGTGGGGGCCCTATGAAAGCAGAGTGCCTGCACATAACAGTGGCGTGTAGGAGGTTCTTTGAAAGCAGAGTACCTACACATTGCAATTGCTGTTGGAGGCCCGTTATAAAGCAGAGTGATTACACATTACAGTTGCTGCAGGGGGTCGTTTGAGAGCAAAGTACTTTTACATTACATTTGTTTTTGGGGTCCTTTGAAAACAAGGTACTTACAGATGACAGCCGCTGTTGGGGGTCCTTTGAAAGCAAATTACTGTTATACATTACAGTTGCTACTAGGAGCTCCTTAGAAAACAGAGTTGCCTTCCTGCACATTGCAGTTGCTATAGGGGCCCTCTGAAAGTAGAGTGCCTACGCATTACAGTGGCTGTTGGGGGGGCCTTTCAAAGCAGAATACCTTCAAATTACAGTTGCTCTTGGTGGCCCCTTTGAAAGCAGAGCACTTTTACATGCAGTTACTGTATGGCAGGCTATTTTTAAGGAAAATGTTAGGTACCCGGTTTGGACTTGTTGGGACCCGATTTCTCTGATTCTAGGGACCCGATTTTCTTTGATTCTAGAGACCCGATGATAAGTTTATCTGATTCTAGGGACCCGATTTTCAATTCTAGGGACCCGAATCGGGTCCCTAAAACGCCTTAAAAAACTGCTGTATGGGGTCACTTTGAACGCAGATGCGGCCCTACTTAATTACGATGTGCTTCGAAAAATATTATATGAGCGAATAACAAGTTTTTCACCAAAAATGAGGAAAATTCACGCGCGAAACACCTCGAGGGAGTGTTGCAGTTGACTGTATCGCCTTGAACTACTCAGGCAAGCACAAGGGAGAGATGGTAATTCGTGGCATTAAACTAACAGGAAAGCAACCAGCAGCAATAGAGCTCTCGACGGGTTCACGCTACTGATGCTAGGTTGCACTATTATTATATAGGGAAAAGTGAATTACGATAATTCGCTTGTGATGACTATTACAGTGACTTGTTACTCATGGGCACCATCTAGCGGTGACCATTTATTTGCATGTGGCGCCATCTCCAAGCCGCCACAGGAAGCCCCTGAAAAAGAAGCGCCCGAGGCAAGAGCCTCACTCCTCTTAAACACACCACTGAGAGGTGTTGCTCTAGACTTGGGTTTCCCAAACTTTTTGGACGAGACTAATCACTCCCAAATAGACTCTACACTAAGTCACATTAGCTGAACACCACTACAGCCAATCCGAAATTTCATGTACGTTTCTTACGGAAATCTGTTAGTGTTAGGTCATAGATGGGTGCATTATTTTATCCATACTCTTGATGTAAGTGGGCTGAAATTAAGCCGTGTCGTTTTGCTTCGGAAAACCTTTTATTCTTTCAATCATTCTTTCAAATCAAGTTAAACTTCTGCAAAATCTCATAGAAGTCGCACACGTGCAGCCGCTGGGTGATGCAGTTAAATATAACGATATTCCAACTGTATCGTGTTTTTTGTAGATCTAGCAGCGTCGCGCCTGTTGTGATCAAGCCTGGCCCGTCACACCTTCAGTGTTTGAACAAGAAAAGAATATTTTGATGTTTCGAAAGATGTCTGAAATCATGGACGCTCAAGTCGATTATATTTCTGCTCTTGATTTAAAAAAATACATATGTATATATATATATATATGGGCCACTCTTTTCGATAGCACGATGTCCGCGCGTAGAACTAACTTTTACGAATATGTGCCATGCCGTGTTCTTCATCAATATCAGCAGGTGCCAGGGACGGCGGAACAACGGATGGGTAGAAAAAGTGTTGAGTTCAATGGAACCGTGTACAAAAACAAAATCGTTACCAATTAAAAGTATGCTTGTTTCTGTCCAGCAACAATGGTGGCCTCAAAATAATAGCAGAAATTATACAAAACCATTCTGAATTTTCTGTATGCGCGAATAACTGCAGTAACTTGGTTTCAAGTCGATCTTGATAAACCATGAAATTGCCTACGATTCTGTTATAAAAAGGCACCTCCGCATCCGTTGCCCCCCTTTTGAAAGGGCAGACATTCCACCGCGCTCCAGTGTCTCTGGCAGGTGCAATATAACCAGTTTTTCACTTTTGAAGATTTAACGATAATTGCGAAACTACCGTATCTCCTCTCGCCAGCCAATGGAACTATATTTAATCGCCTGCTTTGGTCAAAAATTTTACTCCAGCAAAGAACAGTGTGAAGATACCGTTGTTAAAGCGTTACATTTTGAGTTAAAGAAAAAGCTGGACCCAGCCAGTACGGTCAGTGGGGGCAATTTCAGTAATATTTGGTAGTCAATTCTCATAACGGGTTCACTACTGTAAGAGAGATGAACTATACTTCACAACACTACAGCACAGTGACAAAACAACGGACGGCAAAATGGCCTTATATCGCGCATACTGTTTTCCGAATTAAACAAAATCATGGTGAATAAAGTTAGTTTCGTAGGTTTTAGGGGAGGAAATTGCCCCCTCTGGATCCGCCCTTGGCTGCACCTGAAATAATGGTAGTTGTCTCCAGGTTACAGATCGTCTCTGCCAACTTATAATTTCATCTTTCTTACGGTCTTTGCTGCAAATAATTTCATAATATATTTCTTTCTTTCAAAATACTGTTGTTACTTTCTACACGCTAATTCAGACACTAATTTATTCAGACCTGTGACAAACTGTACCTGTTTCGCAAATCGAACATTTAGTGATCCAACACAGAAACGGTTTTGCTTACTCGATAGAGAGCGTTCACGTATCGCGTAAGCACAAAAGGGGTGGTGGGAGGTTTCAAATATTTGCAGTTGCTTATGGGGGATGCGGTACTGAGATGATTACACCAGGGTTTTTTCAAGGTGTTTTAGAGACCCGTTTCGGGTCCCTAGAATCAGAGAAATCCGGTCCCCACAGGTCCATACTGGATACCTAACATCTTCCTTTAAAAAAAAACTGGTTTACACGATCAACTTTCCTAATATTATGGCCGGGGCCGGATTTGTTTGCGACCTGGTAACATCACAGCACAGTGGTTTAATATAGATCGCATGTACACTGCTGTTTGAGTAAAACCTCGATGCTGTACTAAAACCACTTGTGCTGTTTTTTTTGGGAAGGGTCGACAACAGCAAACGTATTACGGGGGATTGCTTTGTGCTTACAGATGGGGTAGGATTAAAAAAATTGCTTACGTCAAATCTGGGGCGCAACGAAGTTAGATGGTGCCCGGGGCAAGAAGCAAGTTTGGCGCCCCCGTGTTCGAACCTGAGGTCTTTCGGAAGCAAGAGTACTTCATTGAAAAAAGAACTTGTGACATTGTTGAGACTTTTCGGCATCCCCACGGTGATTCGGCGCCCGGGGAATTTTGTCCCCCTTCGTCATATGACGTATGTGAAAGTTCCCATACTCGTAGAAGTTTTTAAGCCAAGCAATTGTCAGTATGGTTTCACGTCACGGATTGTTTCAAATTGGTATCGCGGTCATTGAGTTGTGAGATCGATGAAAAGCCTAAAGCAATTCTCTATTTTTTTTGATGTGGCAACAAAACGGTCTCTTCTCTCCGGTAAACATGAAATTCTCGTATATTTCCATATTTTTCATCCTTAGTTTAAACGTGTTATTTTCCCTCTTGCAGCATTCTTACTTGAACCATTTGGCCAGTTTTGTCAATGTTCCAACATTTCAAAGCATTTAAAACACCCGCCAAGTGCTCAGAAGAAATTTAATGTCTAGTAGTTCTCTCTCTAAAACATTTGCGATCAACGTTTGCTAACAATTGTGCAGTTTAAGCCAGGAAAAGGTCTTCACGAAAGCAAAATGTATTCATATGCCAGTAGTTCTCACATTCTTCAATACCAAGGACCTATACTCTGGGTGTGCAGCGCACACCCAATCAAACTGATAGTGACGTAACTTTTTCCAGATCTTGCAATCAAGGAAAAATCCCCAAAAAAGAGTGAAAGATAATTATGGACGTTTAATTGATTTTGTGAGCCAAATTTCAAAACTGTCCTATTTCAACTTGCTTGATTTAGCTGACTTTTTGATGCATCACTAGTTTCCCGTTACGTTTTTTGACGTGGAACCCTAGGTGTGTGCTAATACAGCCACAGAACTGTGCTTGCAATTTGGGCATCATTTCGACCTTCGTCATTAATTGCAGTTCAGGGAGATTGATCAGAACAGCTCACACCAGCCCGTATTTGTTCTGTTCCTCAGTGGTGGTGCGTGTGAGAGCCATATACTAAAAACACACGTGTCTGCGTTCTTAATGCGCATTCTCAATTCTTGTGTAGTTCAGGAAGTTCCAAACTGTCAACCCTGGGTGCCCACCATCCCAGCCGCGTACCTTATCTGCTCAACTGCTCTCCGACGAGACATTCGCGCAGCCTGATGTTTCTGCAGTTGGGAACTGCCCTGTCGAAACGTTGGATGTGTTTTACTCCACTGTTTTAATGTTCAGCGTTAAATTTTTTTGCAGTTGTTAACTGCGCTGACGTACCGCACTGAGCGTGTTCTACGCCCGTTTAAATGTGTTTCCGGATATTTTGGCAGTTGTGAACTGCTCTGTCTTATTGCTGAGTGCTGTGTTTTGCTCCGGTCACCTTACTTTGAGCCCTGATAATGTACGTTCATTACAGTGACACATTGCAGGAGTAAGAAGAGTGCGAGCAGAAGAGGGGTGCAAAAATGCGGAGGCGCACTCGCACCGCGCGACCAAAAACTTTGAGTGCACGAACGGGATTTGCCCTAGTTTAACTTATTTTGTCTGTAAATTTGTGGTAGATGGCCAACCTTAATTTTGTCTGTAAATAAGTAGAGGTAAAAAATAAATTGCACATTTTCTTTTCTGAGTCATTTACATTTTATACTTCATGCACATGAATGCTGTATGGAAAAGCTTATGTGTGAGCTGCTAAAAGTTTCTGCGCGCTACTACAATCCACAGAAAATTTTACATCCCTGGTGTAGAATAATATGCATGTTGCGTCAACAAATTTTGCCAAAAAGTTGGTTTGCACATGTCAATATGACATCATATTGTGACGTAACAAACAGCGCATATCCAGGAACAATGACTACCACACGCCACTGCTCACTATTAAAATTTGGTAAAAGGCATACAACGAAACTGTCACCCTGGGCATCACCAGTTCTCTGCACGCCACTGCCTATAAACGACTTCATACACAAGACTGTGATATTGTTAATGTTGTCTGAATATTGTGACCGTACATTTGCCCTTTGCGAAGTTATATCAAACAGGTCCATAACCAGGTTTCAGGTTTTGGGGTGGCAAAATATATTTTTAGGGGGCAAGATTTTTGTTTTTATTATGTGCTTAAAAGAAATTTTTCTTGGCCCAACGAAATTTTGGAGGGAACAAAAGTTTGGGGGCACTGGACCCAAATACACCCCTGTGGCTATGAGCCTGGTATCAACTGTGGACTCCTTTCTTTGTAGTTGATATATTGTGGATCACCATCAGAAGATACAATGACACCAGTTCTATGCAAATTATGTATCAATTATTCCAAAGGTAAATTCATGCTCATGAACAACCATAACAGTAAAGAATTTTCAGTTTCTATCAGCCTAATCATCAACCAATACCAAAATAAAGTACCTTAAAATATCTTGACATTAAACTTGATGATAAACTCAGTTGGAAGCCTCATATTTAAAAGTTGGCCATATGGGATGTTATTCAAATTAAAACACTAAACCAACAACTCAGTGCTCAAATCTGTTTGCTTTCCCTTTGTCCTTCCTGTTTAACTTGGCAAGTCCACTGCCCCTTTTTTGAGTGGCCTTGCAAAGAAACTTGTTTATGTCTGGTGATCCCAGTGGCTCCACCAGCGCCTGTTCCTGGCTGTGGTCAGAGGAAATGCTGCCAGCATATTGGCCAGTGCGCAAGTTTGATCTGATACTGTTTTTTTCGTTGCATTTAATGTACTGACCAGCATTGCTGCCTGCCACTTGCCCCTGTGTCATTGTACAGTTATTGCCTTCCAAATCCTCATTCTTTGTGTAAGTTTCATTGTTCCCTCAGTTGTGTAATGTTACCATGTGTATTGATTAACTATCTTGTCAATCGCACAGCCTATGATGAGACTACAGCATGGTGCATGTTCCACATTGCTTGAAACCTCTGAGCCATTAAAAGAAAAAAATTAACTTACTTAATACGCAACTGGGCAAGAAGAACCAATAAAATCACTTTCCTCCCTCTAACCAGATTGTAGAATAAAGCCATAAGAACCACTAAATTTGAAAGAATAAAACTCAATTTCAAACACAAAGTTTTAAATACTCCATATTACTAATTGTTAGTTGCCAAATTCATACTCTTGAAAATGGTGAACTGCCTAAACACTTTGGTAACTACTTTTTCTGATGTTGCATCAATCCACATACAACAAACAAGCCTTGTTTCTTAGCAAAATCATTTACTGGGTATCATTTACCAAGAATAAAAGTATCTCTGGGTCAGCATTCTTTAAAGTGCAGTATGCTGGTCCCAAAAGTTCGTCTGATATTCCTGAAATTTGAAACCTCTCACATCTTATTCATTTGGAAAACAATGCAAAAATGTCTGGCTATATTGCCAACATTCCTGTTGATTTTCATTTCAAATGCCTGTCACTTTTCTGTAACATTGTTTTTCGTGCCCCTATTCTCCCTTACATCTTTTACCTCTCCAAGTGCTCACCCTACCCCCAGTACATAGGTATGTTTTTCCCTCTGCTTTGTTTACTTAATTTGTCAATGTTGATTCGATGCATTATGTAGCTTTTCTTTTACTACATGTTAAAAGGTTTTAGTTTGAAATTGATTTGTGCTAACAACAGGACTTGCTGAGCAGTTAGCCAAACCAAAGCCCTCCAGAGCTTTCACCAACCCTGTGATTTGAATGTGTTAAATCCCATCAATTTGCTACGCTAAACCTGAAGTTTTTATCAGGGTTCCCACACATTTTCAAAAATCATTTTCCATACTATTTCAATACTAAATGAAGAACTAATACCATCACTTATCGCCATTTTTCAAAAATTTTATTCGAGGGAAACAATGTAAAAACATCTGCAAAACTGTCATCAGCAGTACAAAAGAACAAAATTTAAACAAACAATTGAATTTGGAATTTTCATACTTTTTCAATACTGTATGCACATTTTCGCCAAATTCAAAAGGCTACCAGGTGGGAACCCTGTTTTATATTCTCATCAGCATGCAATTAATTTCTATGCTTTGATATTATTCCTTTTTTCCTGTTGCATTTACGTCATTTTGTGATTTGAGTCACAAAAATGCATGAATAAATCAACCAAACAGTACTGCAATTGGTGTTAGAATAACTTTGAGCTCACTGTTAACTTACAGATTTGCAGGACTAGTAGCTTGACTAAGGTATTGTTACAATTATGGATAGGAGCTATGTTTCTACTTCATGGTCGTTGTTAAAAACACATATAACTTACTGAGTCCTTGGAAGTCAAGGAACAGCTTCAAAAATCTATTTAATATTAACAAGAAAAAGGTAATTGAACACGTTGCAAAAAATCAATATCATATTAAACCAACTGATTTTAACAGCAGGCTTTGACAAACAGTGTGACACTTAAGTTGCTGATCACCAAAAGAGAGCTGGCAGTTGTGCATCCAATTTTGACAACTGGCAATCGTACTACACCTTACCATTTCTCTTATGTGCTATATAGGCATATAGCAATCTGTGTCATGGTTAAGGATCTCTTCAGATTTCACATTTTTCCTGTTGCTCAATGGAGAGCTTTGCACAATCTCAACTTATGTAAAGTTGATGATGGTAACAAAATAAGACTCACTATCATTACAAGCAGCTCCTGTTATAGACTTACATTCACTTTTTATTTGGCTTATCAGTTCTTGTCATTACAACAACATAACTGAAGTTCAATAAGACAAACCAGCTTTGCATGAAGGTAGCTTACATTAAATGAAAATACAACAGATGTTTAGAGTATAAGATCTAATTTGAAGGTGCTGTTTACTTTACTATCACTCTACTCTCCATTGCTTTCAGTAAATTTAGTAGTGGACAAAACCCATGTCATCTAAAATTACTTACTTTTGAGCAAAATCATTAAATGTTTAAGAATTTACAGTTTTTGTCCAATTATTATATGTTAGTCCTGATCTGTATTGCTTGTTTATGCAAAGAAAACTTTTGAAAAATCATTAACAATTCAAACTATGCACCAAAACTCAAAATGCTAAGATTGTTAAGATTTTGCAGTTTGAAAATAGTTTCACTCAAACTGAGTCACACTGTTTTAACTGACCAAAAAAAACATTTCTAAATTGCACAGCTTCCACAAGCCATTCAACTTTAAGTTGTCCTGAGGGACTTTGTTTCTTACATAATATTTTCCTTTAATCTTTTATCAAAAACACAAAGCAATCAACACAACTTAATATATCAACAGTTAAGGCAATCTCCTACCTTCACAGTAGAAAGCTCAGTTAAATACTTTGAAAAATTCATATGTACATCACTGCTGCAACTACATGCATCACCACCAGGTTCTCGCTCTGACTTTTGACTTTCATGGGCTGAAATACTACTTGGTGTGAAGATGTTTAGGTTTGTGAAAGCCTGTGAAACTGATGTAGGTGTCAAGCTGCATGGTTCCTTTGATTCCACTGAACACAATGGTGGAGGTAAACATGGGTCTAAATGTGGTTTAGAGCCTGCTTCAGCTACTGCATGATGACCAAGATAAGCAACTCTCTTATTGAGTAAGTTTCTCCGACATTTAGTTTCATCATGAACTTTAAAACTTAATTTAGGAGGATCATTCCATCCAGGACCACCAGGTTGCATTTCAACAAAAGAACATTTAACAAGCCTACAACATTCTGTAACAATACCACATGATATACACTGCAGGTGCAATACATAGTTTTACTTTTTTAAAAAGTCATATGATCACCAGTGCAATAACCAACACTAACAACCTTCATTAACCAAGCACATGGCAACATAATTTTTGGTACACAAAAGCTTACAGCCAATTGTCAAATGAAGCATTGATCCATCAGCTAATGTGATGTTGCCACGTGGAGGATCAACAGTTTATTTATAAACACCTCCACCAACGATGGCTTTTCCATCAATTTCATTCTCTTCATTCCAACACTTTTTTATCATGCTTTTGGCATTTTCATCATCAATATCTAATTTAGTCCATTTGAAAATGTCATAATCAATTTGCCAATCTTCACTCAGCTCAAATGCCAGACCTTGGCCAAGCCACATCCAAATGCCATCAATCATTAGTCCATCTTTTTCTAACACATTTATGACACCAAATGCATGTTTTCTCATTTTCTCAAGACGTTGCATACATCCACGAACAAGGTTATCAGCCATAAAACTCATTTTCAGTTCATCATTATATTTGTATTCCCCTCTCCATACAGAGTAGCTCTCTTTTGGGAAATTTTCAAGGAAGTATTTAAAAGAAGTTTCACCATCATTGTTTGAATAGAAACGTTTCCATGCTTCCATGTCAAATGTAGGCTCAGGGCAACTAGCCCATGGATCCTTTTTTTCTTTTTTCACAGGCTCTGCTGAAGGTGAAGTTTTGGATGCAGCAGGTTCACCAGCTTCTTGTGGCTTAGCTTCAGATTTAGCAGCTTTTTTCTTACTAGCTTGCTCTTTTTTGCTTTTGCCTGAAATTTCACTGAACTTTTTGGCATCAAATTGGGCCATTTCTGAACAAAGTTTAACTTCACCAAGCACGGCCTTGCACTGTGGTTGATTAACTACAGTCAAAAACCAGCGATTAACATTTCCATATGGAGATCGAAACTGAGGATCCAACACATTGCAATACAACATCAGCATGGTACACGCAAGTGAAATATCTGCTTGCGTAACACGCTCACCAACAAGAAATGTACGCGTCTGCAGATGCTCATTTAATATGCCCATAACATTTTTTATATCTTCTTTGGCTTTTTCTGTAGCATTCTTGTTGTGCTGCATCACACCTAATGTTGGGTAAACCCATGTGCATGCTGCTGGAAGTACATCATTATCAGCAAACTCTATCCACTGGAGAACTTCTGCTTCATTGTGTCCACCTCTGATTTCGTCGCTTCCAACGTAAAAAGCAATAGCATTTGGCTCAAAAAGCGTCATGCCATCACTTTCAAAAACTGGAACTTTACCCAACGGAAATTTTTTCAAAAACTCGGGAGTTTTGTTTGTTTCACCTGCATCAAATTTCGCTAGTTCTACTTTCGTACCGCTGTATTCGGCGGCAATAAGAATCTTCTGGGCTCGGAAATTGTCAGGATATGTGTAAAGCGTCCCAGTCATGTTGTCTTGCACGGATAGCAGATGTTAATGTTTTGGTTTTGTCCAAATATCACACTGGCACAACAGCTAACAGCGCACCTGTTGCGAAAGGACCAGTCACGCCACTGCGGTATGTGCCAACACTGCAATAGTGTTTCCGAGCACGTTAAAAAATGCAAACAATGTAGGACACCGAAGCCACGACTCGACGCTCCAATACTGCTACAGGACAGGTCAATAACCAAAACAAAATTTTTGATTTGACAAACAAATGCAAAATTTATGACAAGAAAAATATGACTCAAGGTAATCCTTCATTAAACAGATAAAAGTCAATGGATTTGTGCAGTTATTATATCGACACGAATCGAATGACTTTTTTCTAAGAAAGTATCCAGAATCAAGACATGAAGTCAAATTTGCAAAAGATAACTCCGAGCAACAAGAAACCTGTTTCTCTTGCCACTATAATAATGTAATGATATTTTATTGCGGACTCATGGTCCATATCACAGACACAAGAGCACAAAAAGTGTTTAGCTGTACATCAGCGCACATTACAGAAACGGTGTTAGC
>JGI24158J21664_10004492_pt1 | contig 17968 bp, 9 predicted proteins | sample Ectturendosymbi3_FD_21664 | JGI IMG/M metagenome (IMG submission 21664)
CCCCTTACAGAAACTGTAATGTGCAGGTACTTTGCTTTCCAAGGGCCCCCAACAGCAACTGCAATTTGAAGGTAATTTGCTTTCAAATGGGCCCCCAACAGCCATTCAAATGTGTAAGTGCTCTGCTTTCAAACTTCATTGAAGGGGCCCCTAAAAGAAACTGTAATATGTAAGTTCTCTGCTTTGAAAGGGACCCCCTAGAGAAACTGTAATGTGCAAGTACCTTGCTTTCAAAGGGCTCCCAACAGCAACTGCAAAATCTGAAGGTAACTTGCTTTCAAAGGGGCCCCCAACACCCATTGAAATGTGTAAGTACTCTGCTATTAAACTTCATTGAAAGGGCCTTAAAGAAACTGCAATGTGTAAGTACTCAGCTTGCAAAGGGGTTCCCAACAGCAACTGTAACGTATAAGCACCTCGCTTTTAAAGGGGCCCCCAACAGCAATTATTATATAAAATTCCATGCTTTCAAAGAGACCCCAATAGCAATTGTAATGTGCAAGTATCTTGCTTTCAAAGATACCCCAACAGCAATTGTAATGTTAAGTACCTTGCTTTCAAAGGGGCCCCCAACAGCAACTTTAATGTGCAAGTACCTTACTTTCGAAGGGGACCCAAAGAATAATTGTAATGTGCAAGTACTATGCTGACAAAAGGTCCCCAACAGCAACTGTAATGTGTAAGTACCGTCCTTTCAAAACGCCCCCACCATAATCTCCAGTGAGCAAATAAAGCAAAGCTTCAAACCAACTTCTGTACCTAGAAAGTGTGGGTTAAAATTTCTTCAAAAAAGTTCTGAAAAGATCCTATCAAATAAGAGCAAGTAGGCGTACTTATACCAAATGGTAATTGTTTATACCAAATCATGATTTTTAGAGATTGAAGTATTTGCTATATTGATAATTTTATGAAAATGCCACAGATGAACAAAATTTAGTCTTTTTATGTCTCTGAGTTGAAAATGTTAGACAACTGTCTCATTTCTTGTGGTGTTGTACCTTAGTGAACGCTTCCATCAGAAAATAAGACAACATGCAATTGTTACAGCACGGAACACACTCTATCTTTTAATTTATAGGACATTTTCTTCTTAGTTTACAAAGTAATTTTGTATTATTGCTGTTGTGCTGCAAAGACTGTTAATAAGCAAGGCTACATTCCTGCTTCTTATCACGTAGCAGAAATGGCAATTTTTGAGCATTATGAATACCCATTTCTTCTGCAGATATTTCAGGTATTTTAGGTGGTTTGATTTAACCTATGCTTGAAGTCACAGCTTATTTGAAGCTTGAGTAGTAAATGGTTGGCTTTAGGTAGGCTTGCTAGGTGATGACTTGCTAGCCTACCTTGCTAGGTAGCGCAATTATATAAAAGGAGCGCCACAGACGTCTCGGGTGCAATTGCCCACATTTGCCCCTTGAATCCTAGTTTGCAGTAGAGTTAGCCGTTGTTTTTTCTGTTTTTGAACAGGTTACTTTTAAACGAAGATGTAGGAGAAAAGAAGCATTGCGGAGAGAAAAATTTGCCACGCTTTTTTCTCAATTAACACACCGGTTTTACTCAACTATCTCGATCATTTTGTACTTTTTTGGGGGATAATCTCTGTACGAATAAAACAGGTCTCCATCGCGCTCGTGCCAACTTTCGAGCAATTTATTGCAAGTTTAAAAACATTGCAAACATTCGAAAGATGTTTCTTTGATTTTCCGCTAGATATGTTAAATTTTCACAATTTTTCAGCTGCGTTGATGTGAGTGCCTCCCACCTCTCTCCTACGGATATGTTTTCAAATATTTCCAAGCCAGTGTGCAGACGGTGAATTGCTTATAAGGTTGATGATGTTTGTGCTTGTAACTCGATTTTTCCACAGTGTTTTTCTACAGGGGTATGGTGGATATTAGGGGAGGCGAATCAAGCGGTCGCCTCGTCCCCCCTTTATTTCAGAGGTGCCGTGGGGCCCCCCTTGAGAGTTTCGTACTTAATTTTTGCATTGTTTTGTTGAAACGTTTATGAACTACTCTGGGACCACATTTAAGAAGCTCTGAAGCAAGTCATACATTTTTCAAAATGAGGCAAAATTTNTGTGCAAATGTGCCAAAGGGGGCCCATCAACAACTTTAAAATGTAGACAAAGACTAAGTTAAAATCAAATTACTTCCAACAAGTTACAGTGTGAAATGGACTTTCTAGAAGAAGCGAATTCCCAGAAAAAATGAAAAATTTAACTTGCTTTCAGCGAATAAACTTCTGTTTAGTATGTGGAAAATATAGGGGACACTTTTATGATATAACGTGAAAAAATATAGGGGCCCTTTTTCAAGACCACATGTTGTACACATGAAACATCACAAATTTTGAAAATATTTTGAGGCCCCTTTCCCAAGAGTTTGCACATAGTGAAGGAAACTTCCAGCAAACAATTAAAAGTGAGAAATGTAGGTATCACTTACCAACCGGAATTAGAAACGTCAGCTAGGTAAGTGAGAATACATAGCTGTTAACATCCCGCTATGAACCTAGTTCCAAAACACAGCTGTGAACTTTCTGCTGTGAAGCTAGTTCGTCTTCAGTTACAGTTGTTTCTGGCGTTGATTCGTTATTTTAAAGTGTTAATTAAAATGTCAAACAAAAAAGTTGTAAACACTAACCAATTCTCTTGTTTCTTTCCAAAATACTATTCATTTGACAAAACTCGAGATTTTTGACACCGGAAGAATATTTTGACACCAGCATGTGATACTCTTTAACAAGAAGGCAACTCCGCTCCCGTTCCTCACTTTTGAAAGGGCCGGGACGGAAATGCCTCCGGTCACCTGCGTCCCTAGGGAGAGCTTTTAACTATTGTTTGGTTCGCAAAATCTCTAAGATAACTCTCAACACGTCAACACAGATAAAAATGCATAGAATCTCAAAGGACAGTAAAGGTAAATTGTGTCGTTTGCTAAACATTGGTTTATCATATTATAGGCATTCTTCTTTACAACGGTACATTCGTTTAAAATAAGAGCGTTTTCAGAGTTAGTTTTTACACCCGGCGATATTTTAGAGAATTAAATAAACGCAGCGTAGAAAGTAAATATTGTTGTAAAAACCGTTCGGTGATTTTGCTGTGAAAAAATAGCTCGTGTAATGAAATTGATAATGTTAAAAACATTAAATTCCATATTAATGAGCTTACCAAGTTTGAAACCTTCTGTGTTCATTTGACAAAAATATCTGATTTTACTGTTGAAAAGATACCTACCACACAATTAATTTGCAAGCAAAGTATTTGTAAGCAAATTATTGACTACGAGGGCCATCCCTTTTGACTGATAAAAACTGTATATCTTTTCAGGTTTGGTTCCACGCTCCAGCAAGTTTGTTTGCTCAGCAAGATTTCAGCCAGCAAGTTTTTTTGCAACTTTAACTGCATCTGCAAGACGAGGCATTGCGGCCGCGGGTGTATTTTGACCGTGAACAGCTAGTTGCGATTTGGCTGCGATTTCTCATTGCGATTCTCTTTATAAGATATTGTGTTGTCGATTATAATTCCCGACAAGTAATTATTTAGGTTTGTATAAGAACTAATTTTGCCGCATTCCGGGAATATTCCTGTATAACAAAATATTCAAAGTAAGCTAAAGCATTCCGACAGGAAGAAAGCTTATGAAAGCAAAATAAGACAAAATAACCTTTCGACTTCGACGTTTCACTCCTTTAAATTGTCAAAAAGGTATCACTTACCAACCGGAACATAACATCGTGTTGTTATTTTCATGACTTTACCATCTTATAGTCAGGAATTAACAAAGCTGCAATGACTTAGCTTCCAAGTTTCAAGTACTATTAAACTATTCACTGAACGTCGGAATTAAAAAAGCGGCGGTTTATCGAACCTTCGATGAGTGGACCAAAGGAACACCACGTCGCATCTTATACTCTCAGTATTTTCAATTTTCCTTTGATGCAATCGTTCTGTAGCAACTCGGAAACTTTAATGGTTTTATAGCGATAACAGCGCACTCAACCCAACTTTGCGAAAAACAAAGCGGAACTGATCGCTTTTTATCACTAATCGAAACTCGTAATTTAAGTGAGTCTCTGTTTGACCACATTATCATCAGCCACTGTAACTGCAACCTCAGCAATAACTGTAGATGCAGCTCGAAAACAGCAGGGGTGAACTATCGTCAAAACGTTTTTTTTCCAAGGGTAATGGAGAAAAAGTCACTGTCAATGACAACCCAAATTCCATAGCTTACTCGAAAGAAGCAACGGCGACTTTGCATCACAATAGGCTACTTATATCTTCAATGCCGCTCATCACCATCTTTGATCTTCGACGAGCTTCTACGACAGTCCATCATTCTGAAACGTACTAAGGGTGCTGCTTACCATCTGCTGTCATGGAGAGTGACATAATTTCCGCTGGTCTGGCCTGTCTCTACGTAAATGCGTTGAGTTGTGACGTTTCATGTGCTGCGCGCTTGCCAGTAGCAAGAGAAGCTCGCCCGTTCTAGCGCAGGCTCAACATGCACTGTGTCTGGTTACGCAACAGTAGCAAAACGAGAGGATGACCTACGAGGAACGAAGCTACTACAAACGTTGAGATGGGGAAGCACTAATAAAATTGCATAAGCTAGAAAACTTGCTAATATGTCAAAATAAAGGTGTGAGTGGATATCAGACTGAGGGAGAGTTACAGTTACAAACTTTGAAAAAAAGCAGAATAGGTTAAAATTTTTGCATATGTATCTTAATGTGTTCCTATAAAGCGTCTGTCTAATTTTGTTCAATACTTTCACAGGCTTACTGAAAAGAAATCGGTAAGTACAGAAATCAAGCATTCAAAACTTCAGGAAGTTTTGCTTGCAGAGATCAGTAACCCTTTGTTTCTAAACTGTTAGAGTGGTTAGTCGGTAGTGGTTACTGATCGACAGGCGCGCTTGAGCAGAATCCATGGCGTTTTTACTAGAAAGCGCATTTTTGACTATCGTTTCTAAGGTTTCTTGGAAGAAAACGACAAAAGCTTTGAAACAAAGTGAGATGTCGACATTTAGCCATTCTTCCTTTATCATGTAAAGGCTTTTCTTGCATTTTTTTGGTCAAACGCTTTGCGCTTCATTCAACGAATTGTGTTGATCATAGGCGAGAGGCAAGGTGGATACAGCTCCCAAATATTTTGTTTTTGGCAAAATTCATTGCAAACGTGAAATAATTGTAACGAAATAGTAATATTTAAAAAAAGTTGTTTTGTCAGTTTATTTCTTTTCTGGTGTTAATGGGATGAAAGTTGCTTTAGATATGTCTTTTTATTACTTAGACAAGATAAATTGTATTTTTTTTTAAATTGCTTTTTGGGCATGAACATACTTTTCCAGGAAAAACGCTGTAGCCCTTAAACCTTTGGCCCCATATACCTACGGTGCTGATGATGGGAAGAACTGTCTTTCAAAACGTCCATCATAAGGTTATTTCCATGCGACTGGATTTTGCACGGCTATTTCTAATACAGACTGATGATTAAAATAACGACCAAAGTAACGAAGCAAGAGACATTTCGTAGACGTTGCGAGAAACACTGTTACTATCAACAATACCGTGAAAATTTCGCGGGCTTCGAATAACCATAGTTGTTGGAAGAAAAGGTGTTGTCTGCCCATTTTCTCTTTGCTAGTTCCAGATATTGTGTAAAATAGTGTTGAGGCTCGAAGTGCCCTCAACATTCTTCTTCCATCTCAATGCATTCATTGTCTTCTTGTTCTGTTAGCTCATCGTATCGTTTCAAATAGTCGTACGCAATTACATCAGCGTCATTTCCTTCCTCAGTGTATGAACTCTCATTGTCTCTCTGGTCGTCATTTTCTTTTCTAACCATGTTTAGGCTCGAAGTGCCCTCAACAATAGTTTATCACCTGCACTACACTGAAACAGCTGGTAGCCTCAAAACGACACCTTATCTCAGAGGAATGATGGTGGTATCTGCCACTGGTGGAGAAAACACGGTTGCGGGTGAACTTTCTTCACTTTTAGTTCACCGAAGCGGGACATAGCGTTTCTACACAGGCTTGGCTCAGTTTTATCCGTATTTTCTCGTGCTTTGTGAAGAAATGTCGAAACAAAAAGGTCTACCAAACGTTTTAGCAAAATCATCCGTATCGCAGGGTTTTTGATATTTTCTGTAGCAGGTATTTTTTCTGAGGTTTTCACGTGGAATATAATATAAATTTTAATGGGCCACGTCCAAGATACAGAATTGCAATATTGAAAGATTTAGAAACCGGTTTAACGTAGCATGCAAAGTTGCTTTGAACGACATCTCATTACCGTTCTTATGAATGAACATATCACTTCACCAATAGAACATATCACTTTACCAACTGTCAGGAAAACATAGTGCAAGTTAAATATACCATTATGCGTGATAACACCAATGGACTGGCATAAATCGTGAGTGCCACAACTTTGACTTTCTCTTTTCTGCCACTTTCGGCAGCCTTAAGCAGAGTACCATGAGGAATGTGAGTAAATAGCTGATTAGCTAACCTTACCTGTAAAGTGTTTTTATTTTTTTCGCTAACAGCAAATTCTTGACCATAATTGTTGACTTTCGATTATCCAGTATTTTGCCACATGCTATAGGGTCCGAGAAGATGAAGAAAGATATCCGCAATTTACAGCCTCTTCTTACGTAATATGCACTGGTCATCAGCGTTACAGTATTGGTTAAGGTAAAAATTGCGCTACTAAGATGATTTCAGTTCGCTATTTCCTAGTTTGAAATTACAACTTCCGCACTATGCCAGGATTTAACATTGCATTTCTTAAACCACACAACTTGAGTGTAGATCGCAGAGAGCAAATTTAATGTACTCGGGTTCGCGAGAAGAAAAATGCTTGAAACAACTGAGCAAAAGTACTAGTTTTGTAGTTGGATGCGCCTTTTGTCGTGTTTCGTGGCAAGTTCTTTCATTGGCTATAAGTTGTTCTCCGCAACACTGAAGCAGTAAACGGCAGTGGCGTAACTGACGGAGGCCGGGGGGCGAGCTGCCCCCCTGGCAAGCCAAATGTAAAAACCGGGCCTCCTTCGGCTGACGCTTTCATATTTATCATTCTTTTGGTTTTCATTAGGCTTTTGTTTTTTACGTTTTTCGGGGTGTTTTTATTTTTTTAGCTAGTATAGACATCCACAACATCCGGAATCACGATCATTTCTTAACGTTTCTTCTGAGTGTTAGCTAGTGCCCCCCTTCAGCTACGTTTTGTACGCCCTGGCTAGTTACGCCACTGGTGAATGGGAAGAGGGAGTGAAGATAATTGCTGAGGGCACTAATAAAATGGCTTTTTCTTTTATTTTTTGCTCAATTACATGCATGGTCTTGCATGCATTTCTTGTTTTCAGTTGTGCTACCTTTTTGTGATTGGTTATTGCATCGCATTTTACCCTTACCTTTTTTTCGCAAAATGCTGCCAGTTGTCAGACATCAACATAGCGCATTTCCATGGAATCTACAACGCTTTACAACACTGCAAGATCAAGAAACGTCGCAGTGCAACCTAAAACAAATACTACAAACAGTATTTGATAGACTTAATTAAGAAAGGGTCTCCTCATGTGTTCACATCTGCTACTAATTACAATGAACACTTTGGCTGTGGAATCTGGTTCGTATTTGGTGGTATTGAAGGTGGTTACTCTACAACTTTAACCTAAAACTGTTGATTACTTTAGGTACCTATAGCACAGAAAAGCATACACATTGGGCGCCATTGCTGTTTTTACACATTTTGTGCAATTTTGATCTAAAAAATATGAGATAAATCGTTCTGCTTTTTATGCGACTCTGCAATGAACTTATTTCGGTATAATGCTACCAATAGACTTGTATTGAAAAGGACAATTCGACCCCTCTGCCTCTTTTCAAAAAGCTCAGTGGGCAGTTACCCCGTTATGTGCCCATGTTCTGGCGTCCATGTTTGGTCCGGTTACTGATGTATAAATACCGTATAGATTTTACGCTTGCAGTATTTCAGGACACAGGTACATCCACCGCAATGAAATAGATTAAGTGTGTAAAATATAATTATAGATTTATAAACTGGTTGCGAATACACAGCTTGAGACTGGAGAATCCATCAGAAGCTTACGGATTAAAGCAATGTTCAGCTTCGACAGCTGGAGGTCAACAGACCGCAGTTCGTCTTCTGAATCAAGTCTATCGTCGATTAGTTTTGGATCCAGCGAACTGACTTCAGTGTTTGAAAAAGAAGGAAAAGTAAGTTATTTTGTCCAACAACAATAAAAAAGCAAGAGAATCACATGGCAGTTGATTAGATTTAGGCAATCTTGAAGTATCTGCAAGCGCACGGAATGATTTTGCTTTACATGAAAATGATTTAGCCTTTCTGGGAGTTGTTTTGTGTTAACCAACGCTAGTGAATCATAAATTTTCATGTCTGTTTGTTGATAATCCTCAATGACCTCTCTTTGTGGATAAACGAATTTACGAAACATTTATTATCTCAACTTTTCAGCCTTTCACAAGCAGTTGACTAAATGCTTTTAACCTTTTTGCTGATTACAAAATCTGATGCTCAGAAAAACTGTTCTATCTGAAAAATAAATACAACTGTTTCAGCTGCTTAAAACACGTAAAAGTTGAGTGCTTCATGTAAATGCTGCGATTTCTTAGTTGATAGGCATATTGTTTCAAAGTTTGCAATTTTTAGTGTCTAGTGTCTTTTTGTCACAAAACCTGTATCCACAGGCATGATGCCGCTCCTATTTCCTGTTTGACTTCATGTTGACGTTGTAGAAGTTTCTACGGGCGTGCGAAATCCATGGCGTCACTAAATATGACGTCAAAACATGCTTAAACTAGTAACATAATATTGGTTCAACTATTCCAAAGTGGCTCTCACACTAATGTCAGTATTACAGACGACTCACAGTTATTCGATCACTAATAATTTTTGGAAAAACTTTCAGCTCACGTTCAGAACAGATTAAACTGAAATCATGAGAAGTTGAAAGCACACAATTACCTAAAAGAAGAAGAAGCAGACACAAAAGTGGTGACCTTTTATAGGCCAAAAAGTGGCTACTTTTGTTGGTCGAACTACCTAATTTTTCAGGGAATAACCACAGTTTGCAAGCGCTTCATATCATTAATTCAGAAAACGTTTGAAATGCTTCCTAAACAATCGCCCTCATTTTTCACAAGCTACACATACAGTATCTCTTACATTTACAAAATGTATTTCAAAGATATAAAAGCATGCTGCGCGTTAGCGTTTGCCACTGCTTTAGCTATCCGTAGCGGAATCAGTGAAGAACAGTGTCTGAAACGCATTCCTGACCTGGTTAGAAGCAGAACGGTTCTTCTTAGACTTGGAAGTGACAACTCATGTCCCACGAAAGGACTCTAATAAAAAGATTCATATAGATCACGTTTCCAAGCGAAGCTCGAGCATTTACGTGCACATGAAAAACTTATTTGTTGTTGAAGCGACAATTCAAAATTCGCAAAATGTGAATGAAAGGCATTTGCCAAGACACCACTCTCATTTTAGGTCGCTCTGATGGCTATCGTGAAAAACGAAAAAGTTGTGACACTGTTTAACAGAAGTGGAAGAAAGCGGGCTGAGTCCTCCAAATTCACAATCAATACCTCCAAAGACAAGCTCTAGTCTCTCCGTGAAGTCATTTTTCAATTCATGGTAAGCTATTACGAAGCCCCAGAAGAAGACGAAGCTACCTCCAATGCTGTTGATCTGGCGGTGGATCTGCTTCCATCCAGCCAGGCCAGAAAACGCAGATGACTATCAGCCTATCACCAATTTAACACCACGAACCTTCGCCAACACCACAGTCACCAGTAAAAAAGAGTTAAAGTTTTCACCAGAAGATTATTTTCTCTGCTCAAATTTATATGATGTAAGCGGAATGATGTAACAACCCGTAAGCTAAGCGTTTTTCTGTCGGTTGCAGATTTCGCTAACCGTGCCATATTTCTCTTTTCGTGGCCAGCGTGAGTTGTCTACGAGTTTGCAATTGCAACAAAAGGATCAAAACCACACAGCCATCAGTCACTGCTGCCTGACGCGTAGCCAGGTGGGGGCGAAAGGCGCCGTCATTTCCCCAATTTGGGACTGCAAATATTCAAATGTTGAGCGAATTTTTATGACCGCGTATAATCCATTATTAAATCCACCGAGCTGCAGATAGGTAGTATTTTGCCAAAGTTTCTGCGTTAGAGGTGTAGGCGTACGAGGTGGGGGCGAAGATTTGGGTAAAATTTTAAAAAATTCAGGAAAAACTTCCTGCGTAGGCAAGTCGCTTAAGCAGAATCATCGCCCTGCAAAACTTTCCTATTCGCTTTCCTCACAGTGGTGCAAAAATCAGGTCGAATTAAAATTTTTGCCACCCCAAAGCCAAAGATTCCCGCATGCATCTGGCACTATGAGGGCGCCGAATGGCTGCGGGGGGGCCCGAAAAGTCCGAACAGTGTCACAAGTACATATGGTTGCCAGACGTCCTTGAGCGCCAAGAATTGTCCGAAACAATGTGAATGAACAGAACAATGTGTAGATTTTTTTCATTTGAGCAGTTGTGTCGTAAAAAGTAAAATATTCAAGAACGGTTGTGTCATCATATTTGTAATATGTTTTGTGTAGTTTTCAATTCGCGCATGAATAGCTGTAGCCTGACTTGCCCATACCTCAAAGCTTGCTGAAAGGGTGAAAATAGCCATGGACGTCCGCAGAAATTTTTCCAGAGGAGAGGGCAACATCATCATATTACTTACATTTTTTAGGTTGTTGACGTTGCAATGCAAATGGACGTTCACAAAACGCTTTACCGTTTCTACACTACAAAGAAAATGCCCCATGAAAGCACGCGCTCCATTCGCATCTATTTTGAAATCTTTTTCAAGTGAAACTGTATACAGTTTGCCACAAAAGTGTACTTTCTGTCATCCGTTACAGCGTTGCTGAGTTGGTGCATAAATCTCGTTATCATTGTGAACTCCACCATGGGCGTCGGAAGGGGGCATTTTGCGAGCACTTTCTACAAATAAGTAATAAAACATGGCTAAGATCGCTAAGATTACGAAGATCGCCAAGAACCCTGACATCGCTAAGATTGCTTAGCGATCTCAGCAATCTTAGTGGTCTTAGCGGTCTTAGCGATCTTAGTGATCTCAGTGATCGTAGTTATCTTAGCAATCTTAGTGATCTTGTCTTAGCAATCTTAGCGATCTTAGCAATCCTAGTGGTATTTACAGGTGGCCATGTAGTTTTATACTGTGTGAAAAGAAACCTGCATAAGCGTAGCTTAAGCTCTTCAATCAGGCACATTGGCCACTATCTCACACTATAATGGATTTTTCAAACTTGCGGAAGCATTGCTACAGATTCACCCCTGCTGCTTTTCACACAGTATGAAATGTGTCTTACCGTTATCAGTAGTCACTGTTTCGCCGCATCACCTGCCAAAGATGCCTGAGGTCAACAGTCACATGCGGAAATACGTTGCCACGTTATTGCTACGCAACAAAGGGAAACAGCAGAACAATGCGCTCGCGAGTAATGCAACGTGACTCTGCAGACGCAGTTGTGATGAGCGAACTGCAAGCTCATCGGTGCATCATACCAGAATCAGGGGCGGGTTCATGGGTGGGCGATTGGGGCGATCGCCCCCCCTAAATCCTACGAAAATAAGTTTGTTCACCATAATTTTGTACAATTCGGAAAACAGCATTCGCGATATAAAGCCATTTTGTCGCCCACTGTTTTGTCACAACTATGTTGTGAAGTACACTTCATCCTTCTTACAGTAGCGAAGCTGTTATGAAACTTTACCAAATATTCCTGAAATCGACCCCCCTAACCTTGCTGGCTGAATCCGCCCCTGACTAGAATAGTGAAGCTGGCTCCTGTGTAGTGTGAGTACCATACCGATAAATAGTCTTATTGCAAGAATTGAATCAATTAATCGGAATCAAGATGCTGACTTCAGATTTTCTAAAAATTTTTGTTTCTTAGTGCCAATTCCCAGGAGCGGGGAAAATGCCCGTTTCTCCCCCCTGCGGACGCCCAGGAAAGTAGCTCACGGTATCTCATTGAAAAACCAAATGTCCTTGAAATAATTTCAAGTGATCTGGCAACCCCAAGTACAGCACTTCAATGCAGTACCTTTGCTTCCGAAAGACCTCAGGTTCGAACGTGGGGGCACCAAACTTGCTTCTTGCCCCGGGCGCCATCTAACCTCGTTACGCCCCTAGCAGTAATTCAATACCTCTCTGCGTTGTCCATGTATATCAGTGATTCCCAAACTGGGGGTAAATTACCCCCCAGGGGTAATATGCGATTCTCTGGGGGTAACGCAGAACCAAAAGCACATTGATGTTCTGTATTACAAGCGATTACTGCAAAAGAAATTTTCGACAAGAAATGCAAAAAATTTTTATTGAGTAATAAGACATGACCGCTGCCTTGATTTGGGTAACAGTTCAAAAAAGTTTGGGAACCACTGATGTATATGGAGTGAGGAATTACACAATTGCATAGTTAGGTCATAATTCTTTGAGGTAATCGAGCACGTTCCATGCATTTTTGTCACATAGCGGCAAGTTGTTTGCTAACGTATACATCAATAGCTTTTTACACGCTGCATTATGGTTCAATCAGGTGCTTAGTTCCGTCAGGAAATTCATCCACTCACCTTTATGTTGCAAACCTACGATCAAGGTCAGTTTTGAGCCGATTTGACCGATTGGGGGTGCCCCGCGCTTCGCCTACTAAGCAACACAAATTCACACTTTCTATCAAAGCTGCTTGTGCATAGTGCCGACGCGGGGCCCAGTGTTTTTAAGGTGATTTGAGAGACCACAACGGTTCTCAATTTTTTCTAACGGTCTCTCAAAATACAGTATGAACTCGCTTTACTACCACCATCAAAATACACGAAAACTTTGCTTTACAGTCACCTCGGTATTCAGATGAAACAGTTGCGGTCTCTCAAAATGTCTTTGCGGTCAGCAAGGTCAAACTTTAAGAATAACCCTGGCGGACCCCATAGTATTTTGTAAGCGTGGGATCCCCTGCCAACGAAAACCAAAATCTAAGTCAACTGTGCGGTTTCACCCTCATCAAATTCTTTAGTAAGAATGGTTATTGCATATCTTCAGTAATGCGTAGCCAAATTATTTTAATGGCATCTCGTTAAGGCAGAGAAGGCTTACGTTTTGAAGCTATTTTCTGTTTCGTTGAAAAAGCGTTTCGTTTTTATCCGGTCAGGTTTCAATAGTTGTTGCAAAATACGGTTCGATAGTTGTTGATATATTTCAATAATCGCTACTACTTGTATTCTGAAGGCATCGTTTAGTTCGTAATTGCAAATGTGTGCGTGTTGCTTCATCAGTCTTTCACCAGCGTTGTTCATGTTCCCACTTGCAGAGATTTCATAAGGCAACCCGAGATTGACGAAAACTATTGAAATAAACCTAGTTTTAACTATGAATGACTATTTCAAGTGTGAAAAAACTAATGGTTCCTCAAAAGTAACACAATTACTAACAGTAGTAAAAGAAATGACAATTTGGTTCAAGTGAAGTGATCCTCATGATGTTGTTGTGGTGAAAATTGCATCATGAATTACTACCGAAGCGACGATTATGGCAAGGGTGGCCAAACTACTGTCCGCGGTCTGCATCCGCATGCCGACCAATTTATTAAAGTCCGCCAAACGCCTTGCACATCTTTTCAAGCACCACGTTTCCGACTGTGGACAGCAGTGCAACGCAGGATTGACTGCTGCCTGTCTTTTGTTGACTTCGTACTGTATCCAGCCCTCGAGTGACCAGGCAGTCGCTAATTTGGTCCTCAGTTCGAAACGTTTGGCCAACCCTGGATTATGGCATCAATCTTGCAGATTGGCGTCGTAATTTCTTAGTTATAGTCTAATAAATGGAATGTTGCAAAATTTCTGAAAAGGTGCAAAGTGGAATAACTTTCGTGGACGTTAAAAGCTACTACAGAACTTGCCTGTTTTGAACAATTAAAGAGTAGTTTAAAAATTATTGGAAGATCCGCAATCAATATACATATTTATTGGTTGTTGTGGCGCTGTCCATTAAAGTCTCTGCTGGAGAGGTCTTAGCATCACCCTTTCAGGCCTCGTCTTTTAACATCACCGATTTATATCATTATGACTTAAGTGTTACAATGTACTGATGATGGTAGCAGAAGTTACCGAAACGTCTGCGAAAATGTCATATACATATCTATTGCTTTGACTTCAGTGCTAAAGAGAAAATATTTTTTTACTTCTCCGCGATATTAAAAACCTGCTCTTATAAACGGTTTGTACTGCTTTAATCGGTGCTGTATTCAGTGGATTGCACTTTAACCATTTTTCACGTGTAAAGTATATATTGATAGGCAGGTGTTATAGCGATTTCTACCATTATGATTTGATGCACCCCCACAAAATTTCTACACAACACTAAGTGGGGCCCCGCAAAAGTGTTTCCAATCGGGCCCCGCACTTGCTGACGCCAGTCCTGCCTACGATGCAGACATACTGCGGACTCACGAACTGCACTGACAACAGTCCTGAAACTGGTGTTTTGTTTTCATTTTCGAGGCTTGTAAAGTCTTGAGTCAGTTATAAGTTTTCCATATTACGTTCCTATCTTCATTGCTGCCTTTCCTTTCGAGGCTGTCATCAGGCATTAGAAATAAACTTGTAAAACACAGACCAGTTTCGTACAGGCCAGCGGCAAGTCGAGAACTGTGTTAAGCGAAAGCGACTGCGTTTGTAATTACATAACGTAACTAAGGCTGGGAAGTTTTCACGCGGCAAAGAAATAACGAAACAGTGGCACTATTACGAAAAAATAACATTGTTCACGCCATTCGATGAGAGGTTAGGTAAAGTCCGGCACGTAAATCCTGACGTTTAACCAAGCGAGAAAACTGTTTATTTTAGAGTATTTTTATCTCTGTTTCTACTTCCATGGGCACCAAAACGGGGCACATTTATGGCAAAGGGGCGCCACAGACGTTTGGGGGGGCAGTTGCCCCAAACTGCCCCCTGGATCCGCCACTGAATGCAACGAAGTGCATTATCTGCACTCGGCGCCCATACTAAAGTGTATTTGTTTTTGCAGTCTTACTTATACCGTATAATCAAAAAGAATAAATTATAAAGACTTCTTACGGTCTAGCAGAGTGATGTAAAACTTAGTTCATAGTTCACATACAAGATATGCATGTCATGTTTGTGAATTTGTGAATATCGAGTGATTAGAAAACGCAAAGTATTATAGAAAGTGTACTTTACGCAAATAATATTTTCAAGCTGTATTCTGTAAATCGTGATGCTTATGCAACGGCGTAAGAACTCTGTTTTCATTTTGTCATTTCTACGAACGAAGTTTTGTTTCTGGTCACGTAATAATTCAAGCACTTCGTCAGGTATGGTGCAATACGGAGTTACTACGTACTATCTGCAAAAGTCAAAAAAGTTTCCACCCATTGCCACCAAGAGGCACCATTGCTGTATGCGGGGCGTGGCACCAAGGTTCCCCCCACTGTCGACACCCTAAATAATGTCATTACAATAAAGTGTTTCGTGATGGAATTCCATGGCGCGCTAAAACATGTAAAAAGTTCTTATCTTACAGCAGTGTTTCTAGACCTTTTTACGTACGTTGCCCAGATAACTTTTGGTAAAAATTGCGTGGCCCACTACCTTGTTAGCATAGGCTATGCTTTTATACGCGTAAACAAATGCACATTATTCTAAAGGAGCGAATTTATTCCTGCATGCAATTCAGTGATAATCATGCTGATGAACATAACCAATGTGTTCAACGCTATGTAGTGATTAGACGTCTATTTGTGTTCTAACATATTTTGTCCGAACTCCGTGGCCCACTGGAAAACTGCGCTATGGCTCACCAGTGGGCTATGGCCAGGGCCGGTTTTAAGCCTATTTGACCGATTTCATCAAATTGGGCCTCACGCCAGCAGCGACAGAGTTACGGTATTCTAAGAGACGTATACTAGGACACTGAAACGTGCGTTGTTTTCTTTCTATCCCGGTAGACGCTAGCAGAGATAAACGGATTTATGTTTTCTGAACCAAATCCGATCCAACAATTTTATTTAAAAATACAACCCAAATTGAAGATGATCCGAATGCATCAGAAGCAGTGCCAAAGCGGAAATCTTACTTACCAGACCGAAAAAAACAATTCCAAACATCATGCAGTGATAGATCTTTCGTGAGCATAGTTGTAATTAACATGTATGGTGACCCAATTAGTTGACCTGCACACATAAATAAAAATTTAAGACAAGGGTCCGCAAATACTTTTTGGCGCGACCCTAGAAATAGTTCTAAATTCTCGCAACCCAAACATTTCTTTAGCATGTAATTTTTTGGAAAATACTTTATAGTTAAACATCAATTTTAAGACTACTATTGACCATAGCAATTTTTTGCACAAAATTGTATGAAACTTAGCACATAAAACAGTAAATGATTGCATTTATTCTGTCTAATGAGAATAGCAAATTTAAAATGTAAATTCAAATTTTTTCGTGACCCCGAGTGGAAGGTCTTCCACTATTTGCGGACGTCTATTTAAAAGATTGGTTAGCAATTAAAATCCTCTAATATTCCAATGAACAGCTTTCCACAAAATAAAAAAGACTGTGTTTTCAAAGTTTCACTGTTAGAGGAAACTTCCAAAGGTATGAAGTATTGAAAGACCTTGGTTTATGTACTCTCAGTCTGCTGGTTAAATTTGCAGCTTTTTCTGCAAACATTTTGGCAAGAACACAACCAGTGCATTATCAACAAGTAGATTCAACAACTTGTGTAATCTTCATACAAGGTTTTGTAAGCATGAAAATTCAAAGAATCATTTGGAAGCCACATGGAGTTTCTAAGTGTTACCAAAGATTTTNTAGTGGACCGAAACTTGACAAACAGCATGAAAAAATTGTCAAGGTTTCAAATGATGTTTCATTAGTTGCAAGTGAATTGGCTGAAGCTGTTAAATCCCCATTATAGCTTAGACATTTTCAAAGAAAAAAACTTCGACGAACAACCACTTGAAAGATAATATTTTCATGTGAGACAGAACATCAAGCTTTGGATGATAAGAACGAAGGGTACAGAGGTCAGTGAAGACCTATGTTTAGGTATTATGTCTGGAATTGTTATACTTGGTGTTACAAAAATAAATATAGCTTTCATAGTCTTTCAAAATTTGTATATATCAAGCATTTAATTTTTTAGTTAAAGACGAACATACTACACAAAATAAAATCATATACGAACTTTTGCTTATGTATAGAGTGGGGACCCCGCCATCATTTTTCTAATTGGGTCCCGCAATTCCTAGCACCAGCCCTGGCCCACAGGTTGAGAAACACTGTCATACAGGTTGAAACAGCAACACGATATCAAACAAAGCACCTTTAAACAGGCTCATGGTTGAGTGATGCAACGTAATGACTTTAGTTATTGTTTAAATGTGCTTTTGCCTCTGCTTCATTTTTTAACCTGAAGTTGTAAAGAAATATTATGTACAAATTCGTTCAGTCTCTTTAAACCAGTGTTTCTCAACCCCGAGTCCGCGGACTCATTTGAGTCCGTGGAAGGCTCTGGATGAGTCCGCAAGCACTACGGGCAAACAAGTTTTCTGTAATGCCCTCAAATAATGATAACTTTATCAACTTTGCACAATTGACGTTTTTTTTCGTACAGGGGTTAAAATGCGCCTAACCAGTGTGAAAAATTTAATAATCTTCTCTTCCCCATGACATTTATACTTTTGAGGTATAAGTGTGCCCAGCAGCCTAAACGTAAAGTTTTTATCTAAACTGCAGTTTATTTTTGCCGTCTTAGTTTATAATTGCTAAACGAAAGCAGGCGTTTGCGTATAACGACAACTACTTGAAACAT
>JGI24158J21664_10004496_pt1 | contig 17961 bp, 9 predicted proteins | sample Ectturendosymbi3_FD_21664 | JGI IMG/M metagenome (IMG submission 21664)
TTCCAAAATTGTCCCAGTGGTAATTTCAAATCTTACCTCTTACGTTCACGCTGTTTCACATTTGTCCAATTGCGCTTAAATGTGAGGCGTATATTTTCGAAAATCTCTGCCATTTCACATAACTACAAACATCCCGGTGTAAAACGTAGGATTAATCACCTACAATTTCAAACGCATCGATTTTAAGCTGCGGCGTTAATGAAATTATTTTACAGGAATCCGACATAGCCGTCCACTTCTGAATGAGTGTTAAGGCAATGAAATCAATTCGATAGACCATTGCCCAGAACCAGGGATGGATATTAGAACTTAGGGGCCCAAGGCAAAGTCAGAATGGGGGTCCCAAACCCCTACACATTAAAGTTGTTGAGGGATCTCCTTTGGCGCATTTGCACTTCATTTTTGCATTATTTTGAAAAACATAAGATTTGCTTCAGAGCTTATTTACGACTCTAGAATGGTTCATAACAATGCAAACCTAAGTGGGAACTCTCAACCGCGAGCCCAAGACGACCGCCCCGTTCGACCCCTTATATCCACCCTTGTCCAGGACCTCAGGGTGCTCCCAACACTGGGACAGAAACAAAAGATAATGCGAACGAATTTACGTAAAACCTTGCTTCACAACCAACTTCTGATTAATCTTTGCTGGGAATATTATATTTCTTTACCTGGATTTATAGTGTCTTCTGTGTCCTTCGACGCAGCTGCAGACGAGAATTTCGTGGAACCAGGCTTCCTGTGATCCTCTTCGACAGAGTGCTCCCTGCTCAAAGCATCATCATGTTTTCGCAAAATGTCTGAAATTGGAGTTATTCGATTCTCGAGATTTTGCCTGGCATGCTGTTGTTCGTTGACAAGTCGTTTGACCTCGTGGAGAGGATTATGATTTAAGTTCTCGTAAGTACTCTTTGAATAGAAGTTGGACCGCTCGGCATCCGGCAAAGAGTTTTTGGAAGTTGGTACAAAAGTGCTTCTTCGCCGTCCTAAATCGTCGTCGGCCATAAAGTCCAGTTCCTCGGCGTTCACGACTTGCCTGAGAAATGCGAGGCCTGGGAGCTGATACAGTTTTTCCAAACGGTTCTTATCCGCACAAGACAAAAACCGTTTCACCTTGACTAACTGTTCCCATTTGCTGTTGGCCCTTAGTATTAGCCATGCTTGTCGTGGCTCTATTGCTCCGTGTTCTATGAGAAGTGGAATAATTGATTTTGCTTCCAAGTTGACTTTCCCCTGCAGTTCTGAGTCGTCTATCTTCTGACATTCACATTCTCGATAAATGCCTTCCTCGTTTTCGTCGACATCTTTGATAGACGTTTTCATGGCATCACTGTGATGACGTCGCAGATGACGTAAATAAAAATCGTCATCAGACTCGGTGGCGGAGAGTTCAGATTCTTCCCCAGAAGGCAGGCAAGGTCCAGTGGATATTGGTATGCTTGTTTCATCTTTGACAGAAAGTGCGTTTGAGGTACCGCGCAAGTTTTCAACTGTCTTGGAGGTTTCATGCGCAGTCATGGCCGCGTTTTGGGCAGTTTGAAAGTCTTTGTAGGAAGCAAGCTGACACAGCCTTCCCCAAATGCAGTTACGGCATTTTAACAGCTTAGCTAGGCCCAGGTTGGTCAGGACGTCCAAGAGCTTCTCAACTGCCCTTTCATGCTCTTCATTTGAAACATCATCACAGGAATAATCACTTAAATGCCCGACACAAGAACATCGGTAGAACTTGTCGAAGTTCAGGCTAACGCTTCTAGCCGTATTCAAGCTAAGGAGATTTTCTGTTACTAAATCGAATAAGCATTGATCAAGTGATATGCTTTCACCTTCAATCTCTTCCAGTATGTCCATCAACAACTCGTTTATTTGATCTACTTCGTTCACTCGAGCAGTTTCCTTCTCTTTGTCAAACTGCAGATGATCACACACAAGTGTAGTCTCTTGTAATTCGCTTGAAGGAGCCGAATTTATGGAACTACGATCGCATTTCAAGCTAGACAGCGTTGCGCTCCCTTTTTTAGCGAACTCACAGGGAGTATTACGATTATCTTTCAGGTTTTCATTTATTGTAGGCTCTATTTCTTCAGGCGGAAGTTCACTAAACGAAACTCGGACGCCTTTTTTCTTGCCCGCATTTGGCGAAAGATTTCCACCATTGACGAGTATAGTTGTAAGAGATTCTTCACCACTTGTTTGGCTATTCACTGAATCGTTTTCAGTTGTATTCGAACATAAAGCTTGATTTTCCTCAGATACACCAATACCAATGAAGGATTCTTGAGCAGCAGCTTTGTTTGAAGAAGCTACTGTCAGTACTGGAGCCATTCCTTTCCGGTGCTTTTCAGGTTCGTCAAATACTTTGGGATCCCCGTTCAATAAGCTATTATTGAAAAGATTGCTGCCAAAATCGCAGGAACCGCGGACAGCAGTCTGATTTTGCGCTCTTACGTCACGCGTTGCAGTGTTGCCAGTCAGATTCTGCTTTTGCGGATCGCCCTTCTCTAAGCTTCTGCGATTGGCAGAGTTCTTACGAGTGGAGATTGGAAAAAGACATCGACTCACGTAAGACTGGCCATTTTTTCCAACACTTTGTTCTCTGGAACTTCTGCGCGCTTCGAGCAATCTTGCTTTTAGTTTTGGTTGTCTGATAAATAACTGTATCTGAGAATAGCGTTTAGCCACTGGAGCTGATTTATGTGACACTCCCACTTCTGCTACATCGGATTTGCTGGAGGTTTTAGTGTCACCCAATCCGCAACGAAAACTCGTTCGTGACTGACTTAGACCTTCCCCACTCGCTTCAACGGGCAGCGTAACTGAAGCATCTGAAGCCATTTCTTTGACTACCTCATTTTCAACAGGTGTAGGCACAGAAAAAGGTTGTCCCAGCGAAGTTTTTTCCCTGTTATGCCGAAGCGACACTCCCGGAGCTGCAAAGCTTACTTCTCTTTTAGAATCGCCAGTCGCGAGTGAAAGGTTAATCCACTCTGTCTTGATTGCGTCTTTGCGGTAAAATTTGTTTGATACGCTCAAACGATTGCCAGCTGCTGGCTTATTCTTGTGTGTCTTTTGCGTACCAATGTCACGGTTAACCTTGTTTTGACCAATATCTACATCTTTGCTGCAAACGCCATGAGTGACTTCAGAAGCTCGGGGAGACCTGCAACAAATGTTGGAACTGGTTGTTAAAGATCCGCGTATTGCTTTTCAAAAACGAGTATTTTAAGAAATTTTTTTTCTGCAAGATTTTGGGCGGTAAAGCAACTACCTTCTTGCAGTTAGCAAAACTGTATCAAAGTTTATATATTTGAAATTTGTAAAATGCAAGTTGCGCCGCATATAGCCCTGAAAGAAGCAGGTCAGGACCAAGCACAGGTCACAATCACAACAAAATATGACGATTGTTTTTGAAAATGCAGTTAGTGGGTTCATTTCTGGATGTATTAAATTAAAAACCTAAGCCTGCTATTGTCATCATCACATGTTATTAAATGTTGTTCAAAATTAATCAATGCTAAGTTTTCATTACAAAAATGAATTTGTAAGATCACACAATCTGATGCAGGGTACGTACTTGTACGATGGATTTAAAAATTAACATTGAAAAGGGGCATATATGCAACGGCTAATAACGTTAAATTAATTGAAGCAAAACATTTTATTGTTCTTCAATGGAATAGTTTTTTTAGGGGCCCATTTTAAAATTGTCTTTCGCAACAGAATAATTTTCTTATGAGCCTTGAAAGGCGTCTATTTTTGGTGGCATTAAACATTATTTTATGGATCATTACCGCAAACAGGTTTTCTACATTCTCCTACCATTTGTGACCCTTATAATCATATCACGTATAGCTGACATGGAATCAGCTAAACAACCACAGCCGATTCATTTTCTTCTTTGACATAAATATGATTTTATTGCTTAGTAACGTTGCACAATTCATAGTTGTAAAACGAACAACTTTCAACTGCCTCAGATTAGGGATGTGCATTATGGAACATTTAGAGGTTCTGGAATATTCCGGAATCTTTACTTCGAATCCGGAATATCGAATCCTATTCCGGAAAAACTTGTTAGGAGCAAAATGAGCTGATCGCGCAGAGGTTCAGAACGCCGATCAGCGATCACACGACCTGTTAATTAGCTCGTTACATCACTGCTCAGTGCCGTGAGCTTGTTGATTGTTTCTTTATTTCTCTTACTCAGGAGCGCAAAGAGTGCCGCTGCAAGATTTATTGAAATTTTTTTTGCCAACTTTGCAATTTTACACGTATAGTCAATCCAAATTTATTTCGAATCTAAATATTGGAAAAACTTCTGATTTTTGGATTCGAATCCACAGGATTCGATGTTCCATTATATGCATCCCTACTCAGATGTTGAACTAATTGTGGAGTTTTTCAATTGTTTCCTTGTGCGTCAGAAAATTTTATTGTACTGTAGCTAGTACCACAAAAACAACAAAATACTTCAACGTTCCAGACATTCTTGCTCGTCTCGTCGCCTTGAAACTATACGACAAATAAGATTAACTAATTCTGTTATTGTTATGCCCCTGCAGGGCAAATTTAGAGGCAACCGTTGCTAGGCATGAGATTCAAAGTGTGTCGCCCGCATTTGAAAAGTTTCAGTTAAGACAACGTTTACGTATTGAGTTTACATGTTTCTCCTTAATATTTCTCAGTAAAGTCGCAGACTTTAGCCATCAGACTAAAGAAATTAGCGCATTTTTTACCATTACTCCAACAGCTTTGCTAAGGTTTGCCCAAGAGTGGTGTGCCTCAGCACTCATTGTTTTCTCCATCACCAAACTTTGCAGCAAATTTTTTCTCAATACTACATTTTCATACACACCTTTTTCTATACCAACACTCCAAAGGCGATTCTTTGATTAATCTGCAAATGTGTATGTCAAGAGTTCGAGAATTTAATAGGAAATTTCCTGGTTGTTCAGCGCATTTCTTGCTAAAGTTAGATTTTGTTGGCATGGTTTTGGGAAGAACTCGTTTGCATTCCAAACGTTTAAAACCGTTTTTAAACAATGACTTATTGAGCAAAGTTATTTTATGGACGTTTTGGTCAAAAAAGGGACTTTTCCTGAAAATTTGATTTGTTTGACTTATTCGGACTATTTGTTGTTTTCACAACGAAAGGTTACTATTTGGACATCAGCAAAAAACAGATTTTACACTGGCATGTCCATGTATGTTTAATACGCATGTCATCTTGCTAAAATGTTTGTTTCAACTTACCATCCCATGTTTATTAACTTTCTTCATAAAGCAAAAGCTGATTATGAACATTTCGACTATCGTAAAAACACTCATTTTTCCTTTCAAAGGTTTTGTAGGTTTACATTCAAATCAATGTTTTGATGTTTGCAACCGTGTTTTTCACTTCAGTTCATGGCTACTTTGTGTTGTTTCAAATCACCTATGCGTTTGCGCGCTGGTGAAAGAGTTGGAGTTCGCAATACTGCAATCTACATGTGCTATTTCAACGTTACTCAAAATAATGGAGCAATATCTGAGTCACCATCAGTGTAAGCGTGATCAGAGGATTAATGTGATGACAACTGTACCAGTTTGAACGCAGTAAAGGTTCTTTTTACTTTCAACTTACGCTCAGGTCTCTCCCAGAGGTGCAGTGCTAAAAAGGAAATGTGGGAACGCACGCAAAAAACAGACATTTTCAACAGCACTTCAAACTAATTTTTAAGTTAGTATTGAAAGAAGCGTTCACTTTCATTACACTGCAAACGAAAACAATCACAGTTTTTAGGGTGCTACGCAAGAGATAGCTTGCAATCATAGTCGTAGACAGAGTGGGGCCCAGGGGGCCATGCCCCCCAAATTTTTAGCGTATGTAGTCATTTTGTGCTTTGAGAGGCGGGATCCCAAACAAAATAGTGTTATTCGCCCAAAATCAAACATTTTGGACCCCAATTTTTTGGACCAACAGATTTTGGGCTGGCTACGACACTGTTTGCAATGTATGCGACATCTGGAGCTACACACAGGAAATCTGAAAATAATAAATAAATATCTTTAAGTCAGGTCACTAAGAAATATCTGTAAGTCAGGTCACCATGACCAAAGTGTGGGAACGCCTTCCCACCCCATAGTCCATCCTCCAAAAATTAAATTATGAATCTCTTTTTTACTGAACAGTGACAGTTTACGTTATGCATTTTTTCGTTTCAGATTCTTTGAGCCTTCTCAGTTTGCATTGAATGCCAACTTTCAACAATCATTTCTCAGAAACGTAGTGTTTAACAGATTTGATTCCCGCTCTGCAACTGGCACAAAACTTGAAACTTTAACCCTGAAGTAAAGCTCGCTGAAAAACTTAAAATGGTATCGATTCCAGCTTATTTCATACAAACACTTGGAAGTGCCCGGATTTTTCACTAACAACCATGCATCCCACGAAGTAAAGTTCGAATTTTCGTTTAGTGCAGTGATTCTGTTTTGTAATTAGCGCAACACTGATCTTAATTGTCTGGTACGCCGAGGCACTTGAGATGCTTACTTAATATCTCTGCTATTTGTCTCGTTAAAGTGACAACGCTGCAAAGCTTTTCGCAGACGTACTTGTCAATGGTACGAGAATGCAGCAAATTGACTTGTTTCCACCTTGATAAGCTTTCGGCATCAGATCCAAGCTGCTTGGTAAGTTTTCTGTTCACATCGACTTGAAGATTCCGTTCCTCATCAAAGGTTTCATCTCCAGCAGTGCACTTCAATCACACACACAAACAATCAGGCTTATACTTCAAGCTGTGGAACATGAATCCCATTAAATATCGATTCCTATTTTAAACGAAGGCAACGCACAAAAGCTGGCGACTTGGCTAGTCGAAAACGCGCCAAAAAGGTGTCGTGCACCATTGCACAACCTTATTTTTTTATTTCTTGTTGCAACGTTTAGTCATTTTGTGGAAAATTTTTTTCCATGCGTCGTCTGCAGTTTTATAGGTAGGTTTTAAAAACAAGCGTTTTTAATATACAAAGCAGACAAATAGGCAGCATCACTGTCAATTACTCCGCGTCCTGCTGAGACCTTTCTAAGGAACCATCATTAAGGCCAGATAAAAATGCATGAGCAAATCAGCGAGACTTGTTGCCACTCGACAAAGATACTGTTCTGTATTTATCCCAGGCAGGGACGCGTTACATATTAATTATGTTGTTTCGCACACCCAGTGTTTTTAGTGTGTCTTGAGAAACCGAAAAGGTCTCTCAAATTTTTCCAACAGTCTCTCAAAATACAGTAGAAACTCACTTTACTACCACAATCACAATACATTAAACCTTGTTTCACGATCTTCTCGGTTTTCAGATAAAATGTTTACGGTCTCTCAAAATATCTTTGCAGACAGCAAGGTCAAACCAAACCCTATGCACACCAGGTCCGAGTTTTCAACCTGTGCGCTTCCTTCATGCTCTCTCACCTTGACTTTTCTGAAGAAGGAACAGACTTTTTGAACCAGTGCTGTAGTTGCTGGGCAATGTTCGACGAGGTCCGCTGCGTCTCTGTCCGATAAATCCGAGAGTAGTTCAAAAAACAATCGCTGCTTGTCGCTGTGCTTGGAGCACCTTCGAACCATCCATCCGGATCGGACGCTTATGACACAGTGAGTAATTAATTCGCTCGTAAGCGAATCAAAATCTATTTTTGCGACACCTAGCGGGGACGTGTTTTCAGCTGAAATCGGCGAAGTAACCCGGATGAAGTTATTGAAACGGCTGGAAATCTTTCTTAAAGCGACGTCCAGCTGTCCATCGCTTGTAACATTATCAGAGGTAGTGATGACGACGTTGTTTTGCTTTTTTCCAGGTGCAGGTGGTCTGGCAAGGACGATTGAGAAGCTGCTTGCTCGCTGGCGATTTATGGGGTCGCTTTCTTCTGGAAGTGTAGCGGATGCGGGTCTGCACGTGATCTCGGGTGTTGCACTTAACTTTCCCAGAGCTCTGCCAAAGTGTTTTCTCGCGGCGCTGCCTTGGAACGATGACCATCTTCTCACAAAAGCGCCAGGCACTAGGTGTTGCTCGTCGCGCTCTGTTGAGCCAGATACATCCCGACCTGAAACGCAAACATTTTTTGTGTAAGTTTGTGTCAAATACATACAAACTTCATCATTTCTTCTCCAAACTGGATGTGCGAATTATGATACGTTGCGAAATGAGTAAACTTTACTTGATTTTTTGCTGGACTAAAAATCGTTTGATGAAAAAGATGATTGAGGTGATCCTTAAAATTTCTAATAAAGTTTAACTTTCTAAGTCACCATAGTGATATTTTGCATGAAAAGCAATAATGGTTTTGCTTTGCTGTTTTCCTTTTAATGTGCTGCTTCTGTTAGCAAGGTTTCCGTATATTTTCAATAAGTTCAAAGCAAAAAATCATAATCTGTACATTTTATACAATAAATACAACAACAAGGAATGTGCTCTATTGAGAATGAATTGCAAACCATATTTAAATCAAGTCCTGAACATTGAGACAAATCATCGAAATGCGAAATCTAAATGGACCTTACATTTATACGAAGTAGAGACATTTAAGTCAGCTGCGAAAGTAACAAAACCCAGAGTATTTTCAGCTTAAACAATGCTATTTGAAAGGAACTACTGCACACAGAAAGGCACTGCGTACAAGCTATCGATTGGACACATTATGGAGAACTATTATTTGCGCACATTTCAAACATCACTTTAGATGAACTACGTATTTTTCAAGGCTTTCTCAGATTTGCCATTTACCAGCGAAATCTGTAAGATGAACAGAATAACGATTGGAAAAGCGTCCCTAAGCGTTTGAAAGCAAGTTTTGATTTTCTGTGCTAACGTGCTGAATAGGTTTAGGCATTTTGATATTTTCTTCGTTGTGCGGCAAATTCTTCTTATTGCAAATGGATCATTTCGATGTTAATCCAACTCATTTGTGAATACTTATTTTATTGGATTAGTGGGAACCCGTTTATATGCACATTTTATGTACTTCACCCTATAAAGAATACATTTTCAAAAAGCAAAAAATATCTTCTTTTAATAACACTTCTTGATTAGCTGCTGCAAAAAATATTTTATGATACAAAAATTTAATAGCGCCGTTATTAATATCTAAATATTATCTAAAAGCTGTTGCAAAGAAACAAAACGGCACGTTCGCATCACTAATAGTCTGAAACAAATGCTGTAAATATCCTTAAAACACTAATTGCAGGGCAGGCACACACAAATGCGTTCAGACTGAAGACTGATTTAAATTGAGCCAACGTAAGGATTCTTGCTTGTCTTTCAGACCGGCCTGTCACAGTATAATAAGTCTATAGCGAGCTTCGTTGTGGCGTCGCAGAAATCTGGGCCCTGTCGCTTTCAAACATTTTTTACAAACGATGGAATTCACATACGTTTCAGATTTTTTTTCACATTGCGGTTCTGAGATAATCGACAAACTCGGACTTGAAATGTTATGTCTAAGTTCTTTTACATTTCCTTCCACTCCGAACACGGTTTCGATCGCTGAGTGAATCTTGATGTGTGTCTGCCGAAGTATACGTATCCTAAACCGGGTTTTTCTGTCTAAGCAAATGAGAACGCGGTTTTCAGAACCGTTATAGAAGTGATGTTACACTTCTCATCTTAACCATAGTATTCCTCACTTAGTGAATGGGTGTGTTGCTGTTGCTATTGCGTTGATGGACAGAGAAGCTTAACAGACAGCAGCAGGTTTTATCGGTTCAACAGCACTCTTCGTGTCCATCTGAAGCTACTTGATGTTCCAAGATAACTAACCCCAACAGGAGGTGTAAAGCACTATACACGATAGTGTGATTGAAATATGACTGTGGAGTGGGCTGCGGAGAAACTTAATTACTATCTTCCGCTTTGAAATTATGTAACCTGGCCAAATCGCACCTCAAGACCTGTTTCTGGAGCTTGCGTATAGAAAAGGAAATCAAACGAAATCATTCCAGGATGACACATTTCAGGGAGAGTACCTTTCAACACTGCAACCTGTCAGTAAATGCAAGTCGTTGACCTAGCATGCATACAAGTCTATCACAATGTTACGAAATCGTCGCTCTTATCGTTATCGATTTTTGTCTGTGTTTTTGCGCAACTTAATTCTGTAGATTTAGTTTTATCATTTTATTTACAGCTTCCGTTTGAATAAGGTGACTGAAAATGTAAATTATCTTGCACCTTTTTTGCAATTTAAAAACTGCCAAATGTTAGGAAGTGACACCGAATCAAACCATTCCAGTCCCCATCATCAGCATGTAAGCAACACATGAGTCAAATAAGCCGAACGATTTGCTTGCACATTGTTCATTGCATTGCTTTTTAAACAGTATCTGTTTTAGGGGCGGCAAATTCAAGATCATCTCAGCAACCAGTAAAAATAAATTTGGCAACATTTGTCTGTTTTCGACATCTGCTGCTGCATTAAACCGCATGTTTCGTTTGGGGTTAAACAACCTGATGCGGAAGACTCTTTCAATTTCCGGTTCCCGATGTTTGATGAAAGAATAGTTGCAAAGGGATTCACTGTAAATACAATAGTTTCGGTCGATCGCTTAAAGCTGTTTTCTAATTTTCTGGTGTAAGAGACAAATTATCCCAATTTTGGCTAAATGTTCTTACCGCCAACTTGTAGTGATAAACCTAACGGACGTTGCTGTGTGGTGAAACTGCCAAGGTGTTCAGAGAGAACAACATCTGCCTCAAGTTACCAGTTAGAGTTTCTCAATATCTAAAATGTTCTCACAAGCAGGAACCTCATTATGAAATAATCCAAACAGCTATTTAACATAGAAAGGTTTCAAACCGACGAGATAGTTTTTCGATTAGTTTTTATCTCTGTTTGTATCACTCTGCATGAAAAATACTTTATCATTTTCCACAAATGCTATCCACCTGCGAACAGACTTTGAAAATGGTTGCGGAAAGGAAGGTTGGATTTTTATCACATCAGAGCATCAGGATGAACTTATGCTTCACGACGGCCGCGGGCAGTATACTGCCGCCCGATATCCAGATAATGAGATGCGGTATCTCACATCCGTGGCGACACGTCGGTAAGAACGTTTTATGGTCCTGCACTGTTTTCTATGCTGGCAATATAACTCCACACTAACGGTTGGATGTCGTCATGCATTTCGTGGACAAGACCCATCGAGGGAAGCGTTGGACGCATTCAAATATTTTTAAACGTTTTTTTCCACTTAGATTCACTGAACAAAATCAATAGAGTCCTTGTTTTTTCATGGTTTAGTTTAATATATATACCAAATAATTTGAAATTTTTAAATTAAACTGGATTAACACAGTTTGTTTCAAATCGAAAAGCTTAAGATACAAGATATAATTCAATTTGCAATCCGCGTTCAAATTAACAATGATTAAATAAGCAGAATTGTTTTCTGGCTTCAAAATTCAGGCTCAGTTTGTCTGTACAAGCAAACCAAACACTGGGTGCGACGCTTATGCAACACTGCAGCAGTATNTCGCACGTGCACCTNTCTTGCGATTTGATCTACGTAAACATATTCGCCAGTTTGAGTATTTTATCTCGTCGAGGAATCATTGTTATCTTGCCCCGTTTCCATCTTGTTGGGATCCCTATCTCAAAACTTAATTTCACGACCTTCACTTTTAGCGCAGTAACAGCGCAAAAGTTTGAAGAAAGTCATCACAGCTAGGGTGTCCACCTAATTTGGAAAAGGGTCTTCGTTTTGATACTATTTTATAGGGAAGGTTTTTTGAACGTTAGTCTGCTTCTACAAAACAAATACAAATCAGAGAGGTAGCAGTAAAATTTGTCTTTTTATACCAACTATTATTTTATCACTTAAACCGTCAAATTGCATCTAGGTTGTGACTGGATGAAGCAGATAGTTCTGCAAACTTATTCTTTCACTCAGTTCTGCACTTACAGCAAGCAACACATACTCCATATCAATACACAGCATCAAGTTTTGTTATTCCGCGTAGGTTCTACCCACTCCAGTCCTGTGTCACACTTTTCAACGCACCCGTGGTTTTTCACCGCTAAAAAAGTAGCGTTCTAAAAGACCATCTGGAATTCTTTTGCTTTGGCCGTAATTTTCATCATTAAGTTGTTCTGTTTTTCACGTACCAAACTCGGATTATCTTACTAGCTCCGCTCAGCCACTTCTGCCAGTGAATGATGGGTCGTTGCCTACAACTATAAGCGAAAATGCCAAGCAGAGCTCTGGAAGTTATAACATTGCCATTACACCCTGCTTACTGTGGGTGTTATGCAGTAGGTTAAAAGATCTTTTCAGGATTAAACCAGGTTACCCTTGTGATAAGGCAAAAAGTGTTGTTTGTTCAATCATCCTGAAGGCGCCAGACAGGTGGCAGTGGAGCAACGTTAACGCGAGTATTCCACACAAAAAATGTCTACACTCCAATAAAAAAACATTTCCCAATAAAAATAATATCTCTTTTTCACAGCTGAAATCTTACCAAAGCAAGTCGCACCTTGAGAAACATTGGTTTGTCACTCATATAATGTAACTCTCCAACAAGGCTTCTTTATTTTGGCTTCTACGCTGAAATCCAAATACTGCACCATGGCTGATTCACAAAAATTTTGTGGTTGCCTACATTTTGTTCCTTTGTTTTCTTACAATAATAGATTTACTACAATCTTGATGGCTGCGAAAGCTTCTTCAAACAAATGATAAAATCTACACGGAATTACAAAAATTATTCTTTAAGAATTCTTTAATATTTAAAAATATTCTATACAGACCACTCTGGAAAAAATGAGTTTCCAAAGCAATATGTTCCAATTTTTGCCATCCAACCTTTTTTCTACATCTCTTAAATCATCAAATCATCAGAATGACAATACCGAGAGACCATCCATCAGGGATGTCTAGAAACTCCTGGATATCTAAATGTCAAGCAAAATACAGATGACAGACAGTAGAGATTTTCTTAAGCTCAATGTGGGTTCATTTTCCCTCAGTAGAATTCTAATATTGGCGTTTTCCTTTACCGTCACAGAATTGACTTCTCTTTTGTGCAATCCACGGCGAACAAATCACTGCGCTATGACGAGTCACTTGATAGCGTTTTCTAAAAACACGGAACTGGCTGGAAGTTATTGGGTAACTGTGAAGAACACGAAGTGCCACACAACTGAGCAGGCCCTGTGATAGGACGGCCATGCTGATACTCGTTCCAGAATCCGAGAACTGAAAAGGGCCCGGTGAAAACTCAGCGTACGGCTGTTTGCTGTGTATGTAGAAAATAAAGAGAACCATGAGTTGATTTATGACAAGATTGTCATCTGCGGCATTACACACGTGCACGCTAAAGGCCCACAAATTTTCCCAGTGGTTCACGACAAGTAATAAATATTAAGTTTCCTAAAAAATTTTGAAACCTAGTCTATATTGCATCACAAAATTCACGATACACTGAGCTTGCTGCGCCCATGCTGTCACAAACGCCACTGATTTCCATCTGAGACACAATGATGCCCTTAGACTCAATCACTCGATAATTGTAATTTGCAGTGCGGTGTTCGCAGTCGAACTGAAAATCAATCGACTGCCAGAAGCAAAAAATCAAGGTCAGGCCGTAACTTAAAATTATTTCCGAAAACATATGAATCCTTAGCCGAAACGCTGTGATTGAGTATGTGCAAAGTTGCGAGGCTCTGNAGCGATGCAAGCTGAGCTTAACTAGTTCGTCAACTTCTTACAGTGTATAGGTTTCACTCCAAAAAGGCCCAGATCGAGGGGGATAGCCAAGAGGATGATATANTTGGAAGACGGCAATTATTGAGCCATTGCGCGAAAATTTTCATCAAAGGCAAGTATTTATTTGAGTAAACAATTCTCGCCTCACANAAATTTTTTTCTAGCTACGCACCTGCCCATGATCGCAAGTATGAGCCCTGCATGAGAAGTAGGTAACCCTACATTTCAGGCTGTTAGATTCTAAATCTAGAGACTAGAGCAGGGTTCCCAACCTGGGGTATGTGCCTATCTGAAAGGTACGTTTAAGGTTATCAATGAAAAAGAAAAATACATTTCCACATGGTTTCTGTCCAAATATTTATACATATATGTATCTGTGAATATTATTTCCAAGTCATTATATGCTTGTTGGTTTAATTTATCCATATATTTAGTCATGACAAAGTACTTGGGGAAAGTCGGTCAAACGAGTATCAAACATGTTCCAGTTTGTTACGGATTTGCATTCACCTCATCTTCTTACTTGTAGGGGTACGTGTTCATCTGTCAAAATGCTGAAGTGGTACATGATCAGAGAAGGTTTCGGAACGCGTGATCTAAAGGCTCATGCTCTACGGGGCCAGCTATAAACTTGACTTAACTACTGCCGGCAAGATGCAGCTCGGACGAAAAGTAGCCAAGAGAAATGCTTGACCAAAGGCGACGTAAGTCGTAAAATAATTCTGTCTCGTGTAAAACATTTCAATACACGATTAAGTTTGGGGGTAAGCAACCATTTTAGGGGAGTAGGTTTTGACCGTTTGAATTTGAGCTTCAAGAAATTTATTTAATCATTAACAGACGCATCCATGATAAAATTTGTTAAACTTGTCCACAAGAATCCTGTAGCTGCTTCGTACAGAAACATTACTCGCCTGAACATATAGACTAGCTGTGTGTAAAGGTAAACGATAATTCTACGTGTTGCGTTCCGATCGTTGTGACGTTTCGTTTTAGATAAAAGATTTCCGTTTGAACATAAGACCCGCGGGATTCTCGTAGACCTGTTGGGCATTTTACGTGAGTTAAATGTAGATTTGGTGGAAATCGAACTCTAATTGTTAAGTAAATTCTATACCAACCTCTGGGCCCGGGCACACAAAAAGACAATTGCGCCACCTTGCAAATTTCTCTCGGAGGTCCTGCTGATGAGTTATGACAAGTTCCAAAGAGCAACTGAAGAGAATTTTCGGACCGATTTACAAACAGTTTTCGCCTTTCTATACTCCATCACGGGGTATGTTTAAGCGTGCATGCCAACAAGCCCGTGAAGCATGCACACCGGCTTGACTTCGGACTGTGGTTTCGAGTTCTATGTTCATTAATAAGATGTACAGAGCGATATTGGACCAATGGGCATTCATGGCACAAGCAATTGATTATAACTATAATTTCTGTATAATGCCGTTATCGCATACTACAAATAGAGACACTGCTTGATACGAATTTATAAAAATAAACGCCGTTTTTTTCTCTGACTTCTTCCACATTAACAAAGTTTATTGAAACTAAGCTACAACTTATTTCACATCAAATAAAACTGTAAGTCCGTCTGAAAGGCTCTACAGCAAGAAAACTCTTGTCTTTCTCGCACAAAACTGTTTGGGCTTACCTGAATTATTTGCAGAAGCAACGATAGGATGGGAGAATTGAGGATCCTTCACAAAAGCTGCGCTAGTCTGCTTTTCACCAAAATTGAAATCCGTCTGACCGACCAAAGTTTTTGTCTGGTTAGCTTTTTCTTTGCTGTTTCGAGTGGGTGAATCTTTTTTCAGATTAGTTTCTTCCTTCAAAAAACGGCATGTTTCTTTGACCTCATTCATCTCGTGATCTGAGGCAACCTCAGTGGAATCTGTTGCGGTTGATGAAGCGTGACGCCTGGGCAAAGTCCCCTCGATAGTCAGTTGTTTTCCGATGATTGATCTAGACGATGAAGGAGCTAAAAAATGTACAAATGTTGATATTTATAAAATTTTGCTACCTTCAGGATAAAACAATGGAATTACTTCCAACATTTGTTGTCAAAAATTGCTACTAAATGACGACTCGAAGCAAGGTGAACTCAGTAAATCTCTTCGGCTTGCGTTGCCAATCTGTTATTTAGTTACAAAAGCGAAACTGACTATTACTTCGAAATTCATTAGCAGCTGCTCATCATCGCAAAATCTAGAACAAGGAAGGCTAGCGTTCAAGTAAATTAGGAATGATTACCTTTAGAAACGTAAGGCCCGCTGCTATCGGTAGGTTTCATGTAGTACCTTCTTATGTACCGCATATGTTCTGGGTCATTGGCAGATTTGATAGTAAACGGTCGACAGGAATAGGGAGAAGGGTCAGAGCAGTTTTCGTCGCAATGACTTGTACGTGTTTCTTTCAACGTCATGTTCTCACTGAGTTTGAACAAAAGGAATGTTGTAGTTATATGAACTTGTTTTTGTGTCAGATATTATTGAAGCATTTGTTGAAAACTTTTTTTAATTCGCTTTAAAAATTTTTTCTACGTTTCGATCAGCGACTGAAATGTGCACTGCATAGCGCCTAATGAGACGTACGTAACAATGTCTTGCATTATTCAGTTATCACCAAAATTAGAAATACTGTTGTTGTTTTTTCAACAAAAACACAAATAAACTATTTTCAGCTTAATTTCAGCTTAATTTTCAGCTTAAGTAAGCTTAATTTGAACTTCTTAAAAAAAGGCGTTTCACAGTAGCTGGCAAATCAGCAAACTTACTGATTGGTCATTTTTTCTTTTTCAGCTGTTTTCATTCCTTCCGTATCTGAATGAATTGCTTTTCCTGTGCTAGAAGAGAAATTTTTAGCTCTATGGCCTTTTTCAAGATTGTGGGTGGCAATGAAAGAGAATAACTTTTGCTGAATTTTGTCAGCAAGAATGGGGTAACATTTCGCCAGGGCCTTTAGAAAATGATCCACGTTCGTCTCTCCCAAGTCGATGCGCTCTGCGACAGCAAGAAGAATTGTTTGCTTGCTTGTGCCTGCAAAATTTTGAAACTCTGCAAGCTGCTTCGCTGTGAGAACGTTCAGATTGTGCAACTCGTGCGAAACGTCGGTGAGATCAACCGCTTTTTCAGCCTCCAGGTCACTCCTAATTTTTTCAAACAAAACCTTTTGTTGCTTTTTGGAAAAATCGCTTTTTGGTGAAATCCTGATTGAAATTGATACCTTTTTTGTTTCAACGGGATGAACAGATGTCAGAAAGCCTTTCGAATCTCCACCTCTAAGATTTGAGGACTTCCTCGTGTTCTGTGAGGCTTTCTCTTCGAAAGGAAGCTGAGCAAACGTTCTGTCCATCTCAGTACTTAACTGTTGCATATCGGTTGATTCTATACAACTGGTGTTCACAATTTTGGCAGCAGCCTTTCCTTCAACAGTTCCACTGACCCAGTCCGAACGCTTTGAACCAGCTGCCTTAGCTCTCAAGCAGCCACTTGACGTCTTGTGCGCAGAAATGGTTTGCATCAGTTTATCTGTCTCAGCAGATTCTTGTTCTTTGTGATTCATTATCACAGATTGGGCTAATTGCTTTGAAGCTTTGCCTTGGCCCTCTCGCTTGCTGAAAAGGGGAATATATAGCTCTTTCTTTGTGTAGTCCTCGTCGTCTTCATTGCCATTATGCAAGCAAGCATTTCGGCACTCTGACGAAACAGACGAAATTGTCGTTAAAGGCGAACAAACCTCGTTATCGCACGACGCTAAGTCTAAATCTCTATCTGAATTATAACACAGATCGGCGTCAGCAGCTTGATCTTCATTTTCAGCACAGCAGCTCAACGCAAAGTTGCGTAATTTGTCAAGAGAAGTAAAAGACTCGGCATCGTTATGCTGACGAGCGAATATTTCATGTATCTCACCGTTCGTCACTGTCAATTGCTTCGCCGTTGCACACGAATTACAGCCCATCTTTCTACAACTTAATGCGTAAGCTCCCTTGTGTAAGCAGCCCTTGGCGCTTACCCGACCAAGGCGGTATTTCATACACTCTTCACTACAGATACTCATAATCCCCGAAACACGCCTTTCCAGGATCCGACGCAAAACTTTTAGAATGTCCGTCAACGAGTTTGCGGGCCTGGCAGGCAGCCGCAGCGAGCCGATGCAATCGGCTTCCTTCAAACCGCAATCGACCGACTTGTCTCACGAACTTTTTGAAATATAT
>JGI24158J21664_10004497_pt1 | contig 17959 bp, 9 predicted proteins | sample Ectturendosymbi3_FD_21664 | JGI IMG/M metagenome (IMG submission 21664)
TCGGCATTGAGCCGCATCACGGGCGACTGGACATGCAGCAACTAAACGGAATTGCAGGAGATCCTGAGAACGTCGTCATTGTAAAGAAGCCATACGGTGCCCAGAGTGGTTTCGGTGGACTCACTAAAATGATCTCGGACAAAATAACAGCAAAAATTTGCGGTGGCAGACAAACCGTGTGTTTGTTTAAACATAATTAATGTTTGTTTTCCATTGCTTTTCTCTTTCATGTACGCTTAGCTTCTGTGAAGTGTGTCCGACGTGCGTGCGAATCTGCGCGCATTAATGCTTTGATTGAGCAGGAGAAGCAAGGGCACAAAGGGCCTGAATCACAAGGTGGTCTATATGTGCTGCTTTCTTCATTCCGTGGATGCTAGTTGAAAGTTCCTGAAAAGAAAACTGAGTTATATTGTGTACTCAACAGGTATTTTTTGACTACGATGCTTGTTTTCTGACTTAATATCATTTTCGAAAATTGTTGCAATCTCCGGCTTAAGTTTCGACATCACTTTTTAAACATTTTCAGAGTTGCTTAAAAACACAGTAGAAAAAGCTATTACTGCTATACCGTACAAACATTCCGTTTTAACACATAATAGATTCTTACAAAGAGCCATTACTTAGGCATAAGAGAGAAAAGGTTGCAAATGGCATTGAATAAACTTTGGAAGTCTGAATAAGTTGCTTACTTACTGATCTTACTGTTTTGATCAGATCTTCACTATCCCCCCCCCAAGAAATTGCCAACCGGGGATGCCAAATTGACAAAATGCTCCAAAATTCCAAAAAACATAGTGTTGCAATAAAAATGGTGCGGTAGTCAATACTCTCTAAAATTTGCATTCCCAAAGTCGATGATCACTGATATTTTCCTTTAGACATTTCCAGAGAGATAGGGGAGTCTTGTGGGTGCGCTTTTTCCGCGTGTGAGTGAGTTTGTCCCAGATAAAAAGATTGTTTAACAATGGGGAATATCTTTTGAGAGATGTATGCAAGTACAAACAAAAATGGACAGTTATGGACACCCAGTTTCTTTAACATTGTTTCTTATTAAGATCGAATACTTCCTCAGTTATTTCAAATCTATCTTAGCAGCAAACCCATCCAGGGACTTTAAGTCTACAACCTACTGTATGTGCAATGTTGCATTGAGTTGTTTCAGTTGTGTGCCGCATGTCCTTTTTTTAATTTGTCTGTGCGCTGCAATTAACGCTGTGCTACTTACCTGTCATTTTTGCACCTTGATTAACGTGCTTGAATTGTTTGATTGCGAGCTGTGAATTAGACTGCTTCGTCAGTAGTCACTTTTCTCTTGTTGCTGTGTTTACTTGTTTTTTCGCGATGACTCCAGAACGTTGTCAGCAAACTCTCTCGTTTTTCTGACGAGGAAGGTACAGGAAGGGATTAGTACATTGGAAAAGGCAAAAATCTAGCAGTGATGGCAGCGTTGAGGTTCCAACGCCATAGTACGTCATGATGTGCACACGTTGCGGGTTGCAATGATCCGTATGTAGCATCGGGACTGGATTTTCATTCTGTGTAGTGCTTTAAGAACAATGTATCGTTTTATAAACTTTTGCAAATATTCTAATTCTACAACTTTTAACAAATTGAAAAATGAAGCATTGTTAATAAAAATGAAAGGTGCACAACACAGTAAGGTTTTACCGAACTAAGAGTCTAGTCTCCAGATATACAATAATGCTCTCAGGGTGATACGAAACTTTGTTGCTTGGGACTTTTTGTTATGATGAGAGAAGCATTTGTACATCGTAACATTCATCAACCAAGTATTGCTTTTTTGCAAGGAATGATGTAACAGACCTTGTTTGACTAGGCTAAGTCGATAACAACAATCCGATACAAATTTGAGAATAATTCTATATTTGTCAAATTGTTCAAGTACTCCACTGACTGCATTTATGAGTATGTACATCATGCACTATATCAGTGGTTCCCAAACTGTGGTACGTGTACCACCAGCGGTACGCGAAGGTCTTGAAGGTGGTACGCGAGACCCTTTCTGTTCTACACAAAAAGAAAACATTTTGTTTTTACTTATCGGGTTCTGTTAATAAATTCCTGAATTTTCGTGTACTTCCCTTAAATTTCGAAAAATGGCCACTGTACTTCCTCACAGGCATTTTGTTCATGCCGCATTTGTGTCTGGTTTGCCAAACGTTTGATCGAATGATATTGGCTAGAATGCGTTTTCCTGGAGCAAGGTGTTTTTAAGGCAGAGGTGATCACGGAGCTGGAGTGACGAAGTGGACTCCGGCCGGAGTCTGCCAATTTTGCCGGAGTAGGACCCGGAGTGGGAGTTTTGAATAAAACCGGAGCCGGAGCTGGAGTTGATTTTTCAGTTTTTGCAGGAGCCGGATAATAGCTTTGAACAAATTTTCTCTGACAGGCTAATTGTTAGATAAACATTCTGGATTTATTCTCTTTCATTGGCACAGTGAAAATTCAGAGCAGGGCACAGGCTGGCCTGGGTGGAAGTGGGTGGCAGGGTGTGGGCTTTTTTTCAGGCTGGCACAAACCCAATGCTCAACTCGCAACTGCTGTATCAAATGAATATTTTTCTATTTTGTGGATATGTTAAGTTACTGGAAGTGTTACCTCTGCTGTCTGTTTTGTTTTGAGCGGTATTGACAATTTGTTATTTTTAGTGAAATGCACTTTAAGACAACACTGTATGCAGCTTACCTAACCTTTTCAATGCAACAACAGCAATGCAGCTTCATCCAATTCAGCAGAAATGCAGTTTACTTCAGGCTATTCCTTAACATGCCAGTATAATCTTGCAAGTTGACAATGTGCTAAGGCAGATAATTTAATTGTGTGAATATGAAGCGGTATCAAATGTTTTCGATGTAGCATATGTGGCTTCAACTGTGGAGGCTAGTAAGTGAAAAGACAACAGTACTGTAGCTTTTCTTGTTTCATTGTGCTTGTGGTTAAAGCACAAGGAGTTAAAAATTTGAAAATAATTGAACTAGAGTTGGTTCAGGTTAGAACTAAAATAGTTGAATGAGATTTTATCCAGGTGACAACAATTTACGTTTTTATTTCTTGGTTTCAAATCTAGTAGTATTTTTTCCTCATGAGAGAAAAACTGTGCAGAGGTTATTTTACCTTTTGTTGAACACGATTGGTTGAATTGGTCAAATGACAATATGACACACAAAGAGTCAACGGGTTAGTGCTTAAAGTTAGGGTTGGATTCAACCTGCTAATCGGCAATCATGCAACGCAGACAAGAAGCCACTAACTTCTTACCAACACTAAAACCATGTCATGACTTGTCCACATTGTGTCATGGCAAAATAGCTCTAACAGTCATTTTGCCTCATGAGGCAATTGAAAAGGTTAGTTCCACACGAACTTACTAGCGGGTTTGGGTCTGTTCTCGAGATCCATTTCTATCACCTAGTAAACATTCACTCGTTCCAATTACAAAACCTAGTAGATCGAACTGCCAAATGCTAAAGATTTTTGTTGTCAAACTTCTTTTTATAGACAACTTTCATCGTCACCACTTAGTCTCGAGACTTTGAATGAATTATTTTTTTTAACTTTTGCAAGAAGGAGCTCCCTAAGAAACGGTTTTCAAAAATTATTGTTGCAAATTCAGCCGTTCAAAGAGGTCAGTGGCTAAGCTTTGTTTGTTGTTATGTTATTTGCGAGAAGGAGAAAACAAATTGCCCTCTACCCCGTTTACAATTTAAACTAGATTCAATAAAAAATGTGTATGGACCAATGAAACCGAAGCACATCAAATGTGCAACGAGAGGTTGGGAGTACTTTGTTAAGGACTATCTTTGAACTGTTTTTCCAGGAGATTTGTTATGAATCCCATAGGCTTATTCAAAAGAGGTGGGAGAGTGCCAAAAAGTTTCTTTATTGAGAAGCTAAACAAAACGATGTCTTTTTTTCGAAGTGCTTTTCAATGCACTCTGTTGATACACGCTGGTGACGTTTTTTTTGTTCTGCGTAATGCAGACTTTTTTCAGTTCAAAAATTCCTCGGAACTCTCTTGAGGAAAGGTTTTGCTCATAAGAGATTTATACAGAGAGCAATTAATACGTCATGGCTGATCAGTTACTTTGACCTGCTGCTATAGGCTTTACGGCCTTTCTGCGTTTTCTAACCGACCTGCGGTGTTGCAAAAACTCTAAGAGTGGCAGCAAAATGGAAATTTGGAACAGTTGTGAATATCACGGAAATTGAGAAAAACTTGACAATAAAAGATATCAAATCTAGGAATTATACCTATAGCCATAAAATAAGCGGGAAGGCGCTACACCATTTCAATCGTTGTTAACTACACGGGTAATCTCGAACTTCGCTCATTCTGCTACAGCATGCTGCATCCCAACAATGCCTGTCGAAAACACCTAATACTTTTTTTTTATCAGAGAATGAAAAAATCTTCAATACGAAGGCAATGGTTACCTGCAAAAGATCTGCCGCACTTGTGAAAAAACTGACAAACTACGAGCACCTTGCTCCCAAAAAAGCAAACCCAATTTGCTTCAGGGTTTATTAGCTCTGTGCATTTTGCTGTGGCCATGGAAAACACATCGAATTTCGACGGAAAACACATCGAATCCACGGTGCCAACTGATTCACAAGTAATGACAAAAAATAAAACTCTCCCGCTGAACTCCAGCCTAGCACGTACCAACTATGCTATTTATTTAGCTATACATATATGCATATGTACAGAAGGAAGAAAAAAATAGGAAAAGTAATGACGGAAACGGTGGCTAACAAGCAGTGAGAGCAAGATCCATAATCGAGAATTGAAAACAAGATCCTTTTCAGTTTGGAAGTATTTTATTGTGATGTTCAAAATGCTTTATTATTCCTTATAGTTGTAATTACCATGATACATGATTTTCTCTCATTTCGTATTGTTGTAAGCAAATGTGAGGAGTGGAAAGAGGAAGCATTTTTTGGTCGGCCTTGGGCGACAGTTATCATCGCCACGCCATTGAGGTCGAGCATGTGGTGGGATATTACCTCGCTGGTTCAAAGTGTAAACCTATTTTGTGCCAAAAAGTCTATTACTCTAATAGGCCTAAATATTTTTTTCTTTGCGTCAACAACGGAACCACGAGTAAATTTTTAAAACTTGTTTTGGACAGAATGAGCAAGTTTGGATGGATGAAGCAATTAGTTACAATTTTGTTTTTTGAAATTCATAGCAGTGCTTTCATTTTTTAAATCTCTAAATTTATCACCTCTCATAATGAAAATCACGGCCAAAAAAAACGATACAAACGACATATTGAAAATGTTTCGATAACTCCTGTTATCATCATCAGTGCATTGCAAATTGAACTGCAGCGATATGCTGCAGGTTCTTATTTCATCTCTTAATTCTAAATATTTGGAGAATTCTTAACCAATTCTTGTTGTGAAGCGAAAAGTAACTAGGAAAGGTGTAGGTAACCTTACAAAAGATGGCAAAGCTTTGTTAGCTAAAATACACGAAATATGTGGCGAAGAAATTTGAGTGTGGGTGCAGATGCCCAGTGTTAAAATAAAAAGAATGTAGTGAAAGAAGTAAGTGGTAGATAATATAAAACTTTGAACATTTGTTACTTCATTGGCAAGTGATTTAAAAGACGAAACACCTTGGAAAGAAATTGAATGATGGAAAGCAACCTCCCCTGTGGAGTTAGCATTTTACTGTGCTGTTTTCACTAGTGCTGCTAGGGCTGTATACACTCGCCTACATCGACTGTGCTTGTTTCAAATTAAAAAAGTAATGATTCGTCCCTTCTCCACTTTCGCAAAGAACATAGGCCTACGTCTATACTAGTAGGAGACCAGAACATGGGAACTTCATCAGGGCATCACCTCCTGTCCTTACACAGAAGGGTTGGTATTGTTTTGTAACGAACAAAACAATTAAAAATTTTTGCAGAGTCAAAAAATATTTATTGAAGCATGGCAACGGCAAACACCTTCAATATTCAATTGGTTCACCGACATTTTTCGAGTGAAAAATGCGTAGACCAACTAAACGCTGCCAACATTTTCAATGTCCATGCATTTCCTCAAGGAATTTGTAAATAAGGCCACCGGTTTGAGGTTGTAAATTCAGGCCCGTCGCCAGGGTTTAGCAGCAGGGGGGGGCAAAAACCAGAAGGAGGGGCCAAAAACCAGAAGGGGGGCCACATTTTTAAAATACAGTATTGGATGTATGCAGAAACCTCTGGGCCAAACGTGAAATGAAGATGCACCAATTTCAAATGTGGGGGCCGGGCACCACTGGCCCCCACGCCGGAAACGGCCCTGTGTAAAATCCTAAGACGAAAGTGACAATGAACGTTTGTAGTATTTGGCCGTTTGCACAAATTTTGGATGATTTTTATTATCTTAGTATTTGGCAATGTGACAGATATTTTGTTGCAGTATTATGCAATTAGTTAGCTTCAAGGACCATCAAAGAAATGTGAGGTCTCGTGTCTCGGTCTCGAACTTCCAGGTCTCGGTCTCTGTATCGGCTTTTATGTCAAAGTCTCGGTCTCGTCTCGAAATTTGAGCCAGGTCTCGGTCTCGGTCTCGGAGGTTACGGTCTCGACTACATCACTGCAATTTTCCAACAACACTGTGGTGTTTTTATTTGCAAGGCCGGATAGTGAAGACTGGTGCATATAGATCGTAAGCACNGAACATCCAGTGGATATCTGAAAGCATGATATAAACAAACAGCATGCATGCACTGCCTTGGTACAACAACTGATACGAGCACAATTACGCTTGAAACAACAGCACGGAAAGTTCGCAAAGTATAGCATACAATCAAAATAAAAGCATCGTTGTACATTCAGCAGTGGAAGGGCACAGTTCCTGCAGTCAATTAGCCCTTTCGATAAAAAGCTTATTGCAAATCTGGTTGTTGATTTACCGTAATTGGCAAATGTCGTGCTGAGTCTGCCGAAGTCACCTTCCGCAATTAACATATTACCTCGTATACTCGCATTATCAGTCAGTTTTGGCCGATCCAGCTGGCCGCTAATAGAAACGATGCCCGAAAAGTAGATCTGTCCATGACAATACAGTGCTTGCAGTAAAAACCTACTGTGTCAAAGACCTTACTTGGGGTTTGGGAAATTTTGGGTTAATAGTTTCGCACAGTGAACGCGCAACCTACTACAATGCAGTCCAATCACTGTTCGAGAAAGCAGTGCAACAAAGAGACCTGCCTGACGTAGTGTCTCTTAGCTGCCAAAATGCAGTGAGGTCAAGACCTCTTTAAAAGTGAACACAGCAAACCGATTAACAAAACTGCCTAAAAATAACACACACACTAACACAGATGCTGGGAAGGCACAAAACAGCACGCGGGATCGAAACACGGAGGAAACATGTCGGTTCAAGCATGGTGGTTGAAGCACGAAACACTACTCTAGGTCGTGAAAAATCAAACTATGCCTTCTACAACCCTTGTCAAAAACTATGCCTATGTCAAAATCTATGCCTTCTTCAACCCTTGCTGACAGAACCTAAGTCATATCACTTAGACCTCCTAAAGCCTCGGTTCTCCAAGCGCTCTAGCCCACTTAATTTCTCAAAAACATGAAGCTCAAAGAGTGGCGTACCTAGGGTTTCCACCCCCGGGGCAAAGGCAGTTTTGCTCCCCCACTCAGATTTTTCGTGGAAGCAGAGATGCGAAGAGTGAGTTGGGAGTTAATGGCCCTCTGAAGCTCACTCGAGCCCAGCATATAATTTTTATAGACCCCCCTAAAAATTTCATATGTCTGTGATGTCACGGATTTGACGTCAAGATCTTAGAATCTTGGAAATCATAAACTGTCGTAGAGTTAAGAATCTTATCGTTTCGCGTGAAGCTATCCTAACTTTGAATTTTAGGCCACATTCGAACACTCAAAGTGTTGTATTGTGACATTCCCAACTGCAATAATACATTCGAAATTCAGCAATAGTGTTACATTCGAACTTCAGCAATAGTGAAAGAAAAAGCAAAAACTAGGCAAAAAGCTTTCATCTGCAAAAATCCTCATGAATCATAATGACAGAGTTTTAATAGGTCAAAAATCTTCAGACAACACAACATAAAATTGATCACAGTTGTACCGATGTTTTTAAAGCACGAGTTTATCGAAGCCTGTTTTAAGATCCCAAATGCAGCGTACCCGCGTGTTCCCATTTCTCTCGTCGGGTCTCGTTACAATAACCGCTGATGCGACCTGCAGGGCAGGGGTGGCCAATGAATGGCGCATGCGCCAAGTTTTGCGCATTGGATGATTTCAAGTGGCTCATCTTTGTGAAGGCAACAAAGTAAGACATTAAACCTCCCCATATTTTCATCGTTTTTTTATTTCGTACAAATCCTTTGTGAGTTGCTTGTTAGCATCTTGAAACAACCTGTTCATGATTTTCTGGAAGAGAAAAACGAGCCACCTTAGTAAAGAGCTCTTTCATGTGATAAAAACTGGCTATTTGACCTGGAATTTTTAGCTGATGTTGCTGATCATCTCAATCATCTGAATATCAAACTGCAGGACAAGAACGAATTTTTTCCTAAATTACCAAATAATATCAATATATTCAAGATGAAGTTAAAGCTATTTATTTCGCAGTTAGAGTATGAGGATATGAGCCAGTTTCCGTATTCAAAGGAGCAGGTTGAAGGTGCTGCTGAGACAATGCACTGAAAATATCAAGTTATTACAAGGTTGTTTTGGTTGGTATTTGTGATAAGTTGGGGACCTACCGGCAATACAAGCCAAAAACTGCCTTGAAAAAGCTAACAGATAAGCGTGAATGATGTTTCTCTTGTATGTCCGAAAGCTGCCAAAATAATTGTTCCGAAGTATCAAAAATTTGCATTTTTATCTAAATTCCAGTGGGTAACGGTGATCGGTCTACCGTTGCCAATTTAGTCGTGTTTACTGACGGAAGGTACAAACTGAAGACATTGGCACCAGGCGCAATCCTCAGGGCAAGGACTGCAATTGTAAGTGTTTTAATGTTAGGGTTAGATTCAAACCTTCTAGGTCTTGACCTCATTGCGCATTAGCAACCTAAACTTAGTAAATGGGTCCAAGGGGGCCTCGATTTGATGGGTAGTGCAAACCTATTTGATGGACAGGTGTGCGCTGAGTGGAGTAGATGTCCGGGCTCCATGGCACGGCGTGCTAGCGGCAATGTGACTCTTTTGCGACGACGCTCAGCAATCCATCGATGCTCGCGTAGATAGGAGGATTGTCCGCCGGTGTAGGACGCAGGCATCCAGTCACAGATCGCAAGGCCTCGTTGATAATAGTGAAGCAGATGTGAGATAATAGTGAAGCAGATGAGGTCAGTGAAGCAGATGTGAGCACTGCGACACCAGGCAAGAGTGCAGTACCCTTCTGATGAACGGATCATTGCTGGGGTGGCTGTTCGCAACGTTGTTGCCCCAGAACCCCAGCCCAAGTCCGTACGCCGCTTCAGGAGCATGGCGCGTGATGTTAGCTTTTTGCGAAGTGACTCAAGGTGTCGGCGATACGTAAGCTTCCTGTCCAACGTTACTCCGTTGGATGAGCAAACAGTTTTTTTAAGGTTCGGCTTGGGTGGTCGCCAAGGTATTTTGAAAGACCGTAACTTATCAGGGCGTTAGCGCTGAGGCTACGACATTTTACTTGAAGTAATCCCCAAACTATAATGTATAACTGCGTGGCGGTGTTAATGTGTTTTTTCAAGCCGTTTGTACCACTTACGCAACCTGTCCCCTGCTGCATTGTAATTTTTGTTTGTCAGTGCACATTTGATAGTTTGTTTTGCTTACTTATTCCTTCTGTGTCATTTTCGTTTCCTATGTAAAGTGGGCAGGTGGAGTTACGAGGTTTGCTAGTAGATTCAATGCACCGATTGCTGTTTTTTCCACCGACATATGTATTTTGGAATCCGCCTGGGCGTCTAAGTTCAATAATGAAAAATCCCAGTCAATCTGCTTTTCAGACGATAGAAATTCGGGAATAAATAACTACAATAAATCTGATAATATAAACTTATCTTCAAGTTATTACAGTGTTAACATACGCTCATCAGGTGACAAAACCAGAGGAAACAAACCATTTTCAATCGGTTTAACGTCATCATGCCAGTATCAATATCAACTAGGTTATAACTATGGCAACCAAAAGTCAATGAATTCAAAATTTTTCTGCATTTTGAAAAGTTTATGGAACGTCCAAAAACCAGATTGCACGCTGATCTTACAGTACTTGGTTTGGCAAATGCTCAATCCATTATGCATATATACTGTTTTAACATTATGAGATTCGCAGATTTGTCTCTACTCTAGATATTAATGTTCTTATCAACACATCACGCCTAAGGTTAAACAACCAAAGTCATCAAAATGTCGAAATGTACTGTACGAATATGCTTCTGAGTTTACCTCAACACGTAAGGGTGAAATATTTTGCAAATTCTGTGACTGCTTAGTGAAATGTGACAAAAGGTTTATGGTGGAAGCACATCGCCGCCGTGCAAAGCATCATCGAAGAACGTTTCATGAAACAAAGTAGAAAGACATTTTTAAAACGTGCTGTACCAGGTTTTGCATTAAACTACTTTTAGTTTCATGCAAACCCATCGGTTTGTTTTCTAATACTGTATATGAATATGCTTTGCATTGCACATTAAAATTTAAAACACTGAAAAGTGGTAGGTCAAAATAAAGTCAAAATGTGTAAATTATAAAGACAAAATCTTAAGTTTTTAAGTCACAAAATTGGTTGCCCTAGTTATAAACGATTCGGTTTGGTCAGTCATTCAGTTGCGTGCGATTATGCTATAGGCTAATCATTTGATAAGTGATGGGCAATTACTTTTTTGGGGGCCACTTTGACAAGGCCGCGACCTCCTTACGAGAGTAGAAGAAAGTCTCGGTTTATAACATCAGCACTAATATTTACTATGAGAAGTCGGAGAAAATTTCAGATTTGAAGATTTTCCTGAATGCTTCTGCGGGCCACTGAAAACGCTGTGACTGGCCACATTTGGCCCGCGGGCCGCTATTTGCCCACCCCTGTTATAAGTGGTTTACAATCCAAGCGGTTGCGCCTACACTAAACATACAGTTACAATAAACTGAAAACAGTTTCAGGAACAGTTGAAAGATATACGTTTGGGTGGAAAATGTGTTAAGGTAGACACAGACGCCAATTCAAGAAATTGATGTGATTATGTTTAAAATTGATTGTTTGCTTTTGTTGGTTGCCCTTTAAATGCAAATAAAAAAAACGATTTCCATTTGAGAAATGGGTTTTTGTCAGCTTAAGGATTTTAGACCTCACTTCAGCTCAATATCTTAATAAATATTGTAGCTGTATAACAAATGAGTCCCTACAATTTTCTCATCTTCTGCCTGAAGATCAGCGGGATTTTTTGGAGATGAATAAGTTTCGCCATGTTCACTAAATTTATTTCTTCTTTTTGGTGTTCTCTGCATAATGTTAATAAAGACAGTTTAGAAAACTCGAATTTTCGAATGCTTTCTGATTTTATGACCGAACTTACGGTTTTCCACACTATTCTGCATTTGTAGAAATGATATTTTCCCTTGCTATATAAACCAATTCCAACATCCTGAAATAGACGCTATTACTGCAGCTTGTTTGTTGGCAAAACAATTTTGTCGATGATGCAGGAAAACTGTTATACCGTATGTGGATACTTAAACCTGATTGAGCAAGAGATTTAATCAATGGAGTATGTCATCAGCGTTATGAAAACCGTCTTGAGCAACAGAAAAGTTATCTCAGTGTTTCAACTCATGTAATTACACCAATGAGTCTTTCTGCAAAGTAACATTTGCGTTTGCTTTTTCGGTTAAACAAATGTTTTTTCATGTCCAATCTGTGTGTATTAGAAATCGTTCAATCTGAACCCTGATTCCATATTCTTTGGTGGCAGCTTTACTGTTTGCGGGTTTTGTTTATTTCTATTTTATATGTATGCTTTTGCAGAGCTGGTGATGTCTACCTGTGGTAGCAAAATATATAATCTGTTAAGATCTTATTGTTTGACTCTTGACTATGAAGAACTGTAATGTAAAATTTAGAAAAATCTAACTTTCATTACAAAAAATGTTTATTTCTATTTCACCACAACAAAAGTGAGAGTTTTCCATGGCACGGAATTTTCAAATTCGGGACGCCAGCTTTCCTAGGAATGTTTAGTATCGTACAAATTTCCTGAAAACAAATTAATGTGAGATGTAATTAAAAAACGCAAAAATCATTTGCTGCAATTGAAAATTTTATTTTGATGTCGCCTTTAGAAACAAAAATAAACTAACCATTCCTCTTCAATCAAAAGCTCAACGAAAAAAAGTGTTTGGGAGTTTAGCCAACTTTCAATGCATTAAATAAAATGATTTACTTAGGACCTAGGCTATTCATTTGTAATGTTATACTTTGCGAGTAACACAGACAAGCAAACGTGACAACAGGCAGCTGTTAGGTAATAGCTGCTTTTCAGTTGGAAGTTTGTGCGCACCAGAGACCTGCGCGCATTGAAAAATTTTTCCCCGCTCCCACCTCGCACAAACTCAAACTCGGCCCGCACCAACAAGAATTTGAGAAGCCGGGTAACGCACCCGCAAACGTCTAACCTGCATCACTGTAAAGTAAAATGTGAAACCTTTTTGTTAACCTTGAGCGTTTCCTTCTTATCTTTTAAAGTACCGTTGAAAAAGACTGTGTCGTTCACTGAAGAACTCTTTCAGTTTGCTCTTCTGTTATTGATGACATGCCCAGCCGTACAAAACACTCGTTCACTACCAACGTTAGAGGTCATCACCCAGAACTAATTACTTGCAAGATCACTGAAAGCTGGAAACTTTAATCTGTGGTCTCGCCACCACTGAAGAATGTTGCTGCACCTTCGTACCGCAAAGAGGAGCCCGCAGCACAGGATTTAGGGGGGACTCAAGGGGCCCGGGCCCAGTCCCCCCAGCAAAGAGGGCCCACCACCATGTTCATGTGTTTAGCCATATGTGCGACATATGCCTGCCAATTAGTCGTTTTTAGCGAGAAAAGTTTGTTTGTAGACGCTATTAGTTATCGGTCGGGCTTGGCCAAACAGCAGTATTTCACTTGAAGAATATTTGATTTTGTGACGAAACAACTATTACACTTATTGGTTTCCTGAAAGTTGGTCAGGTATCTGAATCTAGTGAATGCATGGCCAAGCCACGTAAGAACACGTTAGCTTACGTCCAGTGACGTAGCAAGGGGGTCTGGGGGCCGCCGGTCCGGGCGGCACTTTAAGGGTGGTGGCACTTCGCTGACCAAAAATTAACTTTTGAAAAGAGTTTAAAAGTTCAAATTTTTCGTTGTTAGTTTAAATACATTTTCGAATGTTTTACTGCTTTTCAAATTTCATGTTGAAAAGCTCTAGACTAGTAGGTTAGCCTAAAAGAACACGACATGTGACTTTGGAGTGGGTGGATTAATATAAGGTTTGAGGGCGAAGAGTTTTCTGAGAGGTTGCCCCATTTTTTTTAACTATGTTCAATAGTTTTAAACTACAACCATAACATCATTCCAAGGGGGGCGAAAAATTTTCCTGCGCCCTCTACGGGCATGCTTACTTGGGGGCCACTTGTGCCCCAGTCTCTACGCCTTCCTCGCCAGACAGAGCCATTTCAGCTAGCTCAGTCAAAAGTCCTTTGCACAAAGGAAAGAGATGACATTCCATCGCAGACTAAAAACGTTAGGATTCCCAGATGGATTCGGTTTATATTGCCCCTCCTCTAAAATCTGATAAAAATTTTTGCGTGAAATCACGGTAAATAATGAAGGCTAGTTTAATCGTTTTTCTCGTATCTTTGGTTTCTCAGTAACGCCCCAACTGCACGTCATAATATCATCTGACGCGTAGGCATTGGCGACGAAGATTTCGCTGCGGCGGCGATAGCCCAGTGCTAGGGTGTCCGCCTCTCAACTGGAAGGTTGTGTGTCCAATTCAAAGACACTGAGTGATTCGCCGTGGTGCTCCCTGGCCAAGATCGGTAGCCTAAACTGCCCCGGTGAAAAGCACATTTCAGGCGTTGGCATGCCGCTAATTGCCGTCGCCGAATTATAAAAAAACTTTTCTTGGCACATCTCATGCTATTTTTTAATGTTCAGTGGGATATTTTCAATAACTGCCATAAGCTGTAGCCCAGTCGTTAGGTGGGCCTATCAACATAAGGTTTGGCGGTTGAAGTGAAGAACTTTGCAAAAAAAACTTTTCTCAGTTTCAATACAATTGCTGTTTTGCTGCATGACGTAATGGTCCCGGAAAATGGCGTTCGTGAAGCGGGGCAGTGCAGTTGGTTTATTTTCGTGGGTAACTTTGAGCTCAGATTGTAGGTTTCAACTCTAAGTAGAGTGAATAAAAGCCAGACGATGAGGAACGTGGTTATCGTGAAGTCGCCTTTGTTCAACGGTACACTTTAAACATTGGCAGTCATAGAAAAAGTTATTTCAACAAGAACAGTTGTAAAAAGGTATTGCTCTCATTTTGGTGAATTTGAGGCAAGAACCTTAGTCTGGAAACCTAACGCAAGGGTATGATTGCGGTTAACGCTTTTATTAAAAAAAGCGTTAATCGATATGGTTGTACAGCTTGGCAATGGGTGTACTGAATAAAGTTGTTCATGGCAATAACTGTAGAACGTAAGACGTTGTAATCACTGCTGAGCATCCAAAAGGCCTATGTCCCAGCTGGCATGGTTTAGTAAAACAGTTTTCGGAATAGACGTCTGTTGGTAATCAGTCCCGTCGCCACGGGGGATTTGATGGGCTTAGCCCCCCAAAAAGCTACAAGTTCCCCAAAATTGAAATATCAAGCATTATAAATCAGTGGATTTTTTGTCAAATTTTAGGATGTCAGTCCCTCCTGCACAAATGTAGCCTCCCAATAGAAAACCTTCTGGTGATGGTTCTATTGGTAACGAACAAAGGCAAGGAATATTACTATGCACGTGTAATTGGAAGAGGTTCAATACAACAGCGAGACCAAGCGCGCAGGTCACGATGAAAACTGCAAGCAACCAACCATAGGTTTTTAACCTGTTTAAAATAATTTTTCAAAATGGGCCCCTGCACCTATAGAGGGCTCGGCGCAAGTGCCCACAGAGTTAACGTTCGAAGTTTTCTATATATTCTAAGAGGATTAAACCACTACTGAAACGTAAAGTGAACAATGAAAAGTTCTTTACATCATTGCGATCATGTTACCAGATTGATTATACAGCCTGCTACACGCAGTATATATACTATTTTCACTCAAAGACTACACGAAATTTTAACATACATAAATGTTTGCATTTGTAAGGTAGGTATGACGCCAAAATTTTCCGTTTGATCCCCTGGAATGAGTAAACTATTAAAATGTCATGCGGTGAGCTTACCGGAGATTTAAAAACCAACAGAGAGGAAAGTGTGATGAAACACATGAGGTTCGTATATGCGTATGCAAAGAAAGCAAAAAATAGAAAAATAAATGATGAGAAAGGTGGCGACAAGCAGGAAAAGCAAGAATCATATTCGACAATCAAAAACAAGACACATTTCAGTTTGTCAGCGTTTGATTGCGATTTTGAAGAAGCTTATTAATCCTTGTGTCCTTAAATTAGCACGAAACATGAACTTCCATTTAAAAATTTTGTAAGCAAATTTGCGGGGTGGAAAGGGCTGCACTTTTATGGTCGGCCCCAGGCGGTACATAGTCTTGCTACGCCACTGCTTGCGTCTCTACTCCTTTCTGGTAGATTTTGCTTCTGCTTTACTCAGATTCGCACAAGTCGCATATGAGTACCATTGCTAGGTATGGTTACTATACGCCCTCTTTTTGAAGTGCATGTCCACTTTTTTTCATGAGAAATTAAATATTCTCTGAGGACATTCGAAAATGCCTTTTTTGCATTCTTATTTTTCATTGCTATAATCAATGACGGAATTACAGCGTTGAGTCAGTGTGGAAAACTTAGCTAAAAGGGGCCCATTAGCCAACACACGGAAAAAAAAAAATTGACAAATTATGGTGAATCGGGATGTGGATAGCTATGCTGAAACCCTAAATCACCGGAAAATAATCCGAAAAATATAAAAAAAAGAAACTACTGAAAACGAAACAAATATTAAAACCGAAATATCACTTAAAGTGGCGGTGCGGTTTTCACATTTAGAATTACAGGTGGGGAATTTCGCCACTCTGCCTTCCGTCAGTTACGTCAATGGTTATGATACATTGTTTTTTCATAGAGTAAGCTGTCCCTACTCTAGTGCAACAAGATACGAGCGGGGGGCGTAGCTCAGTTTACTGGAAGGCCTGCGAGTTGCCTGATTAATCTATGTTTTGGTTGATTTTCGGCTGGAATGCTTTCACATTAATCGTTCCATAACAGTGTTAAATCTTATTTCAGTATCTCAATGACCTTGGCATTAGAGTGCGGACTGCTGAGGCCCCTATACTGTACTAGCTTTGCTGATGAATCGTGATATGGTGTATTGTACATAGCTTAGTGTAGCAGTTTCTAGTAAATATAGTGAATCCCAGCGTGCAAACATGCGGCCGCTCACTCGCGCCGCGCGATCAACAACTAAATTTTTTTGAAGCTGAGTGAATTAGGTGTGGTTGCATTTGCACAGTTCGCAAAGAAGAGTGAAAAGACTGTTGTGGATATTGAGTACCAAAAACTTATTTTTCGCAGCGTAACCAGGTGGCTATCACTTTATCGCGGCTTGCCAAGGATGCTTCAATTGTAGCCAGCTTTACATTCATCCCAAGCGGAAATATTTGCCCGGCTCGTGCTCATTTTACGATCGATCGCACATGGACCGGATTCGAATTTTTGTCCAGTCCACCCAACTCCTGCCAGGGATAACATCCGTGGAATACCTGGAACCCGAACTGAAATTTACCATCGGCCCTTTTGTGGCAGACATTAGACGATATCTCGGACTCGTGTGTCAGCCCTATATATTTCGAATCTTGACGCCTGTTGACAGTACACCGACGAAACAGCAACCAGACTTCTGAACCCATCGGCCCGAGTGTGGCAGTCACGTGGCACACATTAGACAGTATCTCGGACTCGTGCGTTAACCCGACGCGTTTCGAATCTTGACGCGTGTTGACCGGACACTGACCTGACAGCAACCAGACTTCTGAACCTACATGCACCTTGCAAATTCGCAGCACAACAATACGCTTGAAGACATGTTCAACATGAAGTGAGCGCAAAACAGGCAATGACAGTACAGAAAACGTAGTCAAATTGATGAAGCCCTTGAATTAACATATTACATAAATAAAACAACATTTCAATCGGAGTTATGTGATTAGCAGGAGTTAAAAAAATTGTACCACACACCTTAAGCTGAAATACGAAGCCCATACAAACAGAAGACATTTTAGCAATGCAAGCAAATAACACCGGGTGATTGTTTACTGGCAATAATCCACTTGACACAGCAAGGAAAACAGAACACTTTTCATGGTATAAAAAAGCAGTCATAAATAGAATACAGATGGACGGTAAATTTAAAGCAACACTTGTGAAGCTCTAAAAGAAAAAAGTATTGGATACTATGCACTTGGTAAGACGTCACTGAAGCATGACACAATCTCACTGCACGTATAACAGTTACATGAAGGAAACACTACATAATGAAAACAGTACATGGCACGGGGCCAAACGACTTGCTGGAGGGTTACCCTATGCTTGATGTATTTTGCAAAGATTAAAGTACAACTGTTACCGCGTACACCAAGGATCGCACCATCACAGAAATAAAAGAATAGCACCGCACTTCAGATGCACACAGCAGTCAATAGGGTTTATTTTTCACTGAGACATTTCGGTCACCTGTCCCATAATAGAATTAAAACTAGCCGAAATAGCATTCATTAGCCTACCTTTTCAGACGCATGGCGT
>JGI24158J21664_10004502_pt1 | contig 17950 bp, 12 predicted proteins | sample Ectturendosymbi3_FD_21664 | JGI IMG/M metagenome (IMG submission 21664)
GCACAGCCACAACATGGTGGCAGCAGCGCTGCATTAGAACTGCTGAGTCATTCATTGCATTTGCAGACTTGTAATGGGTTATGGCTGGGATGAACAAACATCCTCTACAGAAGGCCACACTAAAACTTCATTAATACCAGGGAGAGGCATATATTATGGGTGATTCCATGTTACGTAATCCAGAGCTACAAATCTGACCATGTGGGAAATCCATAAAATTTCATAAGAGAGATCTCATCATTCTGATTTCAAAACACTTTGAATTTTTTGAATCGGACCAGTATTTGTCAAGTTATTGCTGGTTGAAATTTGCAGTGTTCCCATTTAATTTTTACATATACCTTTTATGAAATTAGTGCTCAGACTAAAAAACCCTTGTATCTTTTTCATCTGTGGATGTTTTTAGTTGGAATGCTGCAAGAATGTATCAGAAGATGTGTTCAATAAAAATCAATCATTGGTGCATTGCTTATGACCTTTGAACTTATGTAAATGAAGGTCAAGTAGGACTTATTTATCAGACACTCACCAAAATGCAAAAAAATAAGGTATAAAATCAGAACTGCCAACTGGTAACAAGCAACATCATGCCTTCAGCTTTTGTGGTCATGCAACACTCGGAAATAAATGCAATATGTGAAACCACAGTTATTACCTACAGTCTTCAACATATTGTTGCAACTATGATGCAACAATGCTATTATGATTGTAACAATCATACAGTAACTTGAAAACTACATATACTTTAAGTACAAATGAGACTCAAGGGTATTACTGGACACATAGGAACTGCACCATGCACCCAGTTGTTTAAAAAAAAATAATGTACTATGCTATTGAAGTCTATGTTTAATATCAGGTGATCTTCAGCATGATGCACCAATGGTTTATTGTTTTCAATGGGAAACTGTACTTTTCAAAGAAAATAATCCCTTGTCTAAAGAAGGTTGAGTATTTTTCAGATAGATGTCCAGCGTGATATAAAAATTGTAACATCTTTTACAATCTGTCAACATTCAAAGCAGATTCTGTCTTCTTAGCAATTTTTTGCAAGAAGTCACGAAAATAACATATGATGGCATTGGTGGTAATGTGAAATGATCAACTATATCAGAAAGTATGCGCCGTCCACGCACACATCAAATTCAAACAGTAACAGGTATGTTGGCACACTGCTCTGAAAAATATCAAAGTATTCATAATGTTAGCTTTTCAAGTGAAACTATTCCCAAGCCGTGAGAAGCAATGCAGGTTCGATTTCACCAATCTTATGCAATACTATCAAGGGTTCACAAAACCTCCTCCACTACTTTCATTCAAAACAAATTAAAATGAAAGGAATAAGTCTCATTAGCAACCCAAACCATATTTTTAAAAGAAAATTATGTTGCTCTGTGTATGACACACTGTAGTACATGGGCACAGTGCAAGATGTTGACCAGAAATACGTAGCTATGCTTCAATAGAATTAATGCATCATACGAATTTTCTTCATTTGTTTTGGCCACAAAAAGATGATTTCTGCTGGATACCAACATATCACCTTATTTGCACTATTGAAAGCACCACGGCTAAAATCAACTCATAGATACTACTGCATAAACATTAAACAATTTCATGCAAATTAAATTTAAGGCACCAGGACACCAAAAAAAAACTGTTAAACAGGTTGTCTCGTCAGGCACCCCTCAACAGTTTCATAATTTTTTATTACGTTTGAAGTTAATGGCCGAATTAGTGGGAATTTGATAGGGTTATAGTTTTTGAAGAAGTTGCAGTCTGCTGGATTATCAACACAGTTGCGCAGGAGTGCTGGGCCTGTCTCTTCAAGATCACTAACAAAAATAATGGAAATCATCTCTACTAATGCTGCTATGAGTATGGACACATAATTAATATAGGCTACTGCTCTTTTACCTTGTACACTACATGAGGTTGTTGTTGGCAGAATTTCATTGCTGTTGAATGGCTTGTAACATGCAAATCCAGCATAAGGGAAACAATGAAAAATGTTGGACCCTAAAATGGTAAATTTTTAAGTCAATAACTTTATTGTTTTTTGGAATTATTTAACAAAATGAAAATAATACCAACTGAAGTATGTACCAGACAATAGCGTATGGAGAACTTGAAGCAAAGCAAACTGTCTATGTGAAGTAAGTTTTATGTTTGTACCAATTCAGATATGATATCTGGATCATGTAACTCTGGGTTTTAAATTGAATGGAATTATGTAGAAAATCAACTGGTCTACAAAAGCATACTAATCAGTAGTTACAACTTGAGGAAAAAGGAACAAGTTATTGTTGAATCATATAACATTTTAGATCTCACAATGGAAATGGTCATTTTCTTGACCATGACAGTAATAAATGCAAATTAATGTCATTTTTTTGTTTAAAATAAAAAATTATTATTATAAGGAGACTCTATCTACCCTTTTTTCATCCCTCTAAATTATTTTTCACATTTTTCAATATGTTTTTAATTTTTCAAAAATTTTTGTTGAGGGGATTGAACATACGTAAAAACTGTTTTGTTAAACATTCATTAAAAAAAATTTAATAGATATACCTGTCTATAAAAATATAACTTTTTTGCCTGAACTTTAAATATAAGCATGAGTCACCCAGAATCATCAATATCTCAATAACACCAGACCTTAACACATTCAGCTCTGGTACACAAGAATATTTGTCCTTACGCGCCATGGGTTAGGCTTCGGCACATGAGAATGTTCGTGTCTGCATTCAAACACACATAACTTCTTTCATACTTGATTTTTTACAACGAAAATTTCAATAAATGTTTATCATAGATATAGGCATCAGCCCTGAAAATTTCAGGCAAAGCAAGAAATTGTTCAGTTACGCAATTTTTTATCAAACGTCCTCTGCTAGTGTGCCACACAACAACTTTGTGTGTGCTTGGTCATTTCCACTGAAAATTTACAAGAATGTTTCCAATACCTGCCCATATAGCCCTGCAAGTTTGAAGTCATTTCATTAAAAACTTTTGGTGTTATGGCATTGCATACCCAACCACTGTGCTAGGCCTAGGCTACAACACTTTTTTGAAACACTTAGGTCCAAACAGTTGTTCCATGTGACACCACAACTTTTTTCATACATATTTGTTTGCAATGAAAATTTCCAGTAATGTTTTCCATACCTACCTGCACAAATCCTGAACATGTCATGGTAATTGAGAAACTACTTTTTTGTTATGCAGTTTGGTGTCCAGCAACATTTTGCTAGGCCTAGCCTACAGCACTTGTTGCAAACCACTTCGGTCCTGACAGTTGTTGTTTATAGCAGGATAAGTTTTATTGTAGTCTTGTTTTTGTAAAAAAAATTTCCACAAATGGGCTTTGTACATCATCACTAAAATTTGATGTAAATATAGCAAAAACCTTAGGAGTTCCACATAATCACGTTGTAACTGTGGCACCACGTAGGCTACAAAACTTAATCATATTCAATAGGGTTTAGAAGTTGTTCTATGAAGCAAAATAATTCTTTTAATACTAGTTTTTTTGCAAGTAAAATTTACATGAATGTTCTTCTAGTACTTATGCGTCTTTCTTAAAAATTTGAGTTGAATGCATCACAAACTTTCCATGGTATTGATCAATGAATCGAGCAACCGGACTCTGTTCACAGTGCGTTGGACTAACGTTTGCTGCATGTGGCAAACCATGCCCAATCGTATCCCAGATGTTGACGTTGTTGCAACCTCTCCAGTGGCTGTGAATCACACATTCAACGCAATGCCACCGTAGAGGTTGCAACAACATCAACATCTTCTTGGCATGGGTAAACTGCTACTTAATAATGTCCTATTCATTAGAGTAACTATCACCGGTCAAGTGTGAGAATGCACGCTTGCACTTAGAATCAGCTTGTAACCAAAAGCGTGAGCTAATTTTGGATGGAGTGATTTACTGATTACAAATATAATAATAACCTTGTACGCAGGGGCTTAACGAGGGGGAAATGGGGGCACAATTCCCCGGGCGCCGAATCACTATGGAGGGCGTCAAATAGTCCCAATAATGTCACAAGTACTTCTTCAACACAGTACATTTGCTTCCGAAAGGCCTCAGGTTCGAACATGGGGGCGCCAAATTTGTTTCTTGCCTTAGGCGCCATCTAACCTCGTTACGCCCCTGCTTGTACGAGTTCAATTCGAAAGTAGAAAGGCAAAAGATTCCGGAAAACAGAAGTGTGTTTCAGAATGCACTTTAGCTTGAGCAGCGCCAAGGAAATCCAGTGAAAAAGAGATGTAGAGCCAGTGGATGACTGCAAGTGTCATGTTAAGTTCAAATACTTTCAAAATCTGCAGATTAAATTCAATCCTACACTGCTCTGAACTCAAAATTTACTAAAAATGTTGCAGAGTATTAATAGATTGATCAAAGGACACCAAAGGGTTTACAAGTGTTCTGCTAAGCTTAGGCAATGTGGTGCACTCGCATAATGATTAACCCTTTAAGTCCCACGAAAATCACGTTTCATGCAAAGCTTTGCAATCCTATAACTCGGCAGGAGATTGAGCTAGAGAGCTGTTCAAACCCTCTACAGATTCAGCATGTCTTGTAGTCAAAATCGAAAAAAAAAATTTTCGTTTACGGTGGGAGGTTTTCTGGGGGAACGCCACAAGTGGGGGTGTAACCCATTGGGCCATTATTATGGCTCAAGATTTTTTCGGAAACTAGGCCAAAATCCGTGTCTTTAGAGCCCTTGAATGACTTTCTAACATATCTGTAGCCAAAATTATGGACAAAACACCAAAAATTGGAAAAAATTTCAGCACCCCCAAACCCCAGTCTGGGCTGGAAAACATCCCTTTTCTAAATGGCCATCACTCACCAGTGGATTGAGCTAGAGAGCTGTTCAAATCCGATCTCAATGGGCAAAGACTTGTAGTTTAGGCTGAAAAAAATAAACTTTTCGCCATGCGATTTAGGCCTTTTTGGCTATGTTTACAAAACCACAGGATGTTTTGACAGGTTTCTATAAATAATCCATGACGTCAACGGCCCGTGGGAGTGCATGAATCGAGCAGAATCACCAGCGTGAAACCGTGCGAGATTTAAATGCATTCTAGGCTATAATACGAGGTTTTAGAGAGTTTGATGAGACTTTTTGGCATTTCTGGTTGATGAGTTATGGAAACATGGTAGAATATCAATATGGGAAATCCCCTGAACGTCCTTGCGGAATTCCTGACATATTTGGAATATTTTTGGCATAACTTTTGAACCAGAAACGCTAGAAACTTGATCAAGGGCTCTAAAACGCATATGTTAGCCTAGAATCTAAAAATACTGCGAGCCACAATATTGGCGCGTGGGATCGGATGATAACATCATATAATCAACCAAAAAACAGACCCCCATCATGAGCCCATTGGCCCAAAAACCCCCATCCAAATGTAAAAAATGTTTTTTTTTATTATAAACTACACGAAGCCACTAGTCATCACAGGGTTTGAACAGCTGTCTAGCTTTATCTGCTGCCGAGTTATGGCCGGCCAAAGTTTGGCCTGAAAGGGCAAATTATGCTTTTTCTAAAAAGTTAGGAATTAGGCCCAAAACTGGGTTTTGGCCCATAATTTTGGCCACAGATGTGCTAGCAAGTCAATCAAGGGCTCTATAGACGAGGATTTTCATCTAGTTTTCAACAAAACTTTGTGCCAAAAGAATGGGTCAATGGGTTGGGGCCCAGGGCTGGCCAAAGGTGGCCTACTTTTCCAAAACATGTCCTCTTTGTGACGTCACCTCCAGAAAATCCCCACCGAAACAGAAAATTGTTTTTTTCGATTTTGACTACAAGACTTGCTGAATCCGTAGAGGATTTGAACAGCCCTCTAGCTCAACCGGCTGGCGAGTTATAGGATTGCAAAGTTCTGCAAGATTCGGGGCGCATGTGGGACTTAAGGTTTAAAGGGTTTGAACAGCTCTCTAGCTCAATCAGCTAGGGAGTTATGGCTTTTAGCCAAAATGGCCAAGGTTATCTTTTGTGGGATTTTAATTTTTACCCAATTTTTGTTTTTTGAGCAATAATTTTGGCTCCAGATATGCTAGAATACAAATCATGGGCTCTAAACCCTCAGATGATAGCCTAAATACCAAAAAAATGAACCAAACGATGGTTTGTTGAGTTGGTGACCAGGGCCACGTAAACTTGGTCAAAAAGGCAAAAAACACACCCCCATTGTGATGTCGCCCACAGAAAACCCCAAATCCAAAATAAGAACTTTTTTTTCAACCTAAACTAGAAGATTTGCTGAATCTGTACAGCAGTGGTTCTTAATCTTTTCTCCATCGCGCTTCCTGACTTTAAACAAGTTGTGAAAACAAATGTATTTATTCGTAAATTTATGTCATTTTTTTAATTTTAAGGTTTTGTTACAGGCACTAAGTCTATAGATAGAGTATAAACACACACAGTCTGCACAACGCAGATCGATAAAAACAGACACACCAGAAAAAAATCGCAAAAATTCGCATATTACACCAGGGTAATTTATCCCAACTTGGGAACCACTAGGTTAAATGCTATAATCATGTAAGATTCCAGAATATCAAACCAAAACCATTCATACGTGAAAAAATAGTCCAGTTAATCGTATAAACTGGATATTCAAATAGAAATGTTATTTTAATTTGTAGACTTAATAAGTTAAGCACTTACTCCATGCTGCTTTATTAATCATAATGTTAGTGAAAGACACGGTTTCAAGATTAGGCAGCTGAGTGTCGCCATTCGGATGGCCAGAAAGCGAAGTCACTATCTTCCTTTGGCTGAGAAGTCAACATCACGTTTCCCTTGCTTTCCCAGGGAAAACACTTTCCCACACTAGCAAAACACTTTCCCAGCACTTCTGTTATAGCCTATACTATGCTATAGGCTATTTCTTAACTCTTAACATGACATACGTTGCTTGCCTTTCATCTTCCCATTTGCTACGTTCACAGAAACCTTACCTCACAACTTTGTTTTCTCAGGCCCACAGAAGACAGAAAGTAGTCAGTAGGCTACACTTTTACAACAACCAAAATTCTGGTGTTGACTGTTGGAGTACAACAACCAAACCTTATCTGTTACAACTACCTTGCAAAACAAACAAAAGTTGATGGTATTCAACATTCCACTTGTAATCTACGAGACTGAAGATGCGTAATATACGATTTACGATGATGCACTTCCAACTAAAACAATTTCCTGATTAAATCGACAGGTGTAACCTTTGTGGATACACTACAGTTCAGCACATACCAGACATGAGCGGACTGTGAAATTTTTCAGTCCGACTCCAATCCTGATCTGCAAAAGTTGAATCCAATACAGTCCTTATCCGCAAAATTTTTGAAAATCATCAGTCCGATCCAGTCCTGATCCGCCCATATAAAACCGTGTATTTTATTTTGCCTCATGAGGCAAAAACAGCCTCGTGAGGCAAAATAGACACAACCTCAAGAGGCAAAATAGACACATCCTTCGCCATTTCCAAAATTTAATAAGGCAGTGTTTATTTTGCCATCAGAGGCAAAAGCATTGCTAGAGTTATTTGCCATTAGGTGAACCCAACTGGTAGAATTGCCAATTGGTCAAGTAAGTGACAAGGATGATGCACTTGGGTTAGTGCATGCTGGTCTCTGTCACATGGCCTAAAACACTGGACCTGGACGCAAAACCTAAACCGAAAAGCTAAACCCATAACTTAAACCCAAAACTTAAATCCATAACTTAAACTCAAAACTTAAAAACCCAAAAGCTAAACAACACCCCAAAACTAAACCCTAAAATAAAACCCAAAACCTAAACCTGAATCTTTTCCAAGAGTACATAAAAAACTCTCCCATCGAAGGTGTGATCGTTACCTGATAAGCCAAAGAAAAGGGTGAGAGTAGAACTACTGAACACATGCACAGCAGTCATAGACACTAACACCTTGACTACGTTCACCTCGAACTCAACGCTATATGTGGAGTCTGGATAAAGTTGGATGCACAGCAAAATCGTCCCAGCAGAGCTTTTGCCATTCATGGCAAAAATATACATTAACATTACCATTTAACCAATCTGCAAAATCACATTACAACTAACATGCTTGATGTGGTTAGAATAATCACATCAAAACAACAAATTTTTTCAGTCCGATCCAGTCCTGATCCTCCAATTTTCAAAAAAATTGCAGTCCGATCCAGTCCTGATCCGGCCGAAGTTGGCTTCAGTCCTGATCCAGTTCTGATCCGTGCTCATCTCTGGCATACTTCATTGGCAAAAAACGTGACAGTTTTCTGTTGCGGGGAGTTCCCACGTGGAACACAGCAGAGTCGAGGTTTGCGGGCTCTGATTTTTTTTAGTCCGGTTTCAAGGGTAGGTGATGAAATGGATGCCGATTTTGCGCATTTCACCTAAGGTAACCTCACGAGATGAAAACGTAGGCAAAATTTTCCTGGGTCATTCCTCTGGAAACATCCCCAGAAATATAGGATATGAATGGCTTGCAGCTCATGTTATCCATACCATACTACAGATTTGAATATTTTTCTCACAGAACCTGTTCTTAACACTTTTGGATGCCACCACTGCATATACTGTAACTAACTCTAACTTACTGTACATTAATGCAACCTAACCACATCATATAAGCAGCAGTGGTTAATAACGGAGTTTTCTGCCACATGATGTACTAGGCTAAATAAAGTGGGAACGCACTCTGTTGGATTACACCTGAGTTGCTGAAAATCATGCATCTACTTATTGTGCTAAATCATTATTATTGGTTTATTGTTTCATATGACCCAGCCAACAAACAGAAGCACTACAAGAAGCAGAAGCACTTCATATAAGCTTCACAACTGATACAATTGTCCAAGTAAACAATTTGGTACGTCGCACACGCACACCTGTTTTTCGCTTCGAAGTCACGCAAATCACATACCATGCGTACTGCGTTGACCTCCACAGCGAAGTCCACATCTGCGGCTTATTGTACTCCACCGACCCGTGGTGTTGAGGCAGACATGGGGTAATCGTAATCGTCAATCGTAATCGATTACAATCGATTGCAGTTTTTTGAGTAATCGTAATCGATTGAACAGACTAAAAATGAAATGTAATCGTAATTGATTACATTGCCTAATTGTTTCGCGGAAGGCTATTTGCCCGTCTCTGTGGTTTAAATCCAGACAGTCCAGGGCAAGCATAGCGTTTCTAGCTAATTCTCGCTTTGTTCCAGCTAGCCTTCCTGTTCGCCGTTTGAAATAACGTAGTGAGTCTAGTCTAGTGAGACGCAGCAACAAAAATAGAAGCTCTTAAAAACGGGTTCACACTTCGGCAACATAATAGCGGGACATTACGAGGAGAGGTGTTCGTTTCATTTATATATGTTAACAGTGAACTTATAAATGTAAGTGCTAGAGCAGGCTATATGTATATAATTAGTAGGCTACAGTAATTTATATACATTAACTTTGTTTCAGAAGAATTTAATCCAAGTCGAAAGTACCTTTCCACCACACTGATAACTAGCATGTCAACCGTGATCCACGAGATACTGGTGAAAAAAAATTCAACGAAACTTGTGAGGTTTTGTTAACTATTGACTATTGGTCCAACAGACAGATGCGCAGCTATACTGGCATCACTGTTCATTTCATTTCAAATTAAAAGCTGCACACAGCCATGTTGGTTTGAATACGATCGTAACCCGCAGTTAGAAGAAATAGTCAGCAATTTTGAAATTACTAACAAATGAATTTTCGGCGTTTCTGGACGAATGTTCAAGTCTGGTAGATGTCATTTGCCTGATAACAGATTTAAAGCGTTGATGTTTATCAACTGCAACAAAGATTTTAAACATTTTAAACATTTATTATTTTTGTTTAATCAATATTTTTAAGTGTTTGTTGCAGTGGAGTAATTGACGGGAGGAAAGAGGGGCGATTTTATTCCCCTGGCCAGCTAAATGTAAAAACCACTTCCCCACTTAGTTGTTATTTCGGTTTTAGTATCCTCTTAATAGTCTTTTAGTAGGGTGTCGTCTTTTTGCGTTTTTCCGAGTATTTTCCGTTGAATTGGGGTTTTAGTACTGTATAGCCATCCACACTCGGATTCACCATCTTTTCTCAAGTTTTCTTACGAGTGTTGACCAGTAGGTCCCTCACAGAAGGCAGTGGGCCTCTTTCAGCTAAGTTTCTCCTCTAGCTCAAACCTCTAGTTACGCCACATGGTTTGTTGACTGAATGAAGATCTCAGTAAACAATCAATTTATTTTTTCTTTATTCTGGTGCTTAATCCTTACAGATTAGTAATTTCGTTTATTGTATTGATTCATATTGTATATTGTCTGAAAATACACTTACATATAACTATGCAAATGGGTTTGTTTTCTTTCTGAGGATGTTTCAAGACAAATGTAATGGCGATTGTAATCGTGATTAATTACAATGTAATCGTAATCGATTACATTGTGTTTTTGTTTATTCGTAATCGTAATCGAGCATATGGCAAGTAATCGTAATCGATGAGATTTGTGCTGTAATGGCCCCATGTCTTCGTTGAGGTTCATGGACTAGTTGAAAGGCCAATCACAGCTACTAGCCGCGTCTGTTTCCAGTCATGCATTACAAGGTCATTGCGTTGATTTGCGTTCATCATGGCGTTGTCTGCACCTGTGATTCCGTAATTGCGGTTTTCTTTTCCAACTTCTACTTGCCTCAGCTTTTCCTTTTCTTTTTAATTATAGTCGTGAGTTGACTGGCTTTCTCTGCCGTTGCTTTAGCCCAGGGATGGTCAACCGGGGCCCTCGCCCCCTTGTGGGCCACGGAGCGGTTCTGTGTGGGCCACGAGCAGAGGCCTTCACTAGGTTCCTTTGCCGTGATATTGCATAACCCAAGTTTCACCATATATTAAGTATACGTCAGTTAAACTTAGAAGGGGGCCACGGTTCATTAAAGTTTGAGAAACACTGCTTTAGCTCTTCAGCCTTTCTACTGTAAGCTTTGATTGCAGATTTCAGGAATTAGGATGTGTAGAGCTATGTGAAACCGATTAGGCCTACCTATTAAAATTATTCTGATAGTTTCAACTGCCTCACCATTGTGGAGAACATGGGCGCAATTAGGTGGGGGACGTGTCCCGCATTTCTCAGACGGTGGAGATATAATATATTATGTCCCCCCACATTTTTCTCTTTAGGTTTTGTAACCTATTTGAAGAGGTTTCAAAAATAAATGTGACTTTTGTCACGTTTTGCGTGAAGAGCTTTTCATGTTAGATGTTGCTACACATAGTCGAGTTGATGTTAAAACAGAGCTTGGTGTGCATCACTGATTCTGATATTTTTGTTTTTAGCTTCGATAAAATGAGTTTTAGCATTTTGCAAGTTTCTAGAGACTGCGAAAGATTCTTAAACTGTTTCTGTCCGACATTTTACCCTGTGTTGAATTGGCTACTGTAGGAAAGGTCATTGACTTGAAGCAATGTAGTTCAACAGCTCTTCTAACAGCTGCACTTGTGAGAGACCACAATATAGCCATGTTTTATTTTGTGCAGACGTATAGGTGGCTCTGCTGTAACGTTGGTTGTCACGTAGTTAGAAACAGACAGAGTTAAATTTAAAGATGCAAGTTTATAATGAAGTAACATTTTCAGGCAAATGTCTGCGAAGTTTTTGCCGAAGACAAAAAGCAACAATATTGTAGAGACTTAGCTTTAGGATGGGCAGTTTTGCAAAAGATCGTCTTCAAACAGTAGTAAACACTATTTCAATCATAACGTTGAAGTAATGACTTCACTATTTATTGACCTATAGCTCAAAACTTAGGGACTTGCGTAGGAATAAAAGGTAACTTTTACATTTAACCTCATTTCTTGTAATATCGTGACTATGGTGACCGTAAGCGTACGGCATGGGGATGCAAGGGAAGCGGTTTCATCCCCAACGCTGGCAAATAGGCCATTATTCGGGAAAATATTTTCATCATTTGGGCAAATTATATGGCTACATTCACAATCAAGTGGGGTGGTGTTTATTTTGCCATCAATGGCAAAAGCTTTCCTGAGACTATTCTGCCATTCTTTTTTGCCTCTGATGGCAAAAGAGTCACTGCCTTTTAGCGAACGTTTTTGCCTTTGCTGGGAAAATAGACACTGCCTTGAAGTGAATTGGAATCGTGTGGTAATTCCAACAGCATTCATCAAATTTGGGCCAATTGAAAAACTTCATTCAAGTTTTGGGCAAAATCAGAAACCTTTCGGTAAATTGGGAGCATTTGGGTTCAGTTCAACAGCTTCAATTAAATCTGGGCAAATCAGAAAAGCTTCATACATATTTGGGTGAAATTAAAAACACTTACATAAATTGGAAACATTTGTTTGAAGTCCATCAGATAAATCAAATTTTGGCAATTTTCAACAACTTCATCAAATTATGGAGCCACTTCATACAGTCTTATTCAAAGTTGGGCTGTATAGAATAGCTCCAGTGAAATTTGTGTACATTTGCAAATATCTGGGGGAACTATAAAAGCTTCATTTAAATTTAGATATATTAGAATAATGTGCATACATTTTAACAACCTCAGTCATATTTGAGCAAATTAGTGTAGCAGCCAAAAAATATTGTCTACTACAACTTGAATATTGAACACTGGAAAAAATCACCATCTGGCAAGCCAGAGGCTGCAAAGACCAAGACTGAGAAAGACTCAAACAAGAAAAGTCCGAAATCAGTGAAGCATGAAGAAACGTCATGGAAATGCCCTACTTTCAACAGCAACCGGCTGAATATCTACAAACAAACATGGTGTTATAATAAATATCACGGCCAAAGCAAACGATACCACTGACATCTTGCAAACGTTTCGATATGTCAGTTGTATCGTTTGCTTTGGCCGTGATATTTATTATAAGGCTATTCAGCACTTCCGTTTTTCGTGTACCAAACGTGGTGTTGTTTCCTAGCAACGCAGGAAGTGCAAACACCTTTAGGTAATATGTAGGGACTTTCCCAGTGAAAGTACGCACCAATCACACGCTGATTACGTGTGTTGCCTAGGGATACGACTTTTTAATTATCTAAGTAAAAGCATGCCTTGAATGCATGACTTTTGCCTTTAAAAGAGGCTAGCTTTACAGGCCCGGACCAGAGTTCTACTAGTATCACTCTCTGACGGTACCACTCTCCTTTGACTGTATCAACCCACTTTGGTTTGTGCAGTAGAAGTAAAAACGAAGGCTCTGCCTTGCAGCATGCTGAGGCTCGGAAGGTATGTTGTGAGTGCTATTGGTCACTCTGTGGGTTTGCAAGAGAAGGCCAGTGGCTTGCGCCTTCACACCAAAAATGAAGTTAGATTCATTTTTAGTTAACAGATGTGGCTCATCCCCATGAGACTCTGTCACTCTGTTTCACAAAAAGGCTTGTCCAGGGTAACCGCTGACAGACGGTTTTATAAATGGCTTGTCCCATCAAAACTTTGTCAAAATGAACCATAAGCTCCAAACGACAAATTTAAATATGAAATATTATTAATAATGACACTTTGTTATCCTGTACCATATTCCAATGTGGGTAGAATGAAATAAGATAGATTAAATTCGATATGAAAAAGCAATGTACGACTAAGCATTGTCAAATTAGTAAATTTGGACTGAACACTCAATCAGGAAATAGCTAAAGCAGAGACCTACTGAATCATTATATCCTGTATCGAGGCAGAAGCCTAAGACAGGAAGTATGGTCGCTAGCAATGCAACTCCATAAAAGTCTTGTTCTCAATAGGGAAGCATTCAGTTGACTTAAGAGCTAGATAGAAGTAGCTTCTTCTAAACAGTGTGAAATCGCTATGTTGCTGGTTGCAGGGCGTCCGCCTATGTATCTGTTGGATTGTTTCGAGAGAGAGAAATTGTGCTACAACTATAAAGAAATTTAATTGGTAAGTGTATCTGTTTTTTCAAAATGATGGTTTCAAATAAAAATATATCTGAACAAACTATATGTGTATTGAATATGTATGTATAGAAAAGTGGTCAGAAGGCTTAGGAAGATCAAGTAAGCATAGACTTATGAATATCCCCCTAGGTTTAACTGCTCTAAAGCGGACCCACCTATTAGCTATAGTTAAACCTAAAGCATAACAATTGTGAAGTCTCACCAGAGACCAAACAATTTGTTATGTACATTAGAACAACTTCATTCAAATTTGGGTGAAGTTAGAAAAACAGTATTTCCATAACTTGGAAAATTTTGGGTAAATCCAAACAGCCTAAATCAACTTCGGGCACATGGCAGAAACTCCATTCAAATTTGGGCCAAGTAGAACATCTTCTTTCAACTTTGGGTTACTCCAAACAGTTTTATTCAAATGTGGACAACATTGAGCAGCTTCATTCCAAGTTAGGTAAAATGGATGATCTTCATTGAAATTTGGATACAATTAGAAACACTTGAGTAAATTCCAACTGCCTCAATCAAATTTACTTGGGTGCAGCTGGAACTATGTGGGTGCATTAAAAGTTTATTCAGATTTGCATATATTATAAATATTTGGATAGATTGCAACTGCCCAAATCAAATTCGAGCCAATTGAAACAACCTCTTTCAAATTTGGGTAGAGTTAGACATATTTTAAAATTAGGAACTTTGAGTGGTAAACCAACATTCTAACTAACCCTAATTTTTGTAAACATCAAATTGTTCATGCTGTGAATTTTTCTTGAGCTACAACTAAAATGTAGCTGTAAATGATGTGAGTTGGTACTGTGACGTTTTCATGTTTCAAGTTTGTTTTATGCTATGGAGTTTTCAAGGCTCCCTTTGCTGCTGTTATGCCTTCATCGGCAGCAGTACCAAGTAAAAGCAGTCGTGAATTGCTTTTTTACAGTAATGTAGCTTTGATTCAATACTGTGAACTTTTCATTGGAAGTAGTAGCCTACCTAACCCTTTAATGCACAGCTTCAAATTGTTTTGTGGTAATAGTATATGTGGCAGCTGTGATGTGATAGCCTACTGTAAAGTTTTCCTGTTTCAAACTTGCTTGATGTACGGTTTACAAGTGTGAATATGTTGCTGTGAAGTAACCATTTCGGAAAAAGAAGGACAAAGTTGGGCAAAACTTTTTTGCTTCCCCAACAATATGCAATCCCGTACACCTATGACGGTGACCATCCAATACAAAATATATTTATTCCGTGACTCTTACACTTTGGGACTTTGTGCCTGTGCTGAATTCATTAGTTCGTAAGTCATCTGATTTACCAAACCAACAATGCAGTAATGTTTTCATCCAAGTGCAAAACATTTGCTTTACAAGTACGTAACAACTAGTTTTGCTGGACATTTTTTTCGTGTTAATGCAGCAGAAATTGGTAGGCCTACTTTTTTGCTAATTCACAATTCACCGTTTTGCATTTTGATTCTATTTAATCTCAAACATAATTTCGTATCCTTATGCAAGTACAACTCTTACAATGAAACTTTTGACATTAATTTCATCTAATGAAATTTGATGTAAAACCTGAAAATTTTTGGCTAATCTTGAATTGGCATTACTTATTGCAAAAGTTCGTGACTTTTACTTGTAACAGTTAATGTCGTTATATGTGATCACGCTGAATATTTGTCAAAGTTCGGAATGCTGATCATGCTGCTGAACTATAGTAGGCCTACCGTGTACGGTAACAAATTTAAGTACTGTATATTAATTTGTAAATCATCTGTAAGAATAGTGTTGCTTTCATAACAAGTCTAAAAACAAGATTGGGAATTTATATTAATAAAACATCACTTCTGCATCGACCTATTTACTATATTGGTTTTCATACAGGGGTGTAGTGGGGTGGGAACACGTGGGAACGGCGTTCCCAAACCTTTGTCATGTTTTGCTTTAAAATGGGTTTGAAGCTGTTTTGAAATGGCTAGTTTTTTGGGTGCGTTCCCACACCTTTTTTGTAGCACTACATACCTGGTTTCATACCAAGTTGTCTCCCCACATTTTACAACAAAATTGCGTCCATGGTGGAGAATACACCTTGTTGTAGGCCGATGGGCGCAATTTGGTGGGGGACACGTGTCCCCTCACTTTTTTGAATCCCCCCACATTCTTCTCTTAGGGTTTGTATTTGGAGAGGTTTCAAAACTAAATGTGACATTTGTCACGTTTTGTGTGAAGAGTGTTTCATATTAGATGTGCCACATAGCCATGTTGACGTTGAAACAGAGTTTAGTGTGGTATCACTAATTCTAATATTTTCATAAATTTTTACTTCAAAAATGATTTTTATCAATATGCAGGTTTCCAGAGCCTGCAAAAAATGTTACCTGCCTCTCTCCGGCATTTATCCAGTGTGGTCTACGGTAAGAAAGGTCACTCTCTTGAAACAGTGAAATCTAATGGCTGCACACTTGAGAGACCATAGTACAGCCGTGGTTTGTTTCGCGCACAAACTTTGGCTAACTGGCTTTACTGTAACGTTGGTTGTCACGTATTCAGAAACCGACAGCGTAAAATTTAGCGATGCAAATGTCATGTTAGAAAGTTTATTTTCAGGCAAATATCTGAGAAGTTTTTGACGAAGATAACCAACCTCACTTTTGTGAAGACTTAATTTTAGGATGGGCAGTATATTGCAAAAGACTGTCTTCAACCATCAGTAAACAGGATTTCCATTAAAACTTTATAGAAGTATTGACCTAGCTATATATTGTCGTAGACTAGGACTAAAAGACAGCTTGTACATTTAGCCTAATTTTTGTATGTCACGACAAGGGTGACCAACAAATTCAAATAATATTTATACCCACAACGCAGCAATGTTTTCATCTAAGTGCGAAACATTTGCTTTACAGATAGCCTAGGTATGGGTGACAGAACTATTTTCAAAGTGGGGGTCACAAGCGCACGTCAAAAAAACTAGAATTTTTTTGTGATTTGAACTGGCAACTGTGATGTCACAAGCACTGAAATATGACATCATAAACTTTTTATCAGCATGTTTAAGTAATTTTATTCAAAATTTGATAAGCCCTCAACGACCCTTATCTAACATCCTTTCTATCATACACTACACTGACTTGAACACAAATGTAGGCCTGCCGAGTTGTTCTTAGTCTTGTACAAAAACAATTTTCTTTAACAATGGACCCAATACAAATTATGTTACTTAAACTTATTTAGGCAAAATTCGAAATTTAAAAGTGGGAGGGCCAGGTCTTCCCAAAAAAAGAGTGGGGGAGCCTAGACCCATGCTGCCCCCCAGGTTCCGCCACCTAAAGCCTACATAACACCTGGTTTTGCTGAACATTCTTTTCGTGTTATTTCAGGTGAAAATGGTAGGGGAGATGTGGGATCTTTGACCAGGATGGGCTCAATGACCACAGGCCATTTTTTGCCACCTAGTGAACGTGTGTCTTGTGGTTTTGGTTGTGAATTTGAGATTGCTTTCTTGTTTCCATATGCGTTTTGAAGGAGCTATAATTGTTATCAGTGATGTAGTCGAGACCGTAACCTCCGAGACTGAGACCTGGCTCAAATTTCGAGATGAGACACGAGACCAAGGGCATACGCAAGGGGGGTGTTGGGGTTGAAAAACCCCCTTCAGCTTGATATTTTACGAAAAGTTCATTACCTGCGCAAAGGAGATTAACTGTTTTCGCATACTTTTTTCTTGTTATTTTGCCGACTTAATGCAAATACCATGGAATAAATTTGCACGCAAATTTCAAGGAACATTGTAAATGGGCCAAAAAGTAATAATTACGTTTTGGTGGGAATTCGGGCTATCGTCTGCGTCAAAAAACCACCTCACCACTTTTTGCCAACCTTCCATCACATGATTGTGTTCCGCGATAGTACACTTTATCCGAAACAATTGTCTTTATTTTGTCTGCTAAAGCTGATCAGCGCAAGCGCTGAGCGCATTGGCTACATTAGCA
>JGI24158J21664_10004503_pt1 | contig 17950 bp, 14 predicted proteins | sample Ectturendosymbi3_FD_21664 | JGI IMG/M metagenome (IMG submission 21664)
ATGATTCACAACCATATTTCCCACAGTGCATCCCACCCTGGCTGATCCCAGCTGGATTGAGAGTTCATCCAGGTAAACAGCAAATAAGTATGGGCTCGGACTCCCCCTTGCCTTACCCCATTGGTTACAGTAAAGGGGGATGAGTAGTTGGTACCCCATTTTACTTGTATGGTCTGTTGTCTGTACCAACTCAACAATAGTCTTACTATGCACATAGGTACAGTGCCGCTCGGGGCCAATATGGCATGTAAACATGTAAAGAAGGAAGACAAATTAGAAAGAGTAAATGATGAGAAAGATGGCGGACAAGTAGAAAATAAAGTAAGACCCATAACCGAGAATGGACAACGTGACCTATTTCAGCTTGTGATGGTTTGATTCTGTTGTCCACGTTGTTTGAATATTTCTTGTATCTTTACTAAGGACAAACATAATAATTTTTCATTTTAAATTCTTGCAAGCAAATTTGAGGGATGGAAAGGGCGGCACTATTGTGGTCGACCCCGAGCGGCACTTGGCCACTGTTTGAAAAATACATTTCACAAAATCCTAAAAAAACAGCCTTTTGATTTTAAGACCACAATCTTACCAATACCTGATTTTGAAGTATTCCATTGAAAATAACAGGAAAATTCCATTACAGATATAAAAAGAATGGTATGTTTCCACTTGAACGTTTTGAGAAAAATGTCATTTTTTGTGCTTTTTTATCATATCCGCCAATTTTATTCCTGCGACTAGGTTATAAAAAGTGTCATAACTTTTTTCCTCTACATCCTTCAACTTGAAACTTGACACTGTTGGCAGGACGTTGTAGGATGTGTGACAACTTTGTCTGTGATTTTCAGAGACTTTCAACGACGAAAAACCACAAAAACATCCCTAGATTTTGGAAGTTTGCATCATTTGGAATCCCCAAAAAAAGATGATAAAATTTTTCCGAACTTAACGATATACTGACATTTTTTGGGTAGAAAACAATTTTTCCAACGTCCATGGATTTTCTGCACAGCCTTTTGAGAAGAAACACTGTAGTTATTGGAAGCGGCCTAAATCGGTTTTTCCCTTGCCATACGTCACAGTGACGTTACACACACGCAAAAGATACGGCAAAAGTTGCGCCGTTCTTATGTCTTTCTGCCAATGCCTAAATAGTTGATGTAGCTTCAGAGATTCGGAAGTTAAAGTCAAAAATGTCCTCGCGAGCAACGTACATTGAATAAGTTTGGGGCGTAGCGAGTAATTTTGTAGGGAGCAGGTTTTGACCGCTTGAATTCGGGTACGAAGAAGGTTCTGAGTTCGGTTTTCAAGAAAGAAAATACGACACTTGCCAGACCGTTTGCATTCGTGTTTCAAGAAAGAAATACATTTGCCAGCAGTACATAATGGTATCTTAAAGAGTAAGTTTTTTGTTACGATACAGCGTAGCGACGCGGAAGCAAACACGCAACCAGGACGCCGAAAAAACCTAAAGTTATCTAGTCGAGGCGCCCCAAAAATTTGTTAAAACAAGCAGTGCCACAATGTATAAATGCATTATAAGTGCCGCAACGCAAAAAAAAACAGTTATACATTGTCATACACAATTGACGAACAAGAACAATACAAGCAAACGAAAGCATTACACTCTTGGAGAAGACAGATATTACCATAAAAAGGTCTATGGCTAAATATGTTTACTTAAAAACAAACCTGTTCATAATTTACGAGACGATCCTCATAGTCTTTGCAGAAGGTGACGTGGGTCAAGGTTCAAGTAACTTCACTCCATAGGTAAAAGAAAACAAGGGATCAATCGCAAATTTTTAATAGGAAATCGATTTCACGTAACACTAAGCATTGTCAGTCCTATATCACCTGCAAGCAATGCTAACAGGTGTGAAACGTTAATAGGCCAAAACAAGGTCAGAGAAAGGGAATGAAAACACCGCATAAACCTAACCGCGGACAAATAAAACATTACGTCTTGCTCAACTGCATGTATACGCTGAAGCTTCAAACCTTCTGACAATTTAACAAGAACTTAAAAAATCTCAACGCCAGCTAACGATTATTATTAACACCACAAAAAAAGTCGCTTTCAGATAAAAGTAACTGCTTGCAGGGCGAGGCTTCCAAAATGGCTTTAAACAACAAGCGTTATGATTCAGTCAACGTGGATTTTGGTCGCTATGGCAACCAAGTTTCTGCGGGCACGATAGAACCGCTTTGGCCTACCAGAAAGAAAAACGCCTGCGTGCTCTCCGCGAAAAATGAAACACAACAACGCTCCGCAGAACTGAAAAACATCAACGCTCAGCAGAAGGGAAACAAAAAATTATCTTATGCGTGGAAGGATCATGTTTTGAATATTAATTTGTGCGTTAAGTTCGTGATACTACTTATCTTCACAGAAATCCAAAGAAAGGGAATTAGGTTGTTCAACAAAAGTAACCGTGTAAGCTTCATGTATCTGCGGTTTGTTTACGTTTCCATGGAACTCTGAAAAATGCCCGGACAAGGCCACTTTGTCTTTGTTATTTTCATCAATTTCACAATTAGGTCTGTTCCAATTACTGCGATGTGATGACCATCTCGTGGAAAATTTGTTCTTGGTTTGACGACATATTGCTCGTGGCAAATAACACAAGTCGCTACCTAAATACCATAGTTTGCGCATGTCAAGGTTTGGTTGAGTGGGAAGGTTTAGTTTTACTCAATATTTGTGAAACACATGGCACCATTGATTTGTTGTGTTTCCCATAGTTACCACAAAGTGCACAGTGTCCACAAGGACCCGACAACCCTTTGACATGCTCTCTCGTTTTGCTTAAAGGAAGGTGCATGTAGTTAGTAAGTCCATCTTTCTTGTCGTCTTTAGGGGCCCGTAGTCTTTCTTCCCAGTTTGATGCCATTGCTATCACGTCATTAGTCATGGCCAAAGGGGAGTTTGAGCGGATCGCTTTTTTGAGCGGAGTCGGTTTAAGCTGCTGAGGTAGTCTCCTTGCCTTTGGTTAAGACCATGGGTGTCGGAAGGGGGGGCCTTGGAACCCCCCTGGATTTTAAAATTATTAGCACAAAAAGGTTGTTTTTTCAATTTCGAGCGGTAAAAAACAAATTTCACCACTTTTGGACCCCCTGGAAAAAATTTTGGGAAAATCCCCTACTGACTCCCCCTGGAAAAAATCCTTCCGACGCCCATGGTTAAGACGTCTCAATTGTATTGCTTCTCCAAATAAGATTGACTTGAATGTTGACTTTGGGTGGTGTGAATTTCCGTTTATAAACTGCCTTCCCTCTGCTATGGGTTTAACGAAGTCTTTGGTGACAAAGCCAAAATCATCGTCAGTGGTTATGCAATGATTAACGTCTAGGAATTCAAGTTCACCCTTTGATCGGCCGGGCAAGCTTGGCAAAATGTTAGTTCCACTGAAATAAGAGTTAAATTCAGCAGCAATATTTAATGGCTTCATAAGTATCTCTGCATTGGTACTTGCAACCTTCTGGGGGCATTGTTTTGTTGTACCTTTCACATTTATACGTGTTTTAACATTTTGCCGCAATACTTTAGAATCTTTTGTATTTTTAATAATGGTTTTCTCACTGAAATCTCTTTTGGCATCTTTAATGAACCTACTAACTTGATTCCTATATTGTTTATAAATAGCATAATCCTGTGAGTCTTTTTTATTCCATACTTTGGAATATATTTTATTTTTTCTTTTGATGAGATTACATGTTTGAGGAGTCAACCAAGGCTTACTAAACATTTTTTTTGTTTTCGAGATGCAGTGCACAGTGAAGCATGCACTTCAAGAACTGCATATAAGGTTTGATAGAGCAATATAATCTGGGAGTTAATAGAAGTGTGATTATGAAAATCTAATTTGGAAAAAAGTTGCTCTTGTAAATCTGCTATAAAATCTTCTGCTTGGAAAAATTTCATGTTTTTTACTTTTAATCTTTGAAAGCTTGCTCTGGTTTCGCTTTTTTTTAGAATCGTGAATCTGAAAAGTAGAACTGAAACAAAACTCTTAGAGTTCCAAATTTTTAACACACTACAAAATGTGCGAAATATTTCCAATTATTAGTTTGACAATGTTGACAGTTCCAAATACAGTAGCATCGGAGAAATTTTTAGTGAACACAAACTTGTCAAAAATTGCTGTATCTCAATCCAGGCTTGATCTCTCACGACTGATAGTCGAATCCTGGATTGCTATTGCACACTTTGCCGCCAAAAATGCATGGGTTTATCAGCATTCTAATTAAACTTGGTTAATTTCGTCGTTTTTATTCATTCTGTGCAGTGCATCAAACTTTACTAAAAACCAGCCGCAACACCACAGGTTTTTCAGGTATCGTTGTTTTCCCAGCATGACAGCGTCACGGTAAAGAGAAAGGGAAGCAGCACTATAGCGACGAAGCAGGCAACTCATGTACACAATGTTGTCAAGCGGGATTTCTAACCTCTGCGAAATTTATGACCTATTCATTTATGTCATTAATTTCGCTTCTCAGAATGAAGGAATAAACTTTGGCAATTAATTTTCAGATGTTTGTTGCGAAAATATATATTTTTGGCTGGACGTCAGATAGTCCACAATAAGCGTCAGTTTGGGAATAACTTACCACTGAAAAATATTTGAATTAGTCTTAGGTGTGAATTATGTTTCTNTTTCTATCCCTAAACCCTAATCAACAGTTCTCAGCATATTTTACATCTCACTGAACAACTTGTGAAATGCATGACCTGGAATATGACTCTGCGCATGCGCAGATGGCATGAAGCCAGCGATTTCGCAAGTCAAACCTTTGCTTGACACCGATTCGCATATCATGGCCTCATATGTGAAATCCTCAACAAAGGTAAGTTTATTTTTTGCGGTCTCTGAAAAAGAAGTTACTTTTATGTGAAAAAATTGCTATAAATACTTTTAAATGGTTGTTGTCCAGTACTTACGCTTTGTGTTTGCATCAGTTGGAGATTTTGTTGCATTTTAAATAATAATATTTATTTTGCGTCAGACTCATGGTCCATACCACATAAAATAACTGATCATAAACAAAAAACAGTGATGAGAGTTTTCACGTAAATTCGGTGAAAATCAATTTTTCACTATTGAGAAAAATCTATACTTGCCTCAAGACCACAAAATACCAATGTGCCTCCTTGCAAAGTTCTCTGGAAAATCCAGGCAGGGCCCCTTGAAATGTCGTAACATCAGCTATCTGCAATTCGCTCCAAACAATAGTAGGAGCTACTAAATTGAGTACCTATTGAAATTTTGTTTCATAAGTTACGGAGTGAAGTGGATAACTGCAAAGATGCATTCACACAGTGTATCGCAAGTGTGGCATTGCTGAATCGTCGCTGCAGTCCCATGGAAACACCAGGTTTTTCCCTTTTGCCAAAAATGCTAATGCTGAGTTGCAGCTTCCGTTGTCAGCCCCAAGTGGCTGAACGGCTGTGTTTGTCTTGAAATTTTATACTTGTCTGTTGTGGGATCGTTATTGTGCAGCGAATGGAACAGCACGCACGTGAACATCAGATGCATTGGTTTTTAGGTTCCCCGCGGATTTGCTTGAATGGGACTTAAGTGGAGGTGTTAAACTGCAGCAGAGATTTCCACTCGTCGAAAAACACCCGGACAAAAATCAAAAAGTTTGTTTTGGGATAGACTTGATGAGATGCGCAAAAGTCGTGAATCAAATCGTTTTTTGAAAAGCAAAAGAGCATTATAGGATACAACTGCTTCAGGAAAACCCGCATTATCGGCAAAGCTTCCATGAAAGCTGCTATACTGTGAAGTACATGCAAATTAAAGTTCGCAACTGATAGCGATCAGCGCAAATTACGTCGACTGCCACTTTTGGAAAAAAGTCAGCGGTTTTAATAATTTCGATTAGTGTATTTGTGATCTTCAAAGCAGCTGCATCGCATCAGATCACTACTTGCCAGACAAACCCGTGAATTGTCTTTTTGGCATCTAAGTACACCTGATAAAATTTGTGAAAAAGATTTTTGGTTGAGAAAGCTCCGTTATGACGTTTTTGCATGCAGTGGTGTCTAAACATTTTCCAAAAAGGGCCAAATTCAATCATGCGAAAGTGATGGGAAGCTAAGAATTCCTTCTGACATTTTAAAACTGGAAAACTTCTACACAAATATATTTAGGCATTTCGCTTAGGGTTTGAAACAAAACGACTTATTCGCGACGCTTCTCGTGCCCATATTCGCTCTCAGCATGTCAAAACGCAACGGTGAAGGTCTTTATTAGTGAGAAACACAGTCTCACCGATACAGAAACGAGAACCCTCTTTGACGGGCCGTATACAACACAATCGGAAACCAAAGCTGCGAGTCATGTGAAAGGTGACTTCGGGTCGTACTTAGCAGAGATAAGCATTGGGCTGTACTTGGATGGACTGTACCCGGACTGTAACGACTTGTGTTGAATTTGGATTGGATCCGGCCTGTAAATCATTTCAACGATGTTTTTTTTGCTGAAAAGCTCTATTTTCTTAATTTTTTGGGCTTCGACTGGCCTTGGACTTCACATTCAAAATTTTTTATGGACTCTGGTTGGACTTGGACTGGGCTTCAAAAATTCAGGACAGAACCTCGATTGAAATATTGAAAGTCTGCTTAGCTCTGGTACTTAAAACATCTCTGGCATGCACGGTTATTTGTGAGCAACTAGCAAGTTAAATGAAATGTAGTCTCTTTCATTTCTTTTGTGATGAAAGCGCGTAAAGTGAAAAAGCTTCTTACAGATATATATGAATTTACTGGACTCAAACTTTGACATTTTTTTCGCTGTACAGATAAACACAAAAAACCATATGAATATCTTAGCACTTGCCACTACGTTTTGGAAAATATCAGTTCGTCGCAATTTTCGAAATCATTGGTGATTTTGCGTGGGTGTGCGGCGAAGAAAAAAAATAAAAGGAAGTGCACCCTAACTTCAAAGTGCACCCTAACACCTGTTGCTGAATAACAAATAACAGTACCAGTGTATTAAAAAGTTATTTGAAGTGGTGAGAAATTTCATAAAACGTATGTGCCGTTTTTCACACTTCCAACCTACATCAATGACAACTAAACATATCAAGTTGGCATGCCTTAAGTAGAACTGTCACTCTTTAGTAGCACTGTGTACTGCTGCCATTATGGTGGGTTAGGCTGTGGTCTACTTGGTCAATGATCCGGAAGTTCAAGTAAGATAACGCTCAAGTCAAGTTGTTCCATGGTAGTATCTTCTCGTGCGCATTTTTTGTGGTTGCAAGAAACCATACGTAATCTCCGAAATAGCAGCAGGGCAACCGCACTGAGGGCTAGACATGCAGTGAGATATCTGCTTTTTGTCATGCGCGCATCCGTCTACGGGCGCTGATTACAAAACAACGGTATTCGTTCGGTTAGTTAACCCCGCAGCACTACATTGTGATATTCACTCTGTCCAGCATGTCAGCTCTGAATCGTAACAGAAGAGCGAGATTTTCTCGTATTTGCTGCTGCCGCCGCCAAATTGGTATTCTATACAAAAGTACGCAGTTTTGAGTAATGCGGAGAAGTTATCCTTGTAGTTTTGTTAATACTTCTGTGTTTGTTTGCGTTACAAAAGTTTAGAATAGCTAGGGTGGCATAGTTTTTAACGTGCCGGGTAGAACTCTTAAAATGAGCTTTAAACGGCAATCGTTGAGTTTTCTGCCACGTTGCTCGGCACCTGATCGACTAAAATAATTTGGCTGCTCACGCGACAGTGCCTCTCTTTGTACTGTATATCGAGTTCATTTGCCAATTTGGTGATCACACGAGTGCACCACAACATTTTTTTCCGATATCGTGCTCATTGTCGCCATCTAGTCTCTCTTTCGCTCCAGAAAAAAAGTTAGACTAAAATGACCTGGATCCGTTCAAATTAAAACATAACATCCTGTTTGATCTCCAAACAATGCTTTGCTCTAAACTCGCGATTTTGAAAGTGCAAATAATCGCCAACATTCTTGCTAGCCATAACTCGATCCGTTTATACCTCGTATGATGGACGATTTTTCGGCAGATGAAACCTTGCTGCGTTGATGTAAAGTAACATTTGATTGGTAAATAACATTTGATTAGTTACTGATCAAGCATCCAGGTGATTAGTGAAATTTTCGGGAATAAATTTGTACTGTTGACAATTTGTATGTTGAATGCTTTAAGGTGAGCACAGGGGCGTAACGAGGGGGGCACAATTCCCCGTGCGCCGAATCACTATGGGGACGCTGAAAAATCCCAACAATGTCACAAGTACTTTCTTCAATGCAGTATATTTGCTCCCGAAAGGCCACAGTTTCGAACATGGGGGCGCCAAACTTGCTTCTTGCCCCGGGCACCATCTAACCTCGTTACGCCCCTGGGCGAGCAAAATGGACATTACAAGGTTTTTTGTTTGTACAACCTTATAATGGACATAAAAAGCTAAATTTTCCGTTCTTGCTTCGTGTCCCTAGACGCAGTTTGTATGTCTCTCTTTTTTCAACTCTTGTTCAGTGTCAACATTTCGCTCGTATGTTATCTTACTGCTTACAGGACTGAAGATGTGTTAAATACACGAAACTAGTTTCCCTGTGAAATGAATTGCAATGTATTGCGTACGTCACTACCGTGATTTACAACTATTGAACTAGAGAACATCTGGCGATTTGTGGGAAAATTTGTGGCAAGCAATTACGGGGACGTCCAAGAATAATGTAGTTGGACCAGCTCAAACACTGCATCAATTTAAACACTCCACGCAACCTGCAACTTCCCTATGATAAAAAAGTTGGAAAACTGTCTGCACATTGTCCCTTATGCCTGGTTCAAGCAATGGAGCTTGATGTTTGCACGAATTACATAACAAATGTTTGCTACCCTATGCGGGACCATTGCTTGGCTAATATTAATTATTGCACGGACAGTTGACGAACATATGACAGTTTATTTGGCAGGTTATGACAATACTAAAGGTTGCCTTGTCCGCTTCACGATTCTCTGCTAAACACTGGAAGAATTCAAATCGGCTTCATCCAAAACATTTACTTGATCTCGATGGAAAAAGTAGCCAGCTAACATTTTTATATGTGATTAGGTGAAAGTAAATCGTCATTCAAATTCGGTAGTGCTTGACGGAAAATTTGGTTTGATGGCTTTGTAGCGCCATGTCTTTTATTGCTGAAAGTGTTGTTTGGCGGCTATCGTAAAGTTATGGCCAAAAAATTAATTTTTGGCAACAATTCAAATTTTTTATTTTTTACTCAAAATTGGGTTTTCAGCCACGACGTTTGAGCTACAAAAGCTAGAAAGCCAATCAATGGCTCTAAAGATAAGGATTTTCGCCTAGTTTTTATTACAAAATAAAGTCAAAAAATATGCTCTTGGTGTTGGGGTCCAGGCTCCAGTGACCTAAGTCAAAATGCGCATACCTACCCATATTATAACGTCACCCACAAAAAACTAAAAATCCAAAACTGTTCTCCCCTTAAATATTTTTAATCGAAATTACAAGACTTTCCAGACCTTTAGAGCAGTGCTTTTCAACCTGTGCGACGGTACGCACTAGTGCTGATGAGAAAACTGTGCGGCGCGGATGACAAACATAGTGCGGACGAGTGAACGGATTGATACAATCCTTTCTTTGCTTAATCACCCTATTGTTTTTTTTTTGTAGAACATGGTAACCGCGCACAACGAAAAATTGGCAGATATTGCGCTCATATTTTGATAGTTCGAACATCTCAACAGATAAATGTATCAGAAGTTACCGAAAGCTACTACCAAACTTTGTATCTGCTTGTTCTATTGTTACGTCATGATGGAAACAAAAGATGATATCATTTTTTTGTTGCTCCTCCAGTTGCACAAGGCCAGTACAGCTATTCAATCTGTGTGCTGAGCCACGAGCACGCTGCTGATCTCAGTAGTGATGTCTACTGCTCAGTGGCGTAACTAGAGGTTTTAAACAGTTAGGGAAAGACTTAGAAGGGGTCCCACTGGCCACTTTAGGGGGGCCGCAATGGCGAACACTCAGAAAAAAGTTTAAGAAATGACAGGGAATCCGGTGTCAAGTAACTTTACTCCACAAGTGAAACAGTCAAGGAATCTAGTGTAAATTTTTAATGGGAAATCGATTTCACGTAACACTACGCATCGTCAGTCCTTACATCTTATTCCAAGTGAATCCAGTGTCGTGGATGTGTGTACAAGATAAAAAAAAGGAAAACACCCCGAAAAACGAAAAAAAACAACAACCCACTGAGAACCAAAAGAATACTAAATATCAAAATGTCAGCCTAAAAGGAACCGGTTTTGGCATTTATCTTGCCATGGGGGGCGGCTCGCTCCCCCTGCCCCCGTCACGGCGGTCAGTTACGCCACAATGATGTCACGACGATGAGCATCCAATAATCAGGAATCAGTCAATCATTATCTGCTATTTTTAGGCGAATATTTTAAAAATCGACTTAGTTTTACCTACCTTATAAGTAAGTAGCAAATGCACCATTCCTTTAATAAATATCCAAAACTCAAAACAAGTCGACTTCTTTCTTCAAACACAATTAGCGATAATTTGAGCATTTGTTGGTGGCACCTTCTGACCAGTGTCTCGTATTATCATCATCAATAGCTCATTGCAATATGTCCGCGAGGAAGTCATTCACTCTGGCAGAAAGCGTTATGAAACCCTGCACGGAGATAGCAGCACGAGAAGTTAATGGAGGAACGATTGGCTATGACCTAAGTGCAAAAACTGCCATTGTCCGATACCACGGGGGCAAACGGGCAATTGCACCGAAATTTTCAAAAACATGTTTAGTATTAGGTACAACAACAAGTTACAACCATTCCCCCTGAAAATATCAGCTGGTTGCAGCCCTGTGTGCGGTAATGGCTGGATCATTGAAAGAAACGTTTTTAGCCAATCTTCGTGATGCGCCTTGCTTCGAGATTCAATTCGATGAAAAGACTGATCTTACCAGTGATTCCCGTTACATTGGCAAGCTCAATTGATTTCATGTTTGCTTTCCTGACAAGGAATGCATGAAAGTCGTCGATCATTAGGCCTATCTGTTTTATCTTCCTACTAGCATGGACACCACTGCAGCCAGTATCTTTGCAAAATTGGCCGATAACTTTTCAGAACACTGTGCGACGTGGTTGAAATGCAAAACTGTGAACACATACGGTGCATGGTCGGCATTCGACATGGCGTTGTTGCGCTCATGAAGCAAGTCGCGTCAGAAATTGTAAGTATCCATGTGTCATAATCCGTGAAGCATTGGAGGACAAGAAGCTAGGCAATGAAGAAGAACATTGCCAACTAGCTGATGTCATTTTTGATATCAGCAAAATTGTGAATGCAATGTTGAACAGAAATAAAGTCGTGAGTTTGATGAACTTGTCATAGAAATGGGAGGCGAGTGGTGGATCTCTCGTAAAAGAATAATGGAGTGTGGAATTTGCGACAGGAATTTCTTGTGTGATTTGAGCGACGAGAACATCATATAGCTCTTTTCTTTCGCATTTGTTTTGGCTTGCTGTCTAATCATTCTGGTGAAATGTTTAGTCAGCTGAAACTCACTCTTTAAAGTTGTGGAATTGGCATATTCGAAGCGACCTACAAAATCACATTGTTCAAGAATGTAATGCAAAATTTCGAAGAAGAAATCTACAATGACAACCTGATGAGTTTGAAGACCCTACAGACGTTCGATCATGTCCACGTGTAAGTGGGTAGAAACAGAATTTGGAGCAGAGTATCACCGAAACAGCCAGCTTCCATATACACAGCCTGATTGATAATTTTGAAGCTTACTTTCCCAGACAGCAGGCTACATATTTACAATCAAAGTTATGGATTTTGAATATTTTTGGCGAACAGCATCCACCGGAGCATTTGGGAGCAAATCTAAAAAATGACCTATGGCACCATGCTTTTATTAGCCGTATAAAACACTGAATTCTGGTAAGAGCCCTTGGTGGCCTTCGCAAAGACCTCGAAACAGTCCCGTCGCCACGGGGAGGCTTTTGTGGGCTTAGCCCACCCAAACGAAGCTTAGCCCACGCAAACCTTTGTCTGGGCCGCATGCCCGCGGATTGAACATAGCTACTGTACTTCATCGAATTGGACATAGCTACTTTAAATCATTCTTCACCGCAACTAACGATGGCAATAGATTTTACCGATAGCTTGCCTCAGGTATCTTACACTGCATTATTTGTTTTGCAGGGGTGCGCATATGTAGAAGTGTTTCTATTCTTCGTGGGCATGCTGCAAAAATTAAGAATACGTCCACCAGAGGGCATCCAAGAACTCCGTGAAAAATTGTCAACGTCTGGCACAGTTCAACACCCAAAACCATTTAAAGTAATCTTGGAATCCACAATGTGATATTGTGCATTGAAAGCGGTGTCACGCTGAATTGTGGTTGTGGTTTTATTTTTCTACTGCTGTATTTTTTTACCAGTGAGATTTAATGTCAAACTTGGGAATTCTTGAAATTACGGCACGTGTTGGCACGCAAATTGCCAGGCAACGGCATTGTTCTCGATAGTGTTGCAACCTCTCAGTTGGTGTTGCGTTGAATGTTTGATTCATCACGAACGGGATGTGCGCGAAGAACAACACCCATATATACGTGGCGCGAACAAGTAATAAGAGTGATCTCGTCAGAGTGATCTTGGTGAATGACCTCTAACAACGCTTGTGAACCTGGTGAACAGTTGACTGTACTTCCTGATGGTGACGACGAGAGTGATCTCGTCGGGTGATCTCTATTGTTGCTTGCTGCCAGTGTGAAAACTTTGTGCAGATGCCGCTCGGGCTTTCCGATTGCAACAATAGATGTTAATTACGTTGCACCTTTCATTCATACACGGCATCACTTTTACCTGTTGTTCACGATGAGTACCTCGCCAATTCTGTAAATACACAAATTGTGAGCCCTTGCATTGTTGCTGTATTGCCCTTGTATAAAAAAAATTGCACAGAGCAGCACATCCCGATTAAACCACCCGAATTTTCTTTCTGAGCGTTTAAAATAGTCCCCTTATATCCAAGGTATCCGAGTCGAGATCGATGTCGTAGAAACAAGGCCGAGTTGGCAAGCCAGGCATGGTGCTCATCGTTCCCACTAACGGATACAAAAATCCAGCGCCCACGCTCGCACGTATGTCACGTATTGGCAGGATGAAACCGGATGGTGCGCCCTTAAGGTTAGGCTGATGTGAAAGCGAGAGATGGGTCTTGGCCATGCAGATAGGAAGGTTGCTGAACCCCTGTAAATTACAAGACCGTCAAATGCTTTTCTGCTTCATAAACGGAGTATCGTTCCAACAGCCACACAAACCTGCTGTGTGTACCGTTCCACTTTCTCGGCCGCTTCGGGCAGAAGTTCAATCCCATCCGCACCATAAATCTTTCGTGCGATAATCTCGATCTTCTCCTTTATAGTAAGATCGAGAGGATATAAGAATTGAAAGTTGCTTTCGACCTCGGTTGCTCTGACAACTGCTTTGGCAAGGTCAACAGCACCGGCACCACCATGGGCCCTGCAAAAAAAAAACAAGCTTAAATCCCATCGCTGGCATTTAGCATTGGTACCGCGGATTGCTGTAACCCTACGTGCCAGAGTCATAACTCCCCGATGCTAAGATTACAAATTACTCGGATAAAATTTATTTTGATTATACTGCAGTGATTTTGATCGACAATGTAATCTCAAACACATGTGCACTACCTGGGCATGGGCGCAATTTGGTGGGGGACGTATGTCCCCCACTTTTTCAGACCGTGGGAATATACTACGCCAAAACCCCACATTTTCTCTTTAGATTTTGTATTTGGAGAGATTTCAATTAAATAAAAGTGACGTTTGTCACGTTTTGTGTGAAGAGTTTTTCATGTTAGATGGCACACTTAGCGTAAGTGACGCTAAAACAGAGTTTGGTGTGACGTCACTGATTCTGTCATTTTATAAATTTTAGCTTCCATAAAATGATTTTTAGCGTCTTTCAAGATTCTAGAGACCGCGAAAGATGTTCACTGCTTTTGTCCGACATTTTACCCTGTGTGGTATACAGTTAGAAAGGTCATTGTCTTGAAACAATGAGAGTTTTACAGGCATTTATTCTCGCTTCTCGTAATGTCGCAACAATGGTGACCAACAAATCCAAAATCTATTTATCCCGTGATTCCTACGCTTTGCGACTTTGTGCCTGTGCTGCATGCAGTGACTCGTAAGTCATCTGATTTACCTGAGTTTAACCAAACCCATAATGCAGCAATGTTTTCATCCAACAGCGAAATGTTTGCTTTACAGGTACATCAGACTTAGTTTTGCCGGACATTCCTTTCGTGTTAATGCAGGTGAAACTTGGTACGTTTTTGCCAATTCACCGTTCTGCATTTTCATCTCCGTTTGATCTCAATTATTTTTTGGTGTCGCCATGCAAGCATAACTCTTCAAATGAAGGTTTTGACATTAATTTCATCTATTAAAATCTGATGATAAACCTGAAAAATTTTATTGTGAAAATACTGAGCTAAGTGTCATCACTGACCGAAGTCACGAGGCAACAGCCACCAGACGATTAGGTATGCAGAAATTGTATTGTAGATGGATAAGTGGGTACAGAGTTGTAAACGGGTCTCATTTTGAAGCCAGAACCCGGCCCGAGCCCAACATTTATTTTTGAAGCCCGATTTAGACCCGAAAGCCAAATTCACCTAGTGAGTCAAGATATTGCGCAACTGCGGGGTATCATAAAACGTAGTGGATGGGTAAAGCTGCAGGTACATGGTTTTATCACAACCAAAATAGCAATCACCTTGACCAAACCATTTGTTTAAACAAGTACAAACTTAGCTTGTTACTCAGCTATAATACTGCGGAATGTAATATTAAAAAAAAAAACTACCACGAAACTATCCACGATGGCGCTGTAGGTATAAAAGAAACTATCTAGGATAGCCCTATAGGCATGAAAAGCCAGTTTGTAGGACATCGTTTCTTGAAAGGCAAGAATTACGTAAGTGAATCAAAGTGATCTTTTAGAAGCAATTCCATCGCGTGCTAATTTCCCCACGGCTTCTCAAAAAGAGTGTGAGATTAATCCCAGCAGTGAACAAAAGAATGCAGCTGTGTTTGCATAAAGAATTAGCTCAAGAAAAATCACAACCACTTCACTCACAGAAGTCACCCCAGCCAGCACAACAAATGTACTTCAAGAGAGAAAAAAATCGTTACTCTGAATAGCGTGTGTGTAGGGGCCGACAAGGGGAGATTGAAAGGATACATCCACCGCCCACCAGCAGTAAAAATAGGTTAAAATCATTTTGTGAAGTAGGCTAGGCTAATTTTTATCCAAACTTTTTTTACTACTGGTAAGAGGATATCAATGGAGATTTTGGTAGGGGTTGGGCTGCATGCACGATGCCCAGTAGCATTAAAAAGATTTGTAGCTTTTTCAAAAAACTGAAATGTGCAAGAAAAATATTCATCGTCTTTGTAACATTAAGCAACATGAACAAGACATCAAACGGCGCTGTAAGCCACTTTTCTTATATAATGCATGAAAATGTATGTGTTCTACTTTAAGAGTGATATGCACGTGCGGCCAAAGCGACTCAGCATTTTGTGCACTCCAACTGACAACTCTGATAAAACCCAATCGATGTGTTCTACTATATTGCTGCGCTTGTTTGTATCCAAATACGATATCAGTACAAGCAGGATAAACTACAGTGCCGTGTCCAGAAACAACGGGCCAAAAGTGGCCCGCGGAAACATCCAAACCTAAATTTTATTAAGAAAAAAATAGTGTGCTGTTTACTTGCCCTCATGACCACGCCAGTTCACCCGCACCTGGTATTTAATTTATACAGAACCCATTGCTCCACAAGCAAGCATTACGGTTGTAAATCTTAACGTCAGATCACGGACCTGAAGGAAGTATCGGGCGTGTTATTGGGTTGGCAGATCGTGGCCCTGCACGAGGTTGCACTGGTTCCTGGTCGCGTTAGAAAAGCCCAACTAGTTTTAGCTAGCAAAATATCGACAGAACTCTTATCAGGCTCAGTGCCCAACCGCAACTCTGACTGAACCTAAAACGCTGTGCTGTCCACACCTCGTGAAACAATGGCGATTTAATCAAACAAACACACAGAGAACGCAGGTTAAGAGTATTGCCAGTCTTCAATAGGCGGTCAGCGATTTGTCTAACCCGCAGAGTTTGACACATGCAACTGTGGTCCATGGACCAATCTGGTTATGTGCATTTGGCCCGGTAGTGCTGCTTGGTTGCACCCCCCCGTGAGCTACGGCATCACTGCACATTATCCTGGCTATTTTTACGGCTGCTGGTCTGACCAAGCTCTCTTCTGCTGTATGAGGCGCTTTTGCTCTAGCATTTTTCCAAGCAATAGTAAAAGAAGCACGTACTGCTTTACTATGAGAGCAAGTTTTTACTCCTGAAGTAGATGGAAGATGAAGACTTCACATTACCTGGTGTTCTTTCTCTTTAAAAAGCTCAAGGATTTCGCCATGGTATTTTACATGTTTTTACGTGATGGTTAAGCAAGCTTATTTGAGAGATCCGTGAGCAAGGACTTCTAAGCATCACACGAACTGTGGCCGGATTTCACCGTTTACCTTGATTGAAGTAAATCGAAGTTTCAAGTAGTTGCCATTATACGCAAACGCCTGCTTTCGTTTAGCAATTATAAACTAAGACGGCAAAAACAAACTGCAGTTTAGATAACAGCTGTAAGCTAAAGCTACTACCCACACTACCTCAAAAGCATAAATGCTATGTGAAACAGCAAAGTTATTGTCTGAGTGCTTTACAACAAACTTGCTTGCCCCTGGTGCTTACGGACTCAGCCAGAGCCTTCCGCGGACTCAAATGAGTCGGGGTTGAGAAACACTGCACTAGAATAAGGAAGCGTGCCTAACAGCCATCACTTTTCTATGTCAGTTGATATACCACGCTTTCAAATATCTAGAACCAATCCACATGTGGCTTGCTATTCACTTCAGTTGTTAAACGAAGCACCCGGTGTACACTGGCGTCTAAGCAGTGGCAGATTAAGGGGGGTGATAACTGGGCTACAGCCAGGGACCCCCAACATTTAGAGAGCCCCCAATCCTTAAGTCGGAAAAAAGCGTAATATGTGAGCAATACTCTGTAAAAGATACCGTCATCAATTGGAACTAGCAAGTAGCAGTGATAGCGTGACTCGAGTCAATGACTCGAGTCACGTTGAGAAAAATGGTGACTCGACTCGAGTCACGTTTTTCACAGAATGACTCGACTCGAGTCATTTTTACAAAATCTCTGAGTTCCTGGTAGACAAAACCACTTCGTGTGCACTTAAAGAAATGAGCATTTTTTGCTTCAGTGATGATCAAGATTGGCGCAAATTTTCTGTTTTGCCTGGCTAGTCGTTCTATGCTATATTTTAAGGATCAAGCGCCCCAACTTGAACTGAGGTAGACCTGAGACTTTTCTTTCACTGAGGGGTCAGCAGGGCACAATATATTGACACTTTATCGTGGCTTAATGCAGTATTTGAATATTGTGATCTTGGCAGTGGGTCTCATACTGTGACTTGAGTATTTTCCAGATACCAGTAAAGGGATTTAACTTTTTCAGATTCAAATCCAATCCAAAAACTATACTGCAAAATATAATGCACATACAGAAACCGAATCTTGTTTAAATCTACATTTCTGCAACTGTTATTAGCCTAATCCCATGTGGCGACGTGATTACGCCACATATAACGTTGAATTCGTAGCAGCAATAGAAGAGTGAACCTGGTCAAATGTGTAATCGTAATTGCTATTATGCTGAGGATCATCGGTTCGACTGTTTCTTTGGTTGGCTCAGGGCGACGCAGCATTGTGCCTGCAACAAATGGCTCCCAACGTGTTGGTG
>JGI24158J21664_10004504_pt1 | contig 17948 bp, 8 predicted proteins | sample Ectturendosymbi3_FD_21664 | JGI IMG/M metagenome (IMG submission 21664)
AGAGATGTCGCGGAGCCCCTCTTTGAGACTTTCGCACTTAGTTTTTGCATTGTTTTGTTTAAAAGCTGTTGAACCACTCTGAAGCCACAAGCTCTGGAGCAAGTCATATGTTTTTCAAAATAAAGCAAAAAAATGTGCCAAAGGGGCCCCTTTAACAACTTTAATGTGTAGACAAAGAACAATTTAAAATCAAATAACTTCAAACAATTTACGATGTGAAATGGACTTTCACGCAGAAGCAAATTTCCAGACAAAATGAAAAATTTTAATTGCTTTCAGCAAGTAAAATTTTTGTGTAGCATGTGTAGAATATAGGGGCCTTTTTTGATGTAACGTGAACAAACATAGGGGCAAGGGACCCTTTTTCAAAAGACCATATATTGTAAAAATGACATATCACAAATTGTACAATGTTTTGGGGCAGCTTTCTGCGGTTTTGGCTCGAGCCCTAAATCCTAATACGCGGCCTTGGTTGCGAGTTGTACATGTTAGAATTTCTGTGATTTTTAATGGCAGATGTCACACCTAAGAAGCAGAGTTGCATCGTTACGCTTTCGTAACACTGAAATAATACCCAAACAGCTATTGCAATAGGTATGCTAAGAAGACGAGTTTTGATTTATAGAAGGATTTGGTGCATGCTGAGTTTACAGAAGTTCAAGTACAGTGTGACGCCGCCCAACGGAGGCTGGTATAAAAGCTAAGAATGCGAAACTAGCCAAAATATTGGACAGTAGAAAACCGGAAAAATTGCTGTTTTCAGATGAAAGTCATTATTTGTTCCAGGGAAACACAGCAGATTTATCAGGATCAGAATCATGAGCAATTAAGTCCTGCACATTGCAATGAGCTAGTAAAGGAACCCAAAAAGATGTTCTGGGGAAGTTTCAGATTTTCAGCAGTAGCTTCACTAATGCCAATTGAGGTATGATGAATTTATACAAATCCATTGACGTAATTGCGAGAAAAGCCATTCTAGATATGAGAAAGGCCTTTCCTGATGGTGGAGGAAAATTCCAATAGGATATGGTCCCGTGTCTTTCATGTGAAAAAGTGAAGACGATTTTCAGGAAGCAAAATTAGATTTGATAGATTGGCGTGGAAACTCGCCAGCTCTTAACCCCATTGAGAATTTGTGATCAATAAAAAAATCCCGGTTACAAAAATTCGATTGTACCATCATGGCCAAGCTATTAGAGGCCATCATTCAAGTATGACATCCAGGGTTGCGGAGTCGAAGGTAAAATGTCTGGCTCCAACCCCGACATCTCCAAAATTTCCGACTCCAACTCCTTAATATAAAGTGAATGAAGTTTGGCGGCCAGGAATTTTGTAGCAACTAACACTCAGTGGAAATCGTGGTAAACAGCAAGAATTCTCTGTTTCAACAAACGTTACATAAGAAATTGTACGGATTCAACAGGAATTCCCAACTTAGGAGTGTGATGTAAAAGCGATCTAACTGGATTTCCGGAGTCGGAGTCAGACAAAATATCCGACTCCGACCCCTAGTGTCGTTAGGAATCCGACTCCACCAAAAAGCCTCCGATTCCTTGCCGCTCCGCAACCCTGAATTGGCATCGCGACAGTAAACCAAGTAAAATTTTTAAAAACTGTTAGAATCCATGACAAAGCGAGTACCGATAATCCTCGTGTCCTTCTATTACTGTATTAGATTTAAAGAAGTATTAAATTTGCTTTGCTAGTGATAATTACTATACCGTACTATTAATGTTGAATTTGATGTATAATTGTGAAATTCGCAAAGCAGCTGTGTGTTATGTGCATTATTTGAGATCACCCTGAGGCCTTTTGAAATTTAGTAATAACATTGGTAAATATTTATGATGTAAAATAAAAAATAAAGCATATCATTTTCTAGTCATAGTATTGAAAAGCTACTGAAGCTCTTAATTAGTTATAATGTACAAGGGGCCGAATAAAGCTCTCGCACCAACATATTTTATTCCTCACAAGGACCCTGTTCCTGCTGCATTCCTTTCAAGAGTATTTCAGTTGGCAGACGAAGTCTCGTATCTACAATTAAAATAGCATCATTGATGAAATATATCCTGACAATAGTCACTTGTATCTGAATCTGACAGCTTCACCACTCCCAGTATCGTCTGCAGAAATTAACCCACAGCAAATATATTCAACTGAAGTTTCAAAAATCTTGATAAACGATTTGATGCAATTTCTGAAACAAGACGAAAAGTTAGGCAGGTTTACTAGTAGCCTATGCATCTGACACAATACAGCAATGACTGCACTAGCTGCATGCGGAGCCAGGTGTTTGAATTAGGCTGCTAATTTTTACTCTGTCCTGGTCGTTCGGTCTGCATCTTGATTAGAAGCAGGCCCGTAACCAGCTTGGGACACCAGAGGGGGCAAAACGTTTTCTGGGAGAGGCCCACATTTTTAAACTATGTCCAATAGTTTTAAACTATATCCAACACATTTTTTCTAGGGGGCTAAAAAAATTTTAGCGTGGGCTTCGTCCCCCTAGTTACGGGCCTGATTAAGACTAATAAGTTCTCATTTTCGGAAATGTTGCGAAAAGAACATATCTGTGATCGTTTGCGAAAAAGTTGTAACACCGTTGAATAAGCACGATGACGTCATCGAATGAACGTTCATGAAAATTGCCCCCACCCGAGATGAAGAGCTGGTTGCGCCCCTGCTTATAACTGAGCCAGTAACAAAAGTTGTTTTTCAATTATTTTCTTGACTGAAGAGAACATTATTGCTGAAGGATTGTGATTCCTGCGAAATGATATAAAATGCGGCTTCAGAGATATTCGCGAGAAGTAACGAAGAACCAGATGGGCTTCGATCTGCTTTGGATGATAACACTTACGTCGAGCGCGTTGCGTGTAGGATTGAAGACGTTAGAGCTTGATGCACACGGGCTGCGTCTCGTGCGCTGCGTCGACTGTGTCGGCATCACAGGCAGTGAGTTTCCTGCATCGGAGGATGCACACGTCTGCGTATCCAGGAGGAGCGCTTGCACTACCCAGGTGGGGGCGAAAGACGCCATCACTCTCCAAATTTTGGACTGCAGATATTAAACCGTTGAGCAAACATTGTCATGACCGCGAAAACCCCATTATTCATTCCACCAAGTTGTAGATAGCTGGTATTCAGGCCAGTAACCAGGGGGTTGCAGAAGAGGCAAAGCCCCCCTAGAAATTTTTCGCCCCTCCTGGAAAAATGTGTTGCACATAATTTAAAACTATTAGACATAGTTCAAAAAATTTGGACCCTTCTCAGAAAACTCTTCGCCCCTCAGGTGTCCCATGCTGGTTACGGGTCTGTTGGTATTTTTCCAAAGTTTCTGCGTTAGAGTGCAGTGCCATGGTTTGTTGAGGCGCGTCGTGCTACCACGTAACAATTGAATGCTACGCTGCGTTGTTCCCATTGGCGGAGTGAGGTGTTGCAGAATTGCATTATTAGGTGATAATTCCACAAACAAACAGGTCAATTTTGCACAGCACAGCAGCAAGTCGAGAACTGTGCTAGCAAAAGCGACCGCGTTGTGATTACCTAAGGCTGGACAGTTCTCACTCAGAAAGAAATAATGGAACAGTATTTTTATTACGACAGAATAGCATCGTTGATAATATTGGATAAAAGAGGCTGGGTACAAGTTCGGCATGTAAATCCTGTAGTTCAACAAAGTGTAAAGCATTGTTTAGTTGTAGATTATTTTGATATCTGTTTCTACTTCCATAGACATCAAAAAGGGGCCCATTTGTATCACAGGGGCGCCATACAACGTGGCGCCACAGAGTGTTGGGGACAGTTGCCCCAAACTTCGCCACCCTTGGATCCGCTAATGTTCGAAGTCATTTGCATCCATAGTTCAGTTTTAAGCATACATCGCAATGACAAGGAACACAAAAATACATGAAAGAACACGAGGATATATACGTGGAAGTAGTAGAAAGGTATATGCTTGATGGCGCTAATACATTTACTTTGATGAAACACAAGCATAAAGGGGATACGAATGAATGACGCCATCACGATTGTTATAATGCAGTGCTGCAGTGGCTTCAAAGTACATCGACTTATGAAATGCATGGGGGAAGTGGGAGTCTGCGAAGGACCAGGGGTAATTTAGACTGCGGACCTCCTGCCTGGCTACGCGCCTGGCAAGAGTGACTGATGACTATGTGGTTTTGATCCTTTCGTTGCAATTGCAAACCCGTGCGTAGACCAGTGACGTAACTAGGGGGGCAAAGAGGGCATCTATCCCCGGGCGCAGCACTTTGGGGGCGCCAAACTGAGGTCGGAATGTTACGTACTAATTACGAAATGTCAAATGTCAGCGGATACTAATAATTGCGATTTTGAAAATGTCGAATACCAGCGGCTGCTACCCAGTTGCGAAATCTCATCAAGATCACCAATGGACCTTAGTGACGTTTCCAAGCAGAGTTTCTGTCTCCAGCAGTCAGCGTTCGTATTTAAAGATCTGATTCAAACGAGGAAGAAAAAGAAGCGTTCGCATGCGGTTTGACTCACGGTTACGTGACAACGCTTTCAGATAGTCAGGATTGCGAACTTTCCGACTTCGCTCTCATTCTCTATGTGCGTCACAATTGGACGGGAGTCTAGCGTTCGCAGTGCATGCAGTGCGCTGTATTGTGCATGCTTTTAGAGCAGCGATGAAACTTAAAAGTATGTTGTAACTAAGGATGCGCAAAGGGGTTGAGAACGAGGAGATGGTCCCGGGCATCACGTTGGGGGGCATCAAAGAGTGAAATTGCAAAAAGTAAATTATATTAAAATCTTGTAACCAGACCAGGGGTGCACAGTTTTCTGTGAATGTTAGTAGCGCGCAGACACTTTTAGTAGTGCACATGTATAAGTTTTGTCATACAGCATTCATATGCATAAACCATAAAAAATAAAAGAAAACATTCGCACACTCCAAGTTTTTGGTGGCGCGTCGTGAGTGTACGGCCGCCTTTTGTAACCTTGAACTAGACGCTTCTTATTGGCTACAAACAAATGCTGCATGGATCTGATGGTAACTTGCCTGAGGGGGCATGCAAATGCATGTTAAATGATCTGAGCGAGATGAAGCACTGCCATCGTTATCTTCATCTGTTTTTTACAGTAGTAAACAATATCCTTGTCAACTTGTTTAGAGTAGTTTAGAGTTCAGAAAAATATAAAGGGCAGCAGTGCATCAAATTGCATGGTTGTACTATTTCAGATACTACTTATAACAGAAAAAATAGACAACAAGTCCATCTCCTATCATTCCTCACAAGTGCTATCTTCTTTTAGTGGGCCTACTTGATACGTATTTGCATGAATAAATGCAATATATAATTCCTAAATGCATACCCATGACTGGAAGAAATTTATTAATAAACACATGCCTCAGGACCACATAATAAAACAAATTATTAAAGATTAACACATTAAAAAAATTCGCTTTGAATTATTTCTAATGCAATTTTTCGAAACTTGTTTTTTATCGAAACTAGTCTTTACGTATTTCAAATGCCTGCATTTTTCACATTCCTCAATAGTAGAATTTGGTAGGGGTGTATACAATCAATCAGTTTCCCCGGGCAACACCAGACATATCTGCACGTCCCTGGTTGTTACGACAACAGATCTGATGTTAAGTAAAATTTTTAGCTTTGATGGTTTGACAAACATCATGTTGAAATGGATTTTATGTGGTTCTGAAGGTACATATGATGATTTTATTTGTTTGATGTTTAAATAAATGCTGACTACTTTTGCAAGATTATAATTGCAACTGCATAACAGCGTTGAGTATATTAGCTATTGTGAACTTTTCAGTTACTGCTACATGTGCTTTGTGTTACTTTGACCTAAAACCCGAGCATTTCCCTGGAGATGATTGTCGAAATTCAGGTCATAAAATTGCTGACAAGAAGTTCTCACGGAGCGTCACTGGCCTTAGGTATTTCCTAGGTTAAGAGATGGGACAAATTTAAACGATATCAGGTTTTTGAAAAAATAATCGATAAATTTACAGCAATGGCAAGAAAACTTGTCTTTGAAGTTAGATAATTACAAGTAAAGCATCAAATCGCAGTAATTTGTTCATTTTCTGACAACTTTTCAGGGTGCTATATCCAAGAAAATGCTTTAGGATTTTGCAATTTCATACTGTCTCGCAGTTTTGTATAAAATCATTTGCCTTCAGTTTTTCATATGCATTCTTCCGTCTGTCCTTCTCTTTTATGTGTTCGTCAGTCTCTTTCAGTCAGTCTTTTATGGTGTTTTAATACTCAGTGGGAATACACGCTCCAGAAACCCATTCATAGTCCCTATAGCTCTTATCAGCGGTGATTGAAACCAGACCTGACGAGGGAGGGGAACAAGCGAGTAAACGGTGGATTTGGCATCTTCAAACGCTATGACAAACCCGTGCTTTAGAAAACAAGGTGCAACTCTGGCTAATTTTATCCTGGGTTATCAGAAGAATTTTGTGCCCAAAAAATTCTGTCATTAAAATTCATGCAGATTTTAGCAGATGATCAGGGAACTTTTTGCCTATTTTTGCGTTTTATTTCACTAGTTGCTACAATTCGAACATATTACCGCAATCTGGAATGTCGCAATACAACGGCGTGAAAGATCAATCGTGACAGAAATTTCAAAGTAGGGATAGCTTCACGCAAAACGATTAGATTCTTGACTCTACCATGGATTATGATTTCCAAGATTCAAAGGTCCTGGCGTCAATTCTGTGACGTCACAGTGGCATGAAGTTTTTAGACGGGTCTAGAAACAATTGCAGTATATACTCTTCGCATCTATGCTGTCATGAACGGGCTGGGTGGGGGTGCCAAAACAGACTTTGTCCCCGGGCGCGGGAAACCCTAGGTACGCCACCGACGTAGACCGCTCACACCATCAAGGAAAAGGCAAATTTGGCATGGTTAGCAGAATCTGCAACCGACAGCAAAACGCGTGGCTTATTGGTTAGAGATCATTCCTCTTACATCACATGAATTCGAGCAGAGAAGCAATCTTATGCGCAAATTTTACCTTTTCAATGGTAACTGTGGTGTTGGCTGAGATTTATGATTTCAAATTGGTACTAGGCTGATTCTCGCCAGTGTTTGTTGTCCTGGATAGAAGCAGATCCATCGCCAGGTCAACAGCATTGGGGATGGCTTTAAGCCAGGGCCGGATTTACCTGTAGGCTGTACAGGCTTAAGCCTAGGGCCTCAAGATCCAAAGGGGGCCTCCAACAAACTATGGTACGCACAGAGTCAATGGCCGGTATATGATCATGTAAATTAAACTTCGTCAAAAATTTATGTCTTAATTATTATTCACGAAATTTAGTTTTATTCAACTTTCGTGGTGATAACGCCAGAGCCTTCTAACAAGTTTCCATAAATATCAATATCGCGGTTGGTCAAGCCGCATGCTAACTCTTGTGTCAATATACTCAAAGCACGCTGGCTGCGTCCTGCTTTTGCTGAATCGTACTGGTTGTTACATGTGACTCTATCAAAAGAACTTGTGGCTGTTCATGTTTGAAATGCACCTGATCAGTGGCATAACTGACGGGTGGCAGGGGTGCGAACCGTCACCCCCTGCCAAGCTAAATGTAAAAACCGGGCCCGCCCCTACTAGCTTGTATTTTGGTATGTGTTATTCTTTTGGTTTCAGTAGATTGTTGTTTTTTTGCGTTTTTCGGGGTGTTTTCCGGTGATTTCGGATTTTTGTATAGCCGTTCAATACCGGATTTGCTATTGTTTCTCAACTCTTTTCTGAGTGTTAGCCAGTGGCTCCCTTCAGCTAAGTTTCCCCATTGCTCAAACCTCTAGTTACGTCACTGCACCTGATCAAAGCAAGGTTGTACTTAAGATAAGAACTATATGTAGGGCTAGCAGCAGTATTCTACAATAAAAGCATAGTTGTTTGTTAGGTGACTGAGCAATACAGTAGTTTTGTCAGCGTTTGTATCGCGCAAAGCTCGATTGGTGTTTTTAGATGTGATTTATTTTCCATTTGAATTTGCTTCAGTAAAGTCATTCAGAAATCAGATTGCTACTGAGTAGTTGCGCAAGTTTGTACTGCTGCCATGCTAAGCAAATCAGAGAAGATCTTGATGAGCTTGAATAGCAAGCAAAAGCCACTTTGCCAACTGAAAACTGCAGAACTCTCCCCCAACGAGACAGGGAAACAGCAAAAAATGGCAAAAGCGCGTTTGGGTCCGGTGCCTTAGATTAGTGCAGTTCTTAGTTTATGCAACCACACGAAACCTTATTTCTTAGCTTGATGGTCACTAACTGCTCAGGCGAAAGGTCCTTTTCAAGATTAAAAAGAATTAAAAATGAATTTAAGGGTCGCAATGTTCCAGTAGAAGCTGTCCACACTAAACATGCGGTACATTAAAAGTCGCAAGCATAGGCAAATAAATTGGAATGAATTCTTAGATCATTTTGTTATGAAGGCAGGACAAAATCTTTTCAACTGTTTACTGTACTATGTTCAGCCTTAATTGATTCGATGATTGTATCTTTTTATTTCTTCATACGTATTTCAACAATGACAGCATAAGCGAAATTTAAACCAGTCCAGTCGCTAAGGAGGGCATTGGTGAACTCAGCCCTTCCAAATTTAAATATGAAACACTATAAACCAGTAAAGATTTCATCAAATTTTCAGAATGTCAAGTCTCCTTGCGCAAATGTAACCCCCCTATTCAAGACTTTCTGGCGACGGTTCTGGTTTTTAAACCTCACATTTTTTCAAGCGACAGTTTAGTTGCGTTCGATTCTTACCAGTCTAAAAGGTAAGAAACACGCAAGTTGTGAACCTAGCAGTTACAACCGTTTGGGTGCGTTTTACGTGACGTGTTTTGCTCGTGTGTGTGAGATTTTTACAGCCGTGGTAAGCGAGTTGCAACGTGGTCCTCACGTTGTGCTTTATGGTGTTTATACCGCCACAGATACTATATAGGTGCAGTGCGATTGTTTTGTTTTTGAACACAGATAAGAAAAAACAGATGTGACTCTTGTAAAAAAACGTAGACCATGTGTTTTGTCAAATATTTCAATTGTGGCGATTTCGATTGGTTTGCCTGTGGCAGTTAAAAATCCTGTTTCTGCCAACCAAGTAGGATTTCAACAATTCCGTGCAATTTAACGCTTTTGCGTCGAATGCAGCAACAAACGCAGTGTTGGTGGGCACTCCAGTAACGATTTAGAATTTTTTCTGACCCTACTTTCAGAGCGTCATTTTCGGAATTTCGCAAATTGATCGACGCTTTCCAATTTTTTCCTCGCAGCAATGAGAGAGGGGGCCTCGCAAGTGGATAAACCTAGGGCCTCGCATCAGTTAAATCCGGCCCTGCTTTAAGCTTCTTTTGGGTGTTTCGAAGTATAATTAATTGGAAAATTACTTTATTGAGGAGGCTAGAGCTTGCGTTTGGAGGTATGGATTGCGAATTTAGTGGCTCAGCCCGCCTGCTCCCACTTCTGTTGAGCAGTGTCAAAACTTTTTCATAATATCGACAAGTGGGGTTGATGTTTTTTCTTCACAACAACTGTCTAATGTTGAAATATGTGAATCGGTAATTGAAATTCTAGGTTTCCTAGCGGCGTTAAATGTATTTTAAGGTTGTATGCTTTCAGGTCCCATGTGATTCCATCATTCGATTATGAGATCGTTTTTCACGACAGCCAGCAGAATTACCTAAAACGGGAGTAATGTTAGAGCAAATGCCTTTCGTTCACGCTTTGATTTTCAATTGTTACTTCTGAAAAAATACATGTTCCCTGTACGTGTGACTGCACAAGCTTCGACTGGAGACGTGATCGTACTTTAGCCATTTCTTAGACTCCGATCGTGGGACCTGAGGTGTCACTTTGTAGTGTAAGAAAATTCGTTCTACTTCTAACCAGGCCAGGAATATGTTTCAGACATTGCTTTTTCTGATCTACGGATGTCTCAAACGGTGTCATATTCTAGCGCACAGCATGATTTCAGGCATATTTTTTAATACGTTTTACAGATATTAAAAGACTGTTTGGGATACCATCAATGTTCTCAGATATGTGTAGCTTGTAAAAAAACGAGGCCCCTCTTTTGGAACCCGCCTAAATTAAAGCGCTTTTGAATTGTGGTGATTCCCTGAAAGATCGCATAGTTTGACCAACAAAAATAGCCACTTTCTTGGCCTAGAAAAGGGGAACCACTTCTGTGGGTATAAAAGTGAAGACTTTTTGGCGCCCATTATTTGACTGCCCCCCAAACCCCTGTCTGAATCTGGCACTGAATTCGAATTAATAGACAGTCAGTAATTAGGCATATTTCAAATTAGGACAGGAGTCTCAAACTGTAATTGCTCTGAGGGCCAAATGAGGACTTATAAAGTAACCCGAAGGCTGCATTATGACGCTGACCAAAAAATGGTGGTATTTGAACCTTACTAGAAACCGCTTTTACATCTTATTTCCTGCGAAAGGTATCGTAAGCTATAGGCAAATCATTTCTAGCTTTCTCCTCGTTCGTTTAAAATGAAACAATGAACTTGTTCACTCGCTAGCTGACCACATTTAAACACCGGTGAATAAACTAAATCAGTGCTCCTCAACAGGGGTTCCGCGGAACCCTAGGGTTCCGCAAAACATGTAGTGGGGTTCCGTAACTTTTAAGGGTTCCGTGAAGGTTCCTCGTTTTTTAGAGGAAATTATTTCTTGCTTCAATATGTTGATGCGTCATTATCAAAAATTTTAGATCAACGTGCCGCGTTCGGACTCCAAGTAGGCAGTTAGTTATACAGAAGGTTGAGTACAGATAGTGGAATAAGAAATATTGATAGTTGTTGCGTCACTCGTTGTTCATTGTTGTGCAATTACGGAGAACATTATTGCTGAATCATAGTTATACCGTGTTACCGATGTACAGTTCACAGCAGTAGAGTAGACTAAGCAATGTTAGCCAAGCAGTGTTAAGCAGTGGTAGCCAACCATTTTAGCCGATTTGCTGCTAAATCTAGCAGGTTTTTCTCACTGTTTCCTGTAAAATTTTCAATCGAGCAATTGGCCGAGTTTCTAGCAAGATTTTAAAAACCGTTTGGCAGGTTTAGCAGGAAATAAATTCCTAGCCAAATATTTGTTCCAACAAATTTTAGAGATGAAAACTGTCACACCTTCTTGATCAAAGAATTCTTTACCTTTCTGATGTTTTATGTTGGGAACTCAAGGACCACCAGGCATAACTAGCTGCCTTTAATTATTTGGATGCATGAATAAAACATTGCCAATACCATTGGACTTTTCTATTATGACGCAACGAAGTTGCTTCCAAAAGATAATTGCATCATAATAACAAGCAATTAAATCGCTTGGTGAAATCTAAAATGATTTGCTTCTGTGCGTAGTTGGGTTTCAAATACTACATTGGCAGGATACGATTTTTCCTGGTGGTTCAGTTACGCCAGGAAGTCGTGGGCCTGATGTCTGGTCGTGAGTGCAAGACCAAATATTGATATATTGCTTTGCAAGTTTATTTGAAACACCTCAAAAATAGCAGTTTTGTTAACAGAATTTAACTATATTTAGCAGATTTTAGCTGAAAAGTTGTGACAAGGTTTTAGTAGGATCTAGCAGTTTTTCGTCTCATCATTTAACAGGTTTAAGTGTCAATCATCTGGCAACACTGAGTGGAAAGTAGACTAGGAGTAGACTGAATCACAGATTAGAGCTGTTGTTCAACCTTTGTGGGAATAAAGTAAAAACAGTGTGAAACCAAACTTTTTACCATTTAGTCAAGTCGGATGAAGCAAAATAGCATATTTTCCTATGCAAAACAAAATAATAACAACAGCGAAGGTGTGGACGGTAATGACGAGCAATATAGTTCAAATGTAAAAGAGGCACTTCCTCCGAAGCGGACTAGATGTAATTCATTTGCCAAAGTTAGGATATGGGACGACACTTATTTGAGATGCGGGTTCTTTTTGTCGAATGGCCAAAATCTGAATGTAGCAGATATATTCCAGAAATGTAAGAACAACCGATTCATTAAATTTCTTGCTTTTTTACTTCTGTAAAAATTGTTTCTTTGTTGCAGTGTCTTATTACGAAATATTTGATTTTCTTACAAGTAGTTCGTGTTTTATAACTATTTGTTAACGGGGGTTCCATGACAAACGCGAAAGTATATCAGGGGTTCCACGATGACAAAAATGTTGAAGAGCACTGAACTAAATCATTACGTGAAGTTAATTGTTACTGTAATTGTTATCTGAAAATTCTCAAAAAACATGGCGGGTCGCAGAAATAGCTCTTGCGGGTCGCGTGTTTAAACCATCTGATTTATGAGAATTATGATTTAAAATTACGTAGCATATGCTGTTTATTTATAGCAATATTGACTACGAAATCAGCAAATGCAGGAAAACAAAATTCCCAGAACTTCATATTTTTTAATAAAATTTGAAACTTCTGCTTGCACAAAATATTTAAAAACAATATATCAAATTGGTTTATACTAACAGTGGCGTACGCAGAAAATTTTCGTGGGGGGGTTCATTCAGTGACATATGGTGGTCATTTGTGTTTAGTGTGCGCTGTTTATGACGTCACAATTTGACCTCATATTCACGTTTCCAAACCAACTTTTGGCGAAGTTTGTCAACAATACGCATATCCTTCTACATGCACTCCCCTCTTTTATGTGTCATTGCACTGAATATCAACTATCAGCGCTCCAAGTTAGGATATCGGAGGAAAATAAACTCAACGCTACGAGCATAGAAAGCAGTCGAGCATAGAAAGTGTGCGGCTAGACTTACTGAGGCACACCCCGGTTTGCAAGGTCGAATCTTGCTAAACTACACAAGAATTGAGAATGCGCATGAAACTAAAGTACGCAAGAAAACCTTCAATTTTTTGTTATATATAGAGGTCCAGCAAACTCTTAGTTTTCCTTTTTTCCTGCTGAGATATTATCAAATGCCTGAATACTACTGTGTTGAAAACTGCTGTTTTCGAGCTCGTGCAACACTTCTATCATGCTACAGAAATTGCTAATGTAACCAATGCGGTCAGGGCTTGCGCTGCTCAGCCTTAGAAGACAAAACAAAGGCAATTGTTTATCGCGGAACACAACTCAAATATGGGTAGTGGACGAAAGGTCTGCAAAGAGAAAACCCAAAGAGCAACCTTACTTAGTACTCCAAATAAAAAAAACCCAAAGAGCAACCTTACTCAGTGCTACAAATTAAAAAAACCCCAAAGAGCAACGTTTCTCTGTGCTCTAAATAAAACAACAATTGGGGTCAGCCATCACACAAAACTTTGGAATATGATTCGCAAACTTTTCAACCCGACAGACAAACTAGCAATATTCTGAATAAAACAAACCAGGCAAACGTTGACTCACCGCAGCATAACATCACAAACAGTTTTAGTTCCGGAGGGAAATTTTCCGCGAAAGTATACGCCTCCATCGTAAAAAGGAGCTGTTTTGTTGATGAGCTCAAGAACTGCCTCACTTGGTTGCATCAGCTCAATTACGAGCTTGCTTTTTCCAGGCCATGGTATTTGTGTATAGAAGTGGTAACGACCATTCCCATCATCGTTTACCACAATAGGAACGCCATCGTACGATAAAAAGCCATTTTTCAACCGGATCAACCTGTATATAACCGTAAAATTTCATGTTACAAGCACAAAATCAGTAGAAAAAATAAATGTAATGAAAACTATGATTCAAATTAAGTCAATACACAGTTTTCGATTATTTTCCTCGGTATGTTTATAGCACTTCAACGTTGAATTACACTAGAACCATGTAACAACCGTTTTAGTTATCTGCAAACGTGCGTCTGGAAAAAAGCACCAGAGTTCACACGAAAACGCAAAAACAAAACGTCCTACATAGTCCTAGTCCCGAGAGCTTCCAGAATGTACAGCTAACGTAGATGACAAGATGTGGTTCTTCAAAGTAGCTGCATTCCGTCAGCTACCCGTTTATGTAAACATACGACTCGGCGTGACGACAGATAGCAAATATTAACGCCTTGGTGGAATCAGGATGCAAAAGATGCTATCCGAGCTAAGTGGTTAGCCGATATAAGACCTGACACCAGAACAAAGCCAAACCTTCTTTCCATTCACGACGCGCTGATGTCAGCAGCGTAGCTGACAGGGCAGCAGGGGTGCGAACTAGGAGCGTAACGAGGGGGGTAGAATTCTGCGGGCGCCGAATCACTTGACTCCGAAAAGTCCAAACAATGTCGTAAGTACTTCCTTCGATACAGTGCATTTGTTCCCAAAAGACCTTAGGTTCGAACATGGTGGCGCCAAACTTGATTCTTGCCCATGGCGCCATCTGTCCTCGGTGCGCAACTGGTGCGAACCGCCCCCTGGCAAGCCAAACATAAAAACCGGGCTCCTACTCAGTTTATATTTCGGTAGTCTTTTGGTTTACAGTAGGTTTTTGCTTTTTTGAGGTTTTCGGAAAGCTTTCCTGTGATTTCGGGATTTAGCATCCACGTCATGATTCATTTATCAACTTTTTTCGGTGTGTTGGTTAATGCCCCCCTACGATGCACACTGTCCCCCTTTCAGCGAAGTTTGACACCCTGTTTCAAACCTCTAGCTAGGCCACTGGTTGATGTGAAAACATCTGAAGCTCAAGTGGCAAAAAAGTTCAAATAGTATCCTTGGGTTTTTTTGTGGACACAAACTGAATTTCAATTACTGGCAAGACAACAAAAAGTTTCGGTAAACTAAACTATCGGGATCTCTTAGAAAAACGTCTAATACATTGCTAGATCCATTAAAAATGAAATAGTGTTCTACTCAGCAACGAGGACGAGATCCTTGAAAGGTACAGAGAGTATTTCAAAAATCTCTTGAACATTGTCCTTCTCATATTTTCGAAACACAGGCAGTGCACTTGGGAATATTATACCAATACTGCGCCCGTAATCTCTAGCTGTCAGGACATTGAAAGCTGAAAAGGTTACAGTTTGCGATGATATCGGACCTGAGACACTTAAAGCCTTGAACAAGGAAGAAATTGTCTGGCTAATTCGAGTGTGTCAATGTTGACTGCGATCTGGAAGGGCACTCGGGGATCGGAAAATTGCGGTGATAGTCCCCATACACAAAAAGGGGGAAGGGGGGGATGCAACAAACACTGGGGTATATTTCCCCTTGGCCTTCCTGGAACGGTGTGTACCGAGTGCTTTGAAACCTTTGCCCACAAGACGATTGAAGTTAAGCTGTACTATACGCAGTCCATTCTTGATTTGGCCAAAGCACGACAGATCAAATGTTCACTCTCCTGCAAATTTTTCAGAAATCTTTGGAGTATGCAAAATATATTTACGAATCTTTGTCTACTTCCAAAAATCATATGACCACATCTGTTGAGAAAAGCTTGGAGTAGTTCTACAGAAATACGGGTTTGATAACCACCTGCTCCTAGCCTGCAAGTCTATCTTTCAGCTCAATAGTTTGTGTCAGTGCCAACAGTGTAAAACAAAACCACATGTATACCAACACGGTTAGTTTTCATAATCTGTATGAATTGGACAAGCATTTGCAGATGATTTGACGAAAGTGTTATCGCTGGAAGCTGCATAATCAACCGTTCACTTTTTCCGGGCGACTTAGTGCTGCTTGCATCTTCTGCACAAACGCCTTTCACATGCACGTGATTGGTGTGCAGTGCGGTCGAACTGAAGTGAAAAGTAGCACTGAAAAGATTAAAGTGCTATGTGCTTCGGTAAACCCCAGTCAGTCTTTGCTCCAACTGTGCAGCAGTCCAATGCAACAGGTCGATACATTCAAGAACCCTAAGGTGGCATTCCCAAGTGACGGAAGGCAGAATAGGGACACTGATATTTCGAATCGATAAAAAAATGCAGCATTGCCTGAGCTTCACTGTTCAGAGAATACCAATTGTGACTTTCCAATTCCAATATCGCAAAGCTTTCAGTTTTCAAATCGTTTTGTGTTGCAATCCCAAACTTCATAATAAATGTTGAACAATGACCAACAGAGTTTGTACCAGTGCAAACGGAAAAGATTGGATTTTGCGAAGAGTTCATGGCGTAACGATTCTGAACAAATGTCCAGGACGCAACGTTCACAAAACCCTGAACATCAAGATTTCAGCTGCGGTTGTTCGGTCATGTTTTTAAAATGAAAATTTGCCGAAGCCCTTCCTGTTGGTTTCACCCAGGGAAGTGAACCCCAGAGACCGGCAAAAGACCAGGTGGAGTGATTAGTTCCCCTGCTTGGTTTGGTCACGACTTGGTGTGAAGGCAGCAAAACTATCATATGTTACTGAAAACCATGAGATATTTTCAGAACACATTGAATCTGTTGTCCCTGTGAACCTCCATTGACGAAAGCAAGTTTGAAAATAAATGATCCGACCTCTATAAGCAATCACCCTCGGCATGGTAATTCAAACATTAATGGAAATATTATAACAATTCTAGGTGATCCACAAAGCAGTTATGGTGTTGCTTTTCATGCAGCATACATTCATAGGTAGTTATTGTAAAAACACCAATGCAGTGATATGATGTAAGCTTAATCATTCAAGTTTTGGTTTGAAGAACAACAGAGGAGAATCATCAGTTAACCAACCACATGATGAATTTAAATTGGAGATAAACGTGATGTTAACGGTAGGAGTATGTCAAAAAAATTAGTACGTCAGGGAGTTTTTACTCACGTATCAAATTCAGGTAACGTGCTTGACCTAATATTTAAAGGTTTCCCAGACACATCTTACAGAAAAAGAAACGGAAAATCAACTTATCGGAGCGTAATATAGCATAAATTAGTAATTCACATTACAGAAATGTTCTTGCTTTCAAAAGACATCATGAAAATTTTCACGCAATTTTAACTGCAATTTCCATTCAGGTTTTAGCGGGACAGCAACAGAAAATATTGAATACCATTGCTCAAAAGTATGGTATATTTATGGAATGATACAAAAATGATACACTCGGATCACAGAATTTCAAAGATATTTCTTGCGCTACCTGAAATGTGATTAGATTTCAAAGCATCAGTACCGAAGATGATACAAAGATTTTACCTCTGAATGTGAAAGAAAACCTTAGAACTTACAAAAGCCAGATGGAGATTATTGTCAGACTTCTGAAGAATTAGATAATACTCGTTTCAAGTTTACTAAACGGAATTCTAGTTGAAAAAATCATTTTCCACAACGGTTGACTTCAACTCAACCTTCTAAACAGCAGTCAGTTGTAATATTTACGTTTTATCTGAGGAACCCAGATTAACTTGAGGAATTCGCCTCGTTTTCAATAAATTTATAGCTGGTATTTTGCACAGTATTAAACATATTTGAGCAAAATTAATGCGCATTTAAAATACGCGCATGGGCGTCGGAAGAATTTGTTCCAGGGTTGCCAACAGTGGATTTTTTCAGAGGTAAAGAAATGTATTTTTCCAAGGTGGCCAAAAGTGGTGAAATTTCATTTTCCTCTCTCGAAACTAAGAAAACAATTTTATGTGCTATAAAGGAAGCAGGAAAATCTCAAAATCCATGGGGGCCAAAACCCCTTCTTGCCCTATCTTCCGACAACTATGAATACGTATATCGAATTGAAAGAATCAAACAAACGGGAAAAGAATGAAGTAAAACAAAACGATGTCAGCCAGTAACCTTGCACGAAAATAGTCTCCTCCATGTTTTTTGTTTCTTCCGTAGTGATCTTTGGCTTGGATGAAACCTTCCACAACATCACCCACTTCAAAACTAGATGCATTAGTAACAGATAGCTCAGTATGCAAACCATCTGTGGTTCTTTCCATGTCAGTGGGAATTTGTGCCTGTCCAGCTTCGATCTTAGACAGAAGTGCATCGATTTCAAGCAAATATTTACTCCAGATTCTCTCATTCATAAACTTCTCATGGAAAGATAA
>JGI24158J21664_10004505_pt1 | contig 17947 bp, 9 predicted proteins | sample Ectturendosymbi3_FD_21664 | JGI IMG/M metagenome (IMG submission 21664)
GGTATCTAGTCAATTCAATGCAAAATTAGGCGCGATCGACCAACTGGGACTCGGCGATCGACCGGTCGATCGCGATCGACGTGTTGGCCACCCCTGGCCTATATGAATATCAAAAAACACGGCGAATTATTAGAATTGATCTGTATGTAGATGATACCACAAAGTATTCTTTTCATTTGGCGGGACCTTATAACTTGACTACGTGCCTGCGAAGAATGACTGACATGGAGAAAGTTGCTAACATGAACTGATTAACCTTTCTCACATTCGGCAACCACAAGCGCAGACGCATTCTTGTTTGAAGGAAAAGTCTGGGCGCACGAGAAACTGTACTCTGTATGACGCAATACATAAAAAAAGGCTTCACTACAGAGCAAACCATACATCTGCCCAAAGTTACCCAAAAGCACAAAATGTTACAGTCATTCTTAATGCATGGACTTGGATACCAGTGCAAACTGTCCTTCATGAATTAGAAATATTTCACAACTATTACATCACAGAATGTAGAAAAAACGTACCAAACGCAATATATAATGCGCATGGTTGATTGATGAAATAGAAGCATATAGCCGCCCGATATGATGAGCAGGAACGAGTGTGCTGGATTACATTCACAATTTTTGCCTTGCCTAGTTAAGCCGCACTGAAGCTTTCATTCAGTGGTATAGGAGCTGGGGGTGTCCTTTAACGTTGATGCACATGGACTTTAAAGTATGTACTTTGCACGATGGATGTAAGCAAGGAATCGATCAGAAGATTTTTAATAGGAAATCGATTTCACGTAAAACTACGCATCCTCAGTCCTTATTCAAATAAGTAGTGTTTCTTTTACGTATTTACACTCGCAAATAGCCAAACACAATGAAAGTTTGGTGGAGCGGCAAATGATAAATGTGATGACTTGAATCCAATGAGCAACCCATCGTTAGTCTTTGCTCAGCCTCAAACCATTGAACACTCGCCTGTAAATGACAACTGGATTTTTCATGCTCAGCTAAGCGCACATTAGCACTGGATCAAAAATATTGTTTTTTTCGGATAAATAAGTCAGGTAACCAAGTAGTAAACAAACATGCCGAAACCTCTGTACCCGAATTTTCAGGATTTTTACCCGAATTTTCAACAAACCAAAACTTTTGGGGGTGCACTTGCCCCTCAGCTCTACACCACTGAATGGACAACGCGACATAAACCTTGAAAAAAGTTTACAAAAAGCAAAATATCCAATTTTTCTAGATGAGCGCACCACCAATTTCAGTTGCATCGCACCACCTCTTCATTGGATAATTTGCGTTGTAAACAACAACTTGAAAAAGTCGTTCCTGCTACATCTTAGGGAAATTCATAATTCAAATCTAACTTATCTGGGCTTTTAGCGATTGGAAGACAACGCTTAGCTGTTGAAAGTGATTTGGGTCACGACGCAGGATCCCACAGTTTTCGATAAAGCTAACATTAGGGCCATCACAAATGAAAAAGTTTGTGGCCACAGTGAAAATAAAGTCTGGCGCACTAGACATTTTTCCCAACGCGAAGGCCCCATCTTGCAATTTTTTGCAGAACAACGACCAACAAACGTTTTGACACAGCTAGCGTTGCATGCTACTTAACATCTTTTGGCCGACTGCCCAGACACAGGCTGACACGGTTCAGTGTCCAGTACAGACCAAACAAAAAACGCAAAATATAACAATTTTTGCTGCAACGGTTGAATGGCCAACTGTTGGAGTCTTCTGACTCGAAAAGAGAAGGTCTGGGTCTACGGGCTTAACTTTTCATCTTTTGTGTCAATGTTCGTTCTAACGAGAGCATTGTTTGCTATCAATGAGATTTTATAAGCCGTCTATACGGAATTTGAGCGCAAGGAGTATTTGGCAAAATGAACAACTATCCAAACACATGGCGTGGGGCCCCCGGAAGCGTGGGGCCCAATGCAGCCGCATCGGCTTAAGGCCGGCCCTGTTCAGCAAATTCAGATTTGGGCCGTGTTCAAAAAAGTTTGGGAACCGCTGTCCTAAACCCATCCCTATTAGTGTTGCTTGTATGGCACTCCATACCTAAACCAAATCCTTGAAAAATGGCATGATTTCATCGTGGCAAACCTTTTAAGGTAAACAGAGTCAATTCATATGCTGATCAACACTACATGAACACAAAAGCTCTGCCGAATGTGTAGTGTTGGTTCGAGGCTTAGCGATACTTTTGACTTTCAGGGATGACAGGTTTGTCCATACGAAAGGCAAAATATTGTTTACTTTTCGAGTGTTTATCTGCCGAGAAATGAGAAAACCAATTGGCTCCCTGATTTTTATAGATGCATGTTATTTTCCTAAAAACGTAGCCAATTTAGAAATAAAGTTCTTAAACCTACTGCTTTGATCATGGCAAACTGCAGGAAAATGCAGGGGTACTGATTCACAAACGTTTTAACTTAGATGATAACATGTAGAGCTCTAGTACTACGTAGCATTCAAATTTGTTTATCATTTCTCCAAAAATGAAAAATGTATAGCTTGGTTTACTTTGCCGCCAAATTTTTGTGTGTTGATTTCTGTAGCAACGAGGGTGTTGGCGTGAATTAACAAAGCCATCAAAACAGGCAATATACTCCTAAATAGTTGCCTGTTCTTCTCAGAGGGACATCAAGGGCTCGAAGAAAAATGTATAGAAGAAGAAGCAGGCAGGATATCAACAAAAAAGAAAGTGATATCCGTTGCTGACGCAGGTATTGCATGATTTTGATTTCAGTTAAGCTGTTTATTTTGTGAGGCTTATAACAAGATGCAAAGTTATATTTTATTAGGTATGAAACTAATTCTTACTTCAGTGATTTTGTAGCATTGTGGTTTGCAGTATAATGGTTTAATCTCTCTTTTAGAGAAAACTTAAAGTTCTTTCATGGTTTGTAAAGCCCCGGAAAAATACGGGTCTGTTTGAATCTGTTTATTTCGCTCCAAATTACGGAAAAGAAGAATAACATCTACAGTACATTTGCAGTGAAGCAAGTTTGACTGGTAGCAAACTAATTTAGGTATTCCGCCTATTTATAAAACAGTGTCTCATCATAAAACCTATGGAAACAAATTTATTCAATGACCAAAAATAGCAAACATATAGGTGGATATATTCTATGCTTGTAATGCAAATGACATCGCAATTCAACCTAACCACCACTTTAAATTTAAAATGCTTCATTATACGTACTTTGGTTCTGTTCTTCACGCTAAGACCATGAGTTTAACAGTATGTGTTGCGTTGCTAATTTTCACCGGAACTTGACACAATAAGTAATAAAAAAGTGTTCAGCAAGTGTTTATACGTGCGAATTACCTAGTGTTTATACGTGCGAATTACCTAAAATTATACGTGCGAATTACCTCGAACATAGCCAAGTTGCTCTTGTTTTGACCAAGTGTTGCTTTGACTCGGTTTATTTGGGCACAACGTGCAGGGGTCCTGAAGAACGTTCCAACTGACATCGTTCTACGTCCGCAAAGGAACACTGAACTGATCATAGTCATGGATTTCAGCAAGTATAAGTCCGACACTGAGTTTAGTTATGAGGTAAGTCGCAAATGATAATCTCGGCAAAGTGATTCGATAGCATGTGGTTTCAGGGCCGTCGCCAGCCTGGAGGCCAGTGGTGCCCCGCCCCCCCATTCGAATTCTGTGCCCTCCCATTTCACGTTTGGCCCCCTGGTCGCTGCATACTTCTAATACAGTATTTTAAATATTTGTCCCCCCCTTCTGGTTTTTGGCCCCTCCTTCTGTTTTTTCCACTCCCCCTGCTGCTAAATCCAGGCGACGGCCTGTGTGGTTTACGTCAAACAATGTGACATATTGGAAACACTATGTAGAATCCAGTGAAAAAGTGGCTCGTATGCAATGCTAGTGTTCAATTACACAAAATTGTCCCTCGCATTTTCTTTACCGTAATACCTCTTCGCATGTGTTATTTCACTAGATCTCAGATGTCAGTAGCATCCTTTTATAGTTTAACACCAAATAGATGTAGTATAAAACAAGTTGATAGATGGTTTTAAACGCAGCATCACAACACTTGTTTTAAGCGTTTGGTAAAAATAGAATAATGCCACTGGACCAAAGCTTTTCCTACTTTATATAAATACCACTAATAACTAAAGTTTTGGGTGGATGACAGGCTGTGATCGAGTGAAACACAGTCGATATGTTCGAGTTACCCCAGGGGTGCAAAAATGTGGCCACTCACTTGCGCCGCTCGACCAAAAACGTGGAATGCGTGAACGGGGCTTGCAGCGACGTAGCAGTGGTGAATTTGAAATTTTAAGTGCAATATTATAGTAAAGCTTATGTATGTGTGCTCTAGTAAAAATTTCTGCGCGCTAATAAAATTCACAGAAATTTTCGCACCCCTGAATTAAGCTATTCGATTAGTTTATAACTGTTCTCGGGAGGACAAGTCTCTGCTCGGATCGACTCTAAAACTACCGCGCACAGTTTGGTTTCATACCATTATAGTAGGAACAAAAAAATGAAAAATCTGAAATTTGTGAAAGCGGTAACTTGATTGTCGACCCATGGAATGGCAACTAGTCCAAAGCTCAGTAATCTTGACAATACTAGTGTGATAAACGTTACTTGCATGTGCTGGGAGAAGCAACCCGAAGTTAACGCTTTAACCTTTCTGAATAATTGTTTTGGCCAAGGAAAGAAGTACTGTAGGTGCAAGCGGAAGTAGCCTATGTTTTACACAATCTTAGTATAGCTTTGCAGCGATTCCTATCACCAGTGGCGTAACTAGAAGTTTGAGCCAGGGTGGGCAAAGCTTAGCTGAACCCACTAACCAAAACTCAGAAAAAAGTTAAGAAATGGTAGTGAATCTCTGGATGTTGTGGATACAGCTAACAAATTGAAAACTCCGAAAAACGCAAAAAAATAACAACCTAAAGAATACTAAATTTTAAAATTTCAACTAGAGAGGCCCCAGATTTTGCATTTAGCTTGCCAGTGGGGGCGGTTTTCCCCCTTGTCAGTTACGCCACAACCTATCACTGTCATTTTTGTCTAATACTGTACAAACTAAGGACGTTTCGACATTTCTAGCCTTTGCTGGCCGCTGCAGCTCACGCAACCAAGGCAGGCTTGAAGTTTCCCGACATTAATCTCGAAGATTTGTCCGAACCCAAAGAGTTTCTTGCATTCGAGGGAGACGAAACAGGGACGCCCACAGTCTTGTGGTTCACGCTTTGCAACAGAAACTTTAAAAAACTGAAGAACTACAAGCCTAGATTTTCAAGCGGTAAGTCAAAGAAGCTAACTACAGAATTTACGGTATGCAAATTGAAGACAATCAGATTAATAAATCTAAGCAGTCCGAAAGTTTTGGTTAACTCAGCAACTATCGCTTGAGGTGGAACTTTTTCCAAAAATAAACAGTAATTTGCATACGTTTCTACCGAGTGTGTTCGTTTTTGAAAAACATATTCAGCTTTGGACTGAAACACTACAATGTTCATTGTGACGTACATAGCTCTACTACGCGTAGCACTCGATGTCATCCGTTGGAGATATCCAGAGAAAAACAAACTTTTCAGGGTACAGTTCTGGGTTGTCGTTCAACGATTTCCCGGTATTTGGCAAAGGAAACAAATACGATACAACGAAGTTCTGCTACACAACGGAAGAGTTCGATCGGCTGCGTGACCTCATGTATTATAACGTCATCAGTCATCGGCAGGTGAAGTGCGACCGAATGAACAAGATGCATTTTTTCTTTTCAGTAGAAATCGTAAAGGCGTTTGTAACTTAAAGAAAAGATTTTGGAAAGAGCTGAAGATACTTAATTGCTGACACTGACTAGCATAGTTCAGTCTGCTTTCGCTGTTAGTAGCACACTGTTTACGAAACAAATTGTCAGATGCAAACCACTACTATTATCACTACGACTGTATCACCAGTCTCGTCGCCACGGGGGTTTTTGGGAGCTTAATTTCTACAAACAAAGCTCCAAGCCTCCCCAAATTGAATTATAAAGCATTTTAAATCGGTACAGTCTTTATCAAATTTAAAAATGTCAAGCTCCCCTGACCAAACGTAAAGCCCCCTATTGAAAAGTTTCTGGCGACGGTTCTGTGTATGCACTCGCCATGCTGGGCGCCATCAGCGAATGATGGCGAGAACCCTTCTCAGAGCGGAAGAGTAGAAATGGTTGAAATTTTTTACGCATTGCTTGCATCAAGAAGATTTTGTAACAAATATGATACTTTTATGGTGTGTTTTTTAAAGATGTGGACTAGATTTATCAATACAAGTACTGTAGAGTCTGTGGAAAACATGCTTCAAAGTGAAATTTATCGACATTATGTGCAAATCTGGCTTTTGATTGGCTTGCTGAGTTCTGATTGAGGAAAAATATAATCACTTAATTCGGTTTTGGCCTTGCTACACCTTCATGAATTTTTCTTCTCTGTTTTTCTTGTTTTTCTTTATTTTGGAGCCCAAGCACAAGATGCCGTGCACCAACATAATCAAACATATTTCTCCCTGTCACAACTGTTCTGTAGATTGTATCTGCAAAGCCTAAATCTTATCAACATTTTGTTTGGGTAATATTTTCAACTTCCTTGCGTAATTTTATAATTGAGAGAAATAACAGCTAGTAAAGCAAACATCCTGTTTGTTAGTGTCAAAAACTTGGTGAAGTATTTATCAGGAAGCAATGAAACATTTGTTCGCCTCAGGCACTGAAGCAAAGCATCGTTAAAGCCGTTGAACGTAAAAAGAAGAAACTCTCCATGAAGAATGGGGTTTAGCAAATCACTGTGTATGTGTTGCAACCCTGCTCACAACATTCGCAGTGGGTTTTGGATTTGAATTTTATTCGCTTGCTGTTGAGATCCGCAGTGCCCGTATGTTGCGATGGTTTCCTTGTGTTTCTTTTTAATCGAACGCAGCAAAGATATTTGTCAAAAATTGTGCTTCTTCTTTTATTTCTCTTGCAAATTGCAAAAATTGAATTGTATCGATTAGTACGTTATTGCGTGGCTCACTTGCTTGCTTGGTAAGGTTCAATTCTTATTTAATTTTATAAGTGAGTTTTTGCTTGTCTATCTTCAAACAAGCGAATTTGCTGAAAACTTTGTTTTTTAGTTATCACTGCTAATCAGCACTAATCGATGGGACTTTCCTAATAGCAATTCACTCCCAAAAATGCAGACCTCAGGGCCTCAAATGTGCAAGTCCAAATGCTGCCAGTCATGGCGACAACGAATCTAAGTGCTAAACCGCGTATTATGAGTTTGTGAGTATGAATGGACGAGTTTCGCGCTATAGTATACTATTTGATCATTTCTTGCAAAAAAGCGATATATGCCACGCTGGTCAAAAGAAAGACAGACCGCCCTTGAAATATGAAACAATAAGCGGACAACCCAAGAGAATGCAGGCAAATTTTTGGTAGCTCGCAAAAAAAAGACAAAAAATGTGGATGGAGATAGTAGACAATGTGGACTTTGAGCATTCGGGTCCTGAAGCCTGGAACTTGAAATTGCATTGCATAATGTCTTCACGCCCACACGCAACGCAGTAGACTTAGGCATAATGACAGTAACAAGGAACACACAGACGCATGAAAGGACACGAAGATGGATATTGGGCGGTAGTAGAAAACCATACGCTTGATGGCGCTAACACGATTACTTTGACGAAAAACAACCATAGATGCTGTATGTGATACTAGTAAAGTACACACGCATGGATGGCCCCAACACGGTTGCTACATTGTCTAGCAACGTTGCATAGTGGTGCGATGACTTCAAAGTTGTCCGATTGATAAAATGCATGCATGAGTGGTAGACTGCGAAGCACCAGGGTTCATTTGGACTGCAGACATCCCGAGAATAAAGCTACTTATAGTATGAAGGGAATAGTCTACAGACGTAGGTAAAAGTCTGTTGCTCGGAGTATAAGGCTTCATACGCTCAATGCGTTTATATGATTGATGGAAGCAAAATGCGTTGCGGGCAGGTTAAGAAAATGGTTTAACTTCGCCACATAAAACGTTTGCAGTTTTCGCATATATTGGAAATACCAACAATATTTCTAATTCCATATTGTACTCGCGAAATTTTCAGCAGTGATACAACACATGTAGTACTTTATTATTAACATAATGTTTAACTTTATACATTACACCAGCTATGTCCAGCCCAAATGGTTTATTGAGCCAAAAATCATGTCAATATCTTAACCAGGTCCGCACATTGTATGGCGTGCTTTGATCTTAGTAAACTAAACTTATCTTAACCTAAGGTACTGATAGCGTTCAAAAACTAACTGCAATGGTAACAGACGTGACAAAGTAGCACTGAAGACCACCTGCATCAAAAATTTCAAAATCAAGATTGTCAAAGTAAGGGCAGATTTTCGGAATGTCGGATAATTTTACTACAGCGAAAACCTGAACTGGGCCGCATGCGGGCCGCAGGTTGGACATAGTTGCATCACACCAACATAATTCCTGCTTACAGTGATCTGGATATACTGTAGTGCAGCACAACCGTTTACAATTATCTTTCCATGTCAGTTTTTCATCTACAATTACACCATGAATATAGAGGCTCTGTTGACAAAGAAACTTGCAGATTGTTGTTATGAACTCTTGTTTTTTCAATATACTCAAGTGAAACGTTTGTATTATGTCAATTTATGAAATTCTCATGGCAAGCTCAACTTCAAAACACGGAATCAATTTCGACATGGTGACCAGTTTTTAAAACGTTACAAATTCAAATGCGTTTCTGCCGTTTGGTAAATGTGTCTGCACTGAAACTATGCACAACTTCACTGCAAACATGCACAATCTTTTCACCGGTAGGCTATACCTTCACGCGGATGACAGATTACAGCTGTAATATTATATGCCAAAGGCAGTAGCTCTTTTTTAATTACACACTTTGTTTCCATCGTGGCAGCTATCATCAGTTAGAATGTAAAAAGTACAAGTCAGTTTTTATCTATCACGCTTCGGTAGGTTTCAGTTGCAGATTGTTTGCTGACAATTTGTAAAGAGTTGTAAATTCCTCTATGTCTAGATTCTATTTGAATAAGAGCTGATGATGCCTATATCGTAGGCGAAATATATACTCTGTAAGATCTTAAAGTGTCTGATTCTTTGCTGAAAAAGGATCTCTTTCCATAGACAGTGTTCCTCTATGTCTTTGTGATGTTTCAATGATTTTTGTTGATTATGTATCCACAAACTCAGAAAAATTTTCCAAAAGTGGAGCTTTTGATTTGATCTGTTGTTGCATTTACAGCATAACATTGAGGGGTAAGTAGGCTGAAAACGTTGTCGTTATTCTTTCCCAAAATCTGAGAAGATCACTAAACCAATTTTACTGGTATTTTGGGTGCATAAGTGGTTTCGCATTTTCGAATAACACAACTACTTTCAATTTTTCCTTTTTTGCATTCGTTTTTCTCTGCACAAGCCAAGTTCCACGTTCAAGGGTTATTTCCCAAAGGATTTTACTCTGAATCATTCGTAACTCGTCGCACTTTCGTATGTGCGCACATGCCTGTGCTGACTGTTCTAGCCACGTTTCATACAGGTGTAAATTGTTATTGCGTGCAAATGGAAAACTTTGGTTGTCGAGTTACTAACCTGCTGCTGTTGCAATGCACTTTGTAAATAAAGCTATGTAACTGCATCTGGAAAGCATGTCAATGTACTTAATGTGGTGAGTCTTGCAATAATTTTGCTGCGACTTGGCAACTTTAAATGTCAGGCAGTGGTGCAGCTAAGGGGGGGCAAAGGGGGCATCTGCCCCGGGCACAGAATCTTGGGGGCGCCATATAGAGGTCGGAATTTCACGTAATCATTGCAAAATACCAAATGCTAGCGGCTGCTACCTAGTATGAATTCTCATCAAGATCACCGTGGTTCGCAAATCAAGTAGTACGAACCTTGGTGACGTTTTAAGGTGAAGCTCCTCTGCGTGCGGTTTGACTAACGGCCGCGTCACAATGCTTTCAGATGGATACGCTGGGTTGCCAATCTTCTCCGACGACTTCGCTCTCATTCCATAATTGTGTCAGAATGGGACAGGAATCTAGCGTTCACAGTGCGTGCAGCCCGCTACTGAGCATCAGGGTTCCCAGATGGTGCCAAATATGGCAAATATTCCCAAAAATCATTGTTTTCCAAAAAAAATTGCCAACTTGTTTGGCAATATTTTTATACCCAAATTTTGCCATTGTTTGAAACACAAAGTGTCAGTATTGACAAAACAATCCATTTTGAATTATTTATTAAATGAATACCCAACTTTAGAAAGAAGGTACACCACATTAGTCGTTGCGAATCTTCTACAAGTGTATTCACAAGAACCTTACTTTAGCTCCCATACAGCTAAACTGGAAAGCAGATCTATGAATAACTCAGCAAAGCACTTACGAAAAAGAAAACCTAAAGGAATCTGCTGATAACAATCTGTAAAACAGCTAGCCGAAGATATCTGACTGCCAAGTGCCAACATCTTTAACGAGACAAATTAATTAAATATTGTCAGGTGTGCTAACAAAAGAATTGCGCATGACTTTCGTAACTTGATTGGCGAGGCAGGTCCTGCTGATTACTTCCACGGGAAAGCAACCCAGAAGCTGTCCAAGGACCAGGTGGAGTGACTACATGTCCGACGTCGCTTGGTCCCGTCTTCGTTTGGAGCCAGCAGCAATATCTGAGATTGCTGTTGATCGTGAGGTATTTCGAGTCCTCCCGGGTGTGCTGACTGCGCGAACCCAAAGGAAAAGCGGGTACGAAAATGAATTAAGCAATGAATTCATTACTACAATGAGATGTGTGATATGCCATGAACAATATGTCAGCCAAATTAAGAACAAATTTTCCAAGACATGGTCATCCCACCGCAGTAATTGGATCAGACTCAATTGCAAAAATGACAAAGATGAAGTAGCTTTGTCGCGGCACTAATCAGTGTTCCTTGGTACCACAAATAAACCATCGATACATTAAGCTTAGGCCGTTACTTTTGTTGAAAAACCTAATTTTCACTCGCTGGATAAATGTGAAGATAAATGGTGCCACCAACTGGACGCACAAATTAATATTTAAAACTTGGGTGAACGACATCGGAAAAGATTAAGAAGCACTGCTCTATGCCAACAAACACATCCCATCATTTTCAGCATACATGTTCAGTGGCCTAGGACAGAGGTCTCCAAACTACAGCTCTCGGCCCAAATCCGCGAGGAACCGTCGTCAGAAAGCGGCTTTACGTTTGTTCAAGGGGGCTTGCCATTCTAAAAATTTGATAAAACTATACTGATTTATAGTGTTTCAAATTTCAACTTGGGAGGGCTAAGAGCTTCGTATGGGGGGGTAAACTCACCAAAGCCCCCGTGGCGACAGGACTGAAGGAGTAGGAGGTGTTTGAGTGGAGTCGTATTCGGATTCATAAATAACACTAGGAGTCGGTTTCGGATTTTTGTCCGACTACGGAAGTCCAATTGGATATTTTTTGCATCACACTCCTAAGTTGGGAATTCTTTTTTGAAATGCTACAATTTCTTTGAAACTTTTGTTGGAACAGATAATTTTTGCTGTGTATCACGATTTCCATTGATTGCTAATTGCCACAAAATTGTTGACAGCCAAACGTGATTCACTTTATGTAAAAGAGTCGGAGTCGGAAATTTTGAAAAGGTCGGAGTCGGTGTCGGAGTGGGAAATTAGGAAAGGCAGGAGTCAGACATTTTACCCAGGCCTGTAACCAGGGTGGTGCAGGGGGGGCTTTGCCCCCTCTAGAAAAATTCCCCCCCTGGAAAAATGTGTTGGACATGATTTAAAAATATTGGACATAGTTCACAAAATTTGGGCCCCTATCACAAAACTCTTCGCCCCTCCTGGTGTCCCAAGCTGGTTATGGGACTGATTTTACCTCCGACTCTGCCACCCTACTACGAAGCCATTTTGTCAACAATGAATAAATCATATAATTTCGAAAACATTGTTGATGGGGTAGAATGCAACATATCCCGAAGCAGTCACTTTACGTAAGAAGTCCGGCACTCGAACTTTTGTGTAATAGCTGACGTGGCCATCTGGCAAACGCGTTCGAAGTGCCTGGCCTTAGAGATAGAGTGCGTGCCGCATATGCGGTTGGCTCAGTTCGGTCGGGTCCAGGTCGGGTCACATCTAAGACTTGAAAAACGGTCCAACCCCGTGTTGGGGGAAAAGTGAAAGTTTCACGTACGGCCCGCCACCAGTACAACATTCCCTAGGAAAGTATCCACGTGGCCTACGGCGCAGAGTAAGCGGAGATGTACTCGCGCAGACCACTCGTGAGACTTCGTAGGGAGCACAAAGCGAGTATACTGAAACTTTCTTTTCACATTTGAATTAACGGTAGATTTATGACGAATGGCCTCCCATCAAGCACAAACAGCCAACAAAGACGTTGCATGTGTGCGATCAATCTGCAAGTAGTTGAAAGGAGTCTTGTTTTTCCAATCTTTTGCGTGAAAACCCGGGAGGCTGCAGACGTTATAGAATTCTGCACTTCGTTCGGGCCCGTTCGGATCGATACGTCCGGATATTGCTGTGAATTATGACACTAATAGCAGGAGGATGCAACTTTTGCCGTATATCTCAGCAACTTGCGATGAGAGAATTAAATTCCTCAAAAGGAAGTTGAATAAGTAAAGATTTAAAATTGCCTTTAAGCTTTTGCGGTAATTCAACTTCAAATAATTTCAAAGAAACGCCGTGACGTCATGCAAAATGTTTTTGGGGGTCCAGGCAAGCTTCAGGGGGAAGTGCCCCCTAGCTCCCCCATGAACAAGTCACTCTCGAGTCCGATAAAATCAGGCGCGTTAAATTGCATCATGCGTTGCATCATGCGTGCAGCCCCACCCCTACCAAAATATCCACTGATATCCTCTTACCAGAAGCAAAAACATTTGGCCCAAATTAGCGTGATTTCAATCTATTTTTACTGTTGGTGGATGGAGGATGTATCCTTTCAAACTCCTTTTTTGCCCCCGCCATACATAGCAACACAGTTGCAAAAGGACGTCATTTTAAAGCCTGAATCCCGCCCGAGCCCGAAATCACAAACACGAACCCGGCTCGAGCCCGACATTTATTTTTGAAGCCCGATTTAGGCCTGAAAGCCAAATTTATCGAGGGAGTTCAGATATGTTCAACTGCGGAGTATAAAAAACGTTGTGTGTAGGTTTAGTTGAAGGTATATGGTTTATCACACCGAAAATAGCAACCACCTTTGCCAAAACATTGGCATAATGGCATAATCTAGTGCAAACGTAGCATGTTAGTCAACGATAATACTGCGCAATATACTGTTTTTCAAGAAAAAAAGAAACTATTGCGAAACTGTCTACGATGGCACTATAGGCATAAAAGAAACGTTCTAGGATAGCGCCATAGGCATGAAAAGCCGGCTTGTAGGCTTCTTAAAACAAGCCAAGAAACGTGTGAGTCGTTGATCTTTTCGAAGCAACGCCATCGCATGCTCATTTCCTCACGGCTGTCACCTTCTCAAAAAGAGTGTGAGGCAAGTCCCAGCAGATAATAAAAGAACGTAGCTATGTTCGCAAACAGAATTAGCTGAAGAAAAGTCACAATCACTTCACTCACAGAAGTTACCGCGGTGAGCATAGCAAATCTACAAATCTACGTCACGAAAGAAAAGAATCGTTAGGCCTACTCTATAATGTTTTTAAAAATTGGTATGCAGGCTCGAAATTGGCTCGAAATATTTTGACAAACTTAAGCCCGATCCCGACCCGAAAAGTCCGCCCCGACTTATAACACTGCACCATGTCAAAAGTTCCATTCTATGAGTTCTACTTGCATAACGACAGAAAAATGTACTTGAGATTAAATCAAAATGCACGACGGTGAATTGGCAAAAAAGTACCAAGTTTCACCTTCAACACGAAAAGAATGTCCAACAAAATTAGGTGTGATGTATCTATAAAGTAAATGTTTCGCACTTGGATGAAAACACGGCTTCGTTTTGGGTTTGGTTTAACTCAAGTAAATCAGATGACTTACGATCCAATGTATTCAGCACAAACATAAAGCGTAAGAGTCAAGGAAAAATATCTTTTGGACCTTTTATCCTTATTTTCGAGTCAAGTCCCTACGTTTTGAGCTATAGGTCGATATACACTAAGTAAATACTGTAGGCTACTTCTCCAACGTTTTGATTGAAATGCTGTTCACTTATGGTTGAAAACAGTCTTTTGCGAAATTCCCCGTCCCAAAAATGTCTCCACAATAATGCTTCTTTTTGTCTTTGGCAAAAGATTCGCAGAGATTTTCCTGGAAATCTATAACTTTCCAGCGTTATATAAACTAGCATCATTAAATTATAGGCTGTCTTTTTCTGAATACGTGACAACCAACGTTACAGCACAGCCAGTTACACTTCTGCACGGAACAAAACATGGCTGTACTGTGATCTCTCACATGTGTGACTGCAATACTCTCACAGTTACAAGAAAATAACCTCGGACAGTAACAGTTAAACATCTTTCACGGTCTCTAGAAACTTGAAAAATGTTAAAAATGATTTTATCGAAGCTAAAATTTATAAACTAATAGAATCAGTGATACCACACCAAACTCTGTTTCAACATCAACTTGGTTATGTATGTGGCCTGCCATCTAACATCAAAACCTCTTCACACGAAACGTGACAAACATCACTTGGCACAGGGGGGACATGGCATATTATGTCTCCCCCGTATGAAAAAGTGGGGGGGAAACGTCCCCCGCGTCACCCACCAAATTGCGCCCATGCAATATATTACGAAACCTAAAGAGAAAAATGTGGGGGACATGGCATTTTATATCTCCACTGTCTGATAAAGTAGGGGTACGCGTCCCCCATGTCCCCCACCTAATTGTGCCCATGCATACAACGAGTCGAGTTTTCTTATCGTCTGTTCAGTTTGTATGCCTGCGTGGTGTTCTAGTTTCAGTACGTTCTTAAGTTATCTGGTAGCAGTGTTGAGATAGTGAAACAGTTTTGCGAGAGTGTCTATCTTCCTTAATTTTCCACCGCTAATGCTGATCTGAGCGTTGATTGTTCTTTAACTATGACTTGTTTGTAGAAAGTGCTCGCAGAAATAGATATTAGGCAGTTTGTGAAAAGCAAAAACATTTCTGATAGCCGAAGTGTAGAATACAATTTGGACCAAAGATTTCAGAAACGAGTTCTGTTCAACCAACACAGACGAATGAGAGAGCCGCAAACGTAGTTGTTGGTAGTTCAAGTCCATTTGAGACTCATTTCTGTGAAGTTCACAATAGTAACGACTTTTATGCGCCAATTCAGAAAAGGTGTAACAGATGACAGAAAGTACCCCTTCTTGGCATAATCGCATAGCCTGCAGCTGCACTTCAAAAATATTTCAAATTAGATTCGAATGGAGCGCATGCTTTCATAGGGAATTTTCTTTGCTGTTTAGGGACAGTAAAGCGTTGTGAACTTCCGTTGCCTTGCAACGTCAGCAACCTGAAAGCAACCAACCTTTACTTTTACTGTACAATTGTTTAAGATGGAACAAATCTATACATTGTTCTGTTCATGTACTGCACATTGTACTCTTGATTCTTGAATGTCAAATGTCAAAAATGAACACTTTAAAAACTATTCAAAATTTTCACGGACGCCAGAAAATATTCAATAACAACAAGATGTTTTTCAAGAATCAAGAACATAACAAGTTTTGACAACAAACTCAAGGACAATTCTTGGCGCTCAAGGACGTCTGGCAACCTTAGTTTCAGGTCAGCTAGAAAATGGATATTGCAAACTGTAGAGAATGTAGCACGCAATAAATTATTAGTTGTGTTATGGTGTACTGCTCATACAGGCAATACTACCGTAAAAAAGCAAATACCATCAAATTGTACGGAAAGATGTTCTCTTCAGAAATTCATATACAACATACAAATTGGAATTTCACTAAGTGCATTATTTTTTCAGAGTTCAAGAAAACGCCTCCGTTCACAGAAAACACTGCAGTTATCCTTTTCATTAAAAGTAGATTAATTTGCTAATGCTCAGCATCGGGCTACAGACTATGCTCACAAAATGTAAGTTTATACACTGTTTGAAACATTTTCAAACAAAATACACTGGGAGTTTCATGAAATTGTAAAGAAAATAACATGAAAAATAAATCCATCGTCGAAAAAGCGTTATTTGCAAAAATTTTATTCGAGAATCCAGTGCAGTGTTTACTGTGAACGGAGGCGTTTTCTTTGCCAACTCTGCAAAGATACCTAAAAACCCGAAGGTTATCTTGTCAAGGTGTCCCCAAAAATTGTGTAAAATACTATAACCAGTAGTATGTGGCTATTATTTATAATAATCAAATGTTCATGATGAATCAAATGTTTAAAACGATGAACAAATAATCCTCGACGAACAGGAGTGCACTGCATGGAACTGCTATGAGTATTCATAATATGCAAATCTTAAGCTGCACACTTAGACAAATGGTATTCTCTTTGATCAAATTTGCGACGAGAAATGTACTTTCATGCAGAAGCAAATTCCCAGACAAAATCAAAAATTTAGCATGCTTTCAGTTAATGCAGTTTCTGTATAGCATATGCAAAATAGGGCCCTTTTCTGAAAGTTTGCCTCGGGCATCTAAACTCTAATACCCACCCTTGCGTATAATAAAGAACACATTTCACACAAAGGACCGCGGGGCCCCCAACAGTGCGGGGCCCGTAGCAATTGCTACATTTGCTACTATTGTTAATACGGCACTGGCTATTTAGGACCAGATTTTTAATATTTACGAAATTCAGTATGCTTAATGTTAGTCACTTGCCCACAGAATTTATGATCTAATATTTGTTCAATTGTTCAAGTGCATTTTTAACTTGGAGCCCTGCTCTGTTAATATGCTACAGGCCCGCGCTTCCTTAATCCGGCACTACAGTACACCATCCCTGATTTTTCGTGTCCAAGCTGCCCTGTCGTTGGCAAGCTGTTCCCAAGAACAGCAGTGTCATTAGCAAATTGCGGCTCATGGGCTGTGATGGTAGAGGTTTTTGACCTTGCACGGAAGCGAGAAAGATTAAAAAATCCTCTATCCATACGGTAGCGTAGGTTAATGCCAGGGCTTGTTGGTGGGACTTCATTTAGCATTGCAGCCACATACAATGAAAAGCATGTTGGGGACAGGACACATCCTTGCTTGAGACCACCGGTAATTGGAAAAGGTTCTGAAAGAATGCTTTGGTGGCAGACTCTACCAACAGGCCCGTAACCAGGAGAGGCGAAACCACCCCAGAAAACTTTTCGCACCCCCTGGAAAAATGTTTTGGACATACAGTAAAACTCGGTTAACCCGGATTCGATTTGACCAAGGATTTTATTCGGTTTAGGCGAAGATCCGGATCAACCGAGGATGGTTGTTTCTAGCCTGACATTATCTAAGTAGTGAGATATCGGTGAAAATTACTCAAATTTAACACGTTTACGAACCAACAAGCCCACTTTCGCAGAAGCAAAATGAATTTAATGATGTGCAGGGAGACACAAAAAGAACGGTCATCACCTAAACTTGAATAACTCTTGAAATAATTGATCAATTCTTTTTATTTTTACGGTTTACCAAGTAGAATTAATGTTCTAATAGTCTACCAAATTTGACCTTCGAGATGCCACGGACTACTGAGCAAAAGATATTTATAGTTGAGGCATATTTTCGGAAGAAGTCTATCCACGCAGCTCAATTGCAATTCAAAGAACGATTCGGATGTCGTGAATTTCCTGTCCTCTCAATGATCTACAGATGGGTCAACAAGTTCAGAACCCATGGGACTGTGCATAACCTCAATCGTAAAGACACCAACAGACAATCACACTCTGGACGACCGAAATCATCA